>Ga0209309_10000129_pt1 | contig 103403 bp, 100 predicted proteins | sample COGITO_mtgs_1204_2_FD_184807 | JGI IMG/M metagenome (GOLD analysis project Ga0209309, IMG submission 184807) | Pelagic marine microbial communities from North Sea - COGITO_mtgs_120412 (SPAdes) (version 2) | ecosystem: Environmental > Aquatic > Marine > Epipelagic ... | reverse complement strand
ACACTTTTCCCTTCAGATCTTATAGTTTTTGATAAGATCTCCAATTCTTTTAAGATCAAAACTTAAAATACGTTACTCCCTAATTTTTCATAATTTCTTTTAAAAGAAATTCAAATAAGTATCTTTGAATAAAATCAATCGTTTCTATGAACGACTATTTAATAGTTAGTCTTATAATTGTTATTGCTCTTGGCTTAGGCTTCTTTTTAGGATCGCTCATTTCGGGCTTAAAAAGTAAATCGGAGCGCAATAAGATCGAAGAACAAAACAATCAACTTAAACTTAAAATAGAAGATGTTAATTCATTTAATATCAATACTATAGAAAATTTAAAAAAAGAAAATACTACGGTTAGATTTGATCTTGAAAATAGATTAGAGAAGAGTGAGTATCAGAAAGAAAATATCAGAAAAGAAAAAGATTTCTTGAACTCTGAACTCACCAGAAGAAACTCCGAATTCGAAAATTTACAGCAACGTAATTTAGAGCAGAAAGCAGAAGTTGAAAAACTTCAAGAAAAATTCACCAAAGATTTTGAAATCTTGGCCAACAAGATCTTGGAGCAAAAATCTGAAAAATTCACTTTACTCAACAAAGAGAACATTCAGAATATTTTGAATCCGCTAAATGAGAAAATCAAACTCTTTGAAGAAAAGGTAGATAAGAATTCCAACGATTTTATAGAACGCCACGCCGAATTAGGAAAACAACTTCAATTTTTAAATGAACAAAATTTAAAGATTAGTGAAGAAGCCATCAACTTAACACGCGCTTTAAAGGGTGATACCAAAATGCAGGGTAATTGGGGCGAGATGGTGTTAGAAAGAGTATTAGAACGCAGCGGACTGGAGAAAAATAGTGAATATTTTGTTCAGCAGAACTTCACTAATGATAGCGGGAAGAGAGTGATGCCCGATGTGGTGATCCACCTTCCTGGAGATAAAAAGATGATCGTAGATTCTAAAGTATCTCTCAATGCTTATGAGCGCTATATCAATGAAAATGATAGTTTATCGAAAGCCAAGCACCTTAAAGATCATTTGATTTCAGTAAAAAGAAGAGTAGAAGAATTAAGCGCCAAGAATTATCATGCACTTTACCAGATGGAAAGTCCAGATTTTGTATTGCTATTCATCCCAATAGAGTCTGCTTTTGCAATTGCCTCTCATGAATATCCAGCACTATATTCTGATGCTTTCGAGAAAAATATTATAATTGTTACTCCAACTACGTTACTTGCTGTTCTTAAAACCATTGACACCATGTGGCAAAATGAAAAGCAAAAGGAAAATGCTTTAGAAATTGCGAAACAAGCTGGGGCGTTGTATGATTCTTTTACCAATTTAACCGAAGATCTTCTTAAAGTTGGAAAGCAAATAGGCACCGTGCAGAATACGTATGATACTGCCATGAAGAAGCTTACCGGAAAGGGAAATCTTGTAAGGAAAGTGGAAAAACTAAAGAAATTAGGCGCCAGTGCGAGTAAACAACTCGACCCGAAATTGATTGCAAAGGAAAGAAATGATGAAGAGGAAGAAGAACTATTAAATTTAGAAAACTAACTATCACCTAATGAAAAGAATCTTGTTTTACATACTTGGCGGATTGTTTTTGCTGTATTTAGCATATTTCGCCTTTGTATATTTTGTGCCTTATAGTGAAGGCACAAGAACCGGAGAACTTATAAAATTTAGCAGCAAAGGAGTGATCACTAAAACCTATGAGGGTGAGATAAGTCAAGGAATAAGTGGTGCCCAGATCTTTGAATTTTCTGTTTTAAGCGAGAAAAAAGAAGTTATAGATAAGCTTAAGAACAATCAAGGCAATTACGTTAAACTCACCTATGTAGAGCGATATGCTACGTTTGTATTTTGGGGTGATACCAAATATTTTATAAATAAAGTGGAAGAAGTCCAATCTCCACATTTTAGGAATTAATGATGCAGGAAAAATTTAAAAAAATATCAGAATCTCAGGTAGTAATTTCAGAATTAATGCTTCCCTCCCATTCAAATTTTAATGGAAAGATTCATGGAGGCTACATTTTATCATTACTAGATCAAATAGCATTTGCATGTGCCTCTAAACACTCCAGAGTTTATTGTGTAACTGCAAGTGTAGACACGGTAGACTTTTTAAATCCAATAGAAATTGGAGAATTGGTAACTATGAAAGCTTCCGTAAATTATGTTGGAAGAAGCTCTATGGTTATAGGAATTCGTGTGGAAGCTGAAAATATTCAGACTGGACAAATTAAGCATTGTAATTCTTCTTATTTTACGATGGTTGCTAAAGATGATGATGGGAAATCCATCAGTGTGCCAGGTCTTATTTTAGAAAATGATCATGATATTAGAAGGTTTGTAAAAAGCGTTAAAAGGAATAAAATGAAATTCAAAAGAAAGAAAGAATTTCACGAAACAGATTTTGCCTCACATGAATACATTCATTTATTAGAAGATCATAATGTAAAAATGCAGCTGTCTTGAAGCCAAACGGATTTATCATTGCCTTAATAGTAGCTATCGCACTCGCTTACTTTTTCCCTACTGCGTTAGAGCTATTACCTGTACAGCAAATTATAGATATTGGTGTAGGGTTTATATTTTTCTTTTACGGGCTTAAATTAGCACCAGCAGAGCTTAAATTGGGATTTTTAAATTATAAATCGCACATTTTAATTCATCTTACCACATTCGTAATATTTCCATTGCTAACGATGATCTTCATTCCTTTTTTTGAAGGTGGTACAGAGTCCAAATTATGGTTAGCAATATTCTTTTTAGGAGCGCTTCCGTCTACAGTTACCTCTGCGGTAGTCATGGTGGCAATTGCCAGAGGAAATTTACCCACTGCAATTTTTAACGCCAGTGTTTCTGGGTTAATTGGGATTGTGGTTACGCCTTTATGGATGAGTATTTTTATGATGAACTCTGGAGAGTTCGATTTTATGGAAATTGTGATAGACCTAGTTATCCAGATCGTTATTCCACTTTTTCTGGGAGTTATTCTTCAAAGATTCTTAGGGAAATGGGCTAATAAATACAGTAAACAGCTGAGTTTGTTTGATAAAGCTGTTATTATTCTGATTGTCTTTACCAGTTTTAGCCATTCTTTTAATTCAAATTTATTTGATAATATTGAATGGACAGATCTTTTAAAACTTTTTGGAATAGTGATCTTTCTATTCTTAAGTGTTTATAAACTAACCGGATATTTATGCAAACTCTTCGGCTTTAATTTACAAGACACTATAACAGCAAAGTTCTGTGGAACTAAGAAATCTTTGGTTCATGGCTCTATTATGGTAAAGATCATTTTTGGAACCAACCCAAATGTTGGCTTATTCTTATTACCAATTATGCTTTACCATATTTTTCAGTTGGTATTAGTATCCTTTTTCGCTCAAAAATATCAGAAGAGAGTTTTAGAGGAAATTACAGAATAGTTATAGATATAAAGCAATTTCTGCTGCCTGAAATGTAAATATTACCCAACCAATAACAAGCAATAATCCACCTAAAGGAGTAATTGGACCTAAAATTTTAAGTTTATTACCATAAGCACCGCTCAAGCAAAGTCCGTAAATACTAAACGAAAATAGCATTACACCTATTATAAAACACCAACCCATAATATTTTGAGATGTGTTTAAAAATGGAAACATTACGCCGCTTATTATAATGATAAAAGCATGATACATTTGATATTTTACTCCTATTTCGAAGCTTTTTAACTGATCTTCGTTGAATTTCTTCTTTAGTGCATGTGCTCCAAAAGCACCAAAAATAACTGCAAGTGTTCCAAAAACACCTCCGAAAATTAACATCGTTTCTTTCATATGCTAAAATTTAGTGAAAAATTAGGGTCCTATTTGCCTAATCCTTCTATAGCGTGCAATTTATGGTATCTTTGATTAAAAATTAAGAGATATGAAAAAATCATTATTAGTAGCAGCTGTTTGCGCATTATTTTTAACCAGTTGTAGTCCTAAAATTATTGGAACTTGGAATGTTGACAAATATGAAGTTAACAATCAAAAAGGTCAAAATATTACTACTAGAAATGCAGGAGAGATCACTTTAAATAAAGACGGTTCTGGAGAAAAAAATATTGAATACAATATTTTTAATAATGAATTTAGTGATGTTCAGAAATTTGATTGGAAATTGATGGATAGTAACTTAACCATTACTGGAAATGAAAGAAAATCAAAAGATGAGAAAAAATCTGATTTTGACAAAACATGGATCGTTATCACGAATAAAAAAGATAAGCAATTATGGAAATCTACAGATGGAAGTAATGCCGTTCAAATTATTGAATTGAGTAGAAAAAAATAATTTTCTACGTGCTATAAAATCAAAAGAGGCTGATAATTAATTATCAGCCTCTTTTTTATTATTTTCTTATTAGCTATTTACTCAAATACATTCTTCTTCTAGAATAAAGATCATAGAAAGTATCATCTCTTAGACTATCAATAAATAAGATGCTTTCACCAGTACTCTTCATCTCTGGCCCAAGTTGCTTATTCACATTATGGAATTTATTAAAAGAGAATACAGGTTCTTTAATTGCATATCCTTTTAGTTGAGGATTGAATGTGAAATCTTTTACTTTCTTCTCTCCCAACATTACTTTAGTAGCATAGTTCACGTAAGGCTCCTTATATGCTTTTGCAATAAAAGGAACTGTTCTAGATGCTCTTGGGTTGGCTTCAATAATATAAACCATTTCATCTTTAATAGCGAATTGGATATTGATAAGCCCTACCGTATTTAATGCCTTTGCAATTTTTACTGTATGATCTTTTATTTGCTGCATTACAAGATCTCCTAGATTGAATGGTGGCAATAAAGCGTGAGAATCTCCAGAATGAATTCCGCAAGGTTCTATATGCTCCATAATTCCAATAATGTATACATCTTCTCCATCGCAGATAGCATCTGCCTCTGCCTCTATAGCTCCATCTAGATAATGATCTAGCAATAACTTGTTGTTTGGTATCTTTCTTAACAGATCTACCACATGAGCTTCTAATTCATCTTTATTAATAACGATCTTCATCCCCTGACCTCCTAATACATAAGATGGCCTCACTAAAATTGGAAAATCTAATTCATCTGCAAGTGCTGAAGCTTCATCAGCAGTTTCTGCTACCCCAAATTCTGGGTAAGGAATATCATTAGCTTGTAATAATTTTGAAAAACTTCCTCTGTCTTCGGCAAGATCTAAAGATTCATAACTAGTTCCTATGATCTTAATTCCGTAACGATCCAGTTTCTCGGCAAGTTTAAGCGCGGTTTGACCTCCAAGCTGCACAATAACACCTTCAGGTTTTTCGTGTCTTATAATATCATATATATGCTCCCAATATACGGGTTCAAAATATAATTTATCTGCTACATCAAAATCTGTAGAAACCGTTTCCGGGTTACAGTTAATCATGATGGTCTCATAGCCACATTCTGAAGCCGCTAAAACACCGTGTACACAACAATAGTCAAACTCAATTCCTTGCCCAATTCGGTTAGGCCCGGAACCTAAAACTACAATCTTTTTCTTATCGCTTACTTTGCTCTCATTATCTACATAACGCTTTCCATCAGCTGTTTCAATTTCAGCCTCAAACGTAGAATAATAATAAGGGGTTTCTGCTTTAAACTCTGCAGCACATGTATCTACAAGTTTATATATTCTATTAATGTTGAATTCGTCTCTTTTATTATAGACTTCGCTTTCCAAACATCCTAGCATATGCGCAATTTGTCTATCTGCAAAACCTTTTTGTTTAGCTTCCAACATCAAATCTTTTTGAATAGAACTGATATCGTATTTAGAGATTTCTACATCCAACGCATATAATTCCTCATATTGTTTAAGAAACCACATGTCTATTTTCGTGATTTCATGAATTCTACTTAGCGGAATTCCTATTTGTATGGCATCATAGATCACAAAAACGCGATCCCAACTAGCGTGAGTTAGTTTTTCTATGATCTGCTCGTAATTTGTATAACTTTTTCCATCTGCACCAAGACCATTTCTTTTGATCTCTAAAGACTGAGTTGCTTTATGAAGTGCTTCCTGAAAAGATCTTCCAATTCCCATTACTTCTCCTACAGATTTCATCTGAAGTCCGAGGGTTCTATCACTTCCTTCAAATTTATCGAAGTTCCAACGAGGAATTTTCACAATTACATAATCTAAAGTAGGCTCAAATAACGCTGAAGTAGATTTTGTAATTTGATTTTGTAATTCATCTAAGTTAAATCCGATAGCGAGTTTGGTAGCTATTTTAGCGATTGGATATCCAGTTGCTTTTGATGCCAAAGCAGAAGAACGAGAAACTCTAGGATTGATCTCAATAGCTATAATATCTTCATTTTCATCTGGACTTACTGCAAATTGTACGTTACATCCTCCCGCAAAATCTCCAATATTACGCATCATCTTAATAGCCATATCTCTCATTCGCTGATATGTGGTATCGCTAAGTGTCATTGCCGGAGCTACCGTAATAGAATCTCCAGTATGGATTCCCATTGGGTCCATATTTTCAATAGAACAAATAATTACTACGTTGTCATTTTTATCACGAAGTAATTCCAATTCATATTCTTTCCAACCAAGAAGCGCTTTATCTATAAGAACTTCATGAATTGGAGAAGCTTCCAAACCACGTGTAAGCAGTTCATCAAAATCTTCAGCTTTATGAACAAATGCAGCACCACTACCTCCTAATGTAAATGATGCTCTAATAACTAGCGGGAAACCAAACTCTTGCGCAACTTCTTTTCCTTGTAAATAAGAGGTTACTGTTTTTGCTGGAGCCACCGGAATTCCGATCTTTTCCATTAATTGCTTAAACTTCTCTCTATCTTCAGTAATATTAATAGCGTCTATATCTACACCAATCAATTTTACTTCAAAATCTTTCCATATTCCTTTCTCGTCTGCTTCAATACAAAGATTCAATGCAGTTTGACCACCCATTGTAGGCAGAACAGCATCAATATTTGGATGCGCTTTTAGTATCTCTACAATAGATTTGGTTGTAAGCGGCTTTAAATACACATGATCTGCCATAGAAGGATCTGTCATGATGGTTGCCGGATTAGAATTGATAAGGATAGTTTCTATTCCTTCTTCTCTAAGTGATTTTAACGATTGAGCTCCAGCATAATCGAATTCACATGCCTGACCAATTACTATTGGTCCAGACCCAATTATTAAAACACTTTTAATTTGATTGTTTTTTGGCATTTTAAGGAGGTAATTATAAGTTGATAAACGAGGAAACTGTTAGATATAAAAAAAGGCGTTACTTATAAAAGTAACACCTTAATATTTAAAAACTAATTCTCATTAGTGTTTGTGTCTGTTCTCAGAAGATACGGATAATTTTTTTCTACCTTTAGCTCTTCTTCTAGCTAACACTTTTCTTCCGTTCACACTTGCCATGCGCTCTCTGAAACCGTGCTTATTTTTTCTTTTTCTCTTAGATGGTTGAAATGTTCTTTTCATTTTTAATTATCTTTAATATCTTCTGTGGAATTCTTTGTTTAAATAGTTTTAAGCCTTTCCTTAAAACTGCGTGCAAATATACAAAGACTTTTATCTCATGCAAAAACTTAATAAAAATAATTTTAAATGTTTTTGTTAACTTTGCGCACTGAAATATAAAAAGCCAATATGTTTAACAAAAATATCAAATTAGTTTTAGCCGGAATCATTGTTTTAATTTCTTTCTGGCAATTTTATTTAGGGAATATCGGAAACGGAATTATGTACATTCTTTTAGCTGGTATTTTCGTGTTCCTTTATTTTAAAAATGAGATGATATTATTGGCGTTCTTAAGACTAAGAAAGCAAGATTTTCCGGGTGCTAAAAAATGGTTAGATAAGATAAAAAATCCTGAAGCTGCTCTTACTCAAAAACAACAAGGATATTTCTGGTATTTACACGGATTGATGGTTTCTCAAACCAATATCACTAAAGCAGAAAAATACTTTAAAAAAGCAATAAAACTGGGACTTTCTATGGACCAAGACTTAGCAATGGCTAAATTAAATCTAGCAGGAATTGCCATGACAAAAAGGCGTAAGCGTGAAGCTCAGATCTACTTAACCGAAGCTAAAAAATTAGATAAGCACGGCATGATGAAAGAGCAAATACAAATGATGAAACAACAGATGAAAAAGATCTAATTTCAGCTAATGTTAAGGATGTTAAGAATCCTGGTTTTCACGTTACCTTTCGACTAATATATAGCCCCTTTAACGATTAATTTTCGATAGAGGGTTTCTATAATTTACCTTTGTTTTTGTAGGGATACAATTACAATATATGGTAAGACTATTACTCCTCTTTTTACTTACAAACTTAACTCTAAGTGCACTTGCACAGGAAGATGAGCAGCGAATTTTATTCTCTGATGCTCTTGCTATGCACTTACCAAAGTACGAAGAGAGAGCTAAAAAAGCTTATAGAACCCGGAATTATGAGGAAGCTCATAATCTTTTTGACTCTCTTGTAAACATTGAATTAAACGGAAGTTATATGGATAACTTCACATTCAACACCTTAAAAGGAAAACAAATTACTCTTTACGATATTAAAAAACCTGTATATTTAATTACTTATGCCTCTTGGTGTATAAGTACAAAAGGTGAAATTCCGGCAATTAATGCCTTAGCAACCAAATATCAGGACAAAATAGATTTTGTGATCTTATTCTGGGATACGCAAAAAACAACTAAGAAAATGTCTAAGTCTTACAATGAGAATATAAAAATTCTTTATGTGGACGAACTTAATAACAAAGATTCTTTTGTGATTAGCCAATTAAAGCATTCTCTTGGGCTTCCCACCACCTTCTTATTAGATGGCACCAAAAAGATTGTAGACATTAGACGTGGCATTACACACCCAATGACCAAGACTTTTGAAGAGTCTTATGACATGAATTACAATTCTATAAACGATGGAATTGCAAATCATTTACTTACCAAAGACAGAAAATTCGCCCTTACCAAAGAAACGGTAGCCATTAATGGCATCTAAAAAAAGATTCCTTTCTTAATTATTTATTCATTTTATAAATTCCTTTTTCAGGAATTTGAATCTCGTAATTTTTACCCGATTTATTATTTAAGAAAGCTTCTCTTAACCAAGGGTTGTGAATTTTCAAAATCTTGTAATTAATATCGAATTTTCTAGCAAAAGCAGGAAAATCTTTAACTGCTGTATCCACTTTTACATTATAAGTAGGAATTGTTTTATATAACTGATCTTCTTGATAGTTAAACCCATACTTTTTAGGATTACTCAATATCTCCTTTAAAGCTAAAATTCTAAACACATAGCGTCCTGTTTCTTCCCCTAATAGCAAATCGTAATAACTAGAAGCATCTTGTCTATCTAATTGTCTATTAACTCCTGTATTACCTGCATTGTATGCTGCAGCTGCCATTGTCCAAGTTCCAAATTTTGCTTTAGATTCTTTTAAATAATCACATGCTACTTTCGTAGCCATTTCAATATTGTAACGTTCATCTACATTTTCATTAATCTCTAATTTGTGGTCTTTCCCTGTTCCTTCCATTATTTGCCAAAATCCAACTGCTCCCGCTGGAGAAACCACTTGTGTCAATCCGCTTTCTATAACAGCCAAATATTTAAAATCATCTGGAACACCATTTTCTTTAAGAATTGGTTCTATAATAGGAAAATATTTATTTGCACGTTTTATCAATAACAATGCATTAGATTGCCAGTAGGTATTCACCAATAATTCCTTATCCATTCTTTCATAAATGTCTGGACTTTCTATTGGAACTGCTTCACCCGCAAACTCTAAATTCTCAGGCATTGGCAAAGCATAAATATTATAGTTATTCCCAGTAACTGGATCGTGATTATCATTTACCATAGCTTCTGCTTCCGGACCTTTTTGTACCGCTTGAATACTTACTGCTAAAATTGCAATAAACCCAACGCTCATCAACAACACTTTTAATATCTTCATAGCTTTTCGTTTTTTGTTTTTTCTTTCTTCTTCAATTTTCCACCTAATATAAGTTCTGGCAAATATTTATTAAACCATCGAAACCTATTTACTACCATAATATGAGTACCACCTTTTACGGTAATACAATCTTTGATATATTTATGAGGAAAGATTTCATCTTTATCTCCATGAATATGAATAACTCCCTTTTCAGGCTGCTCTCTATCCCAGCACACCATATTCTTAATTGCCCAATCTATATAGGTAGTATCTCTTACCGATAAATACTTACGATATAGGATGGCTCTTTTCTTTAAATAATCTCCAAAAGCAACTTTTTCAAAATGATCTGCATAATTTAAAATACTTGTAGGTAATAATTTAAAAAGGCCTGTAATAGAAGCATAACGCATTCTTCTTGGCAATTCACTCCTGCATTTTACACTAGAAATAATGATCAATCTTTTTAGATCTAAAAATTCACTCATTTCTTGCGCAACAACGCCGCCAAAAGACACGCCAATAAGCACTGCTTGATCATGTTTTACCTTTTTACTCCATCTAAAAGCATATTCTTGTAAAGATTCATCTAGTATAGGCAACATCCATTCCAATAAATGAATTTTGAACGTATCTTCAGGTAATTTGATATTTTCAAAAATACTCGGATTAGCTGCCATTCCCGGTACAAAATATATATGTATTAAATCTTTACTCATTTGCATTTTAACATGTGTATAACACTATCAGCGATTGTTATATTGTAAATTTACTAACAAAATTACTGCAATTTTATTGGCTTAGACAGAAACCTGAAGTTTATAATAGAACCTATTTTCAAAATTAATTTCTAAAATTGAAATTTCTCATTTCTACAATAGTGAATATTCTTATCCTTCTAGTTAAATTTATCCTGTTTGGAATTATTTATTAAGTAATTTAAGAATTGCTTAATCATATCTTTAAAATATAGAATGATTCAATTATTCTACAATAAAAGGTGCAACTTAATTTGAATATCCAGCAATAAATGTTTTATGGTTAACCTAGTCAATCTAATTTTAGGCCATTCTAGAAAAATCTTCAACATTTATAAAAATAATGATTGTAATTAAAACCAAGTATGATGAGTGAGCAAGAGATAGTTATTACCAACAACGAATTTTTAAGACAATTTGAAACGGTAATAGATGAAAAATTGATTACAGTAGAATATGCACAACAAGAACGTAAAATCTTCTTAACTAAACTTAAAATGTCTGAAGAGCTTCAAGGAAATGGATATTTAGAGCGATTTTTAGAAACGTTGTTAAGTCAAATTCAAGATTCTGGGAATGACCGTGTGGTTCCAACTAGCCCTGAAATTGCAAAATTCATGAGAAAAAATAGAAGAAAATATAAAGATCTTTTACCTGTAGGTTTGAATATTTAAGCTTCTACGGCAATATTTTCTAAATACTTAAATTTCACTATTCCATCTTCGGCAATGGTGTCTAATTTTATTTTATGCAAAGTATTAACTAGCTCCGGGTTCCATGGAGTTTTTACTTTTACGTAATTCTCGGTAAACCCATGAATATAACCTTCTTTATTCTCACCTTCAAATAAAACCGTATGTTCTGTACCAATTTGAGTTTCGTAAAATGCTCTCCTTTTTTTAGCTGAAAGCCCTCTTAGCATCTTACTGCGTTTCTTACGAACTTTTAAAGGCACAGGATTTTCCATTTCTGCTGCGGGGGTATTTTCTCTCTCAGAAAAAGCAAACACGTGCAAATAGGAAATATCAAGATCATTTAAAAAATGATAGGTTTCTAAGAATTGCTCATCTGTTTCTCCAGGAAAACCTACAATTACATCTACACCTATACAAGCGTTAGGCATCACCTCCTTAATTTGAGTCACTCTATCTACATAAAGTTCTCTCATGTAACGCCTCCTCATAGCTTTTAAAATTTCATTGCTTCCACTTTGTAAAGGAATATGAAAATGAGGAACGAAGGTCTTCGATTGAGCTACAAAATCTATAGTTTCATTTTTAAGAAGATTAGGCTCTATTGAAGAAATACGCAAACGCTCAATACCTTCTACATCATCTAAAGCCTTTACAAGATCTAAAAATGTATGTTCATGTTTTTTATTTCCGAATTCACCTTTACCATAATCTCCAATATTAACACCGGTAAGAACAATCTCTTTAATTCCTTTTGCAGAGATCTCTGCAGCATTTTGAAGAACATTTTCCAATTTATCACTTCTAGAAATACCACGAGCTAATGGTATAGTACAATAAGTGCATTTATAATCACAACCATCTTGAACTTTAAGAAACGCTCGGGTTCTATCTCCAAAAGAATAGGCGCTTACATAAAAATCTGCATCTTGTATTTCACAAGAATGAATTTCAGCAAAATCTTGCTTTGTAAGATCGTTAAGATAATCTGTAATCTTAAATTTTTCTGTAGCCCCTAAAACTAAATCCACTCCATGTACATCTGCTAATTCTTCAGGTTTCAATTGAGCATAGCATCCTACAGCAATTACAAAAGCATCTTCATTCACTTTTTGAGCCTGCTTTACAATAGATTTAAAGCGTTTATCTGCATTTTCTGTGACAGAACATGTATTAATAACATAAATATCAGCAACTTCAGAAAATTCTACTCGTTCAAAACCTTCCTCTTTAAAAGATCTTGCTATAGTTGAAGTCTCAGAAAAATTGAGCTTACAACCCAAAGTATAAAATGCCACTTTTTTCGCGTCTTTCATCACCAATCGTTTTAATACTGCCTTAATTTTTAGGAATGCAAATATACCAGTTTTATATCTATTTATTAAAAAGCCATTAGGCTGAAGTATCTCAATATAGATTAAAAAAAGGTTTGCTATTCTCTTCTATATTTTTTAGTATCCTCAAATACCTGATCTAAAATAGCCTTATCTTCTTCAGAAAATTCCAAACCTCTTCTACTCATTACCATTTCTGCAACTTCATAAGCTTTCGTGGTTTTATACGTTGTCATTCCTGCACTTCCTCCCCAACTAAAACTTGGAACGAAATTTCTTGGAAAGCCACTTCCAAAAATATTTGAACTTACACCCACAACTGTTCCGGTATTAAACATAGTGTTAATACCACATTTACTGTGATCTCCCATCATAAGTCCGCAAAATTGCAAGCCTGTTTTTGCAAAACCTTCCGTTTCATAATCCCATAATCTAACTTCAGCGTAATTATTCTTTAAATTAGAATTATTGGTATCTGCACCTAAATTACACCATTCTCCTAGGACAGAATTTCCTAGAAAACCGTCATGACCTTTATTGGTGTACCCAAAAATAACGCTGTTATTAACTTCACCTCCCACCTTAGAGTTTGGACCTACAGTTGTTGCACCGTAAATCTTAGCCCCCATTTTTAAAGCTGAATGTTCTCCTAAAGAAAATGGTCCTCTTACAAAACAGCCTTCCATTATTTCGGCATTGTTGGCAATATATATTGGTCCATCGGAGGCATTTAAGGAAGAGTTTTCTACCACAGCACCAGGTTCTAAAAATATATTTTCTCTATTCTTCACATAATTAGAAGAAGAAATTGGCGCGCTCGTTCTATCTTGTGTTATCAATTCAAAATCTGCAGCAATGGCCTGAGCATTTTTAGAAAATATATCCCAAGTATTAGAAACTCTAAAAGGTTCCCCTTTAAGTTCTATTTGGTTAAAAGTTTCAAAATCCACTTCTTGATCTTCTAACGTATAGAATGCGACCACCTCTTCTTCAAAGAAAATGGCTTGATTACTTGTTAAGTCTTCAATTTGAGCAATAAATTCTGGAGTAGGTAAAAAAGAAGCATTGATCATTATATTTTCTGAAAGCTCCACTAAAGGCCATTTTTCAGCTAAATAATCTTCAGTTATAGTTGAAGTGGTAGAACCTAAGATTTTCTCCCATTTCTCTCTAATGGTTAAAATTCCAATTCTAATTTCAGCAACTGGTCTGGTATAGGTAAAAGGCAGCAATTGATTTCTTGCAGAACCATCAAAAAGAATATAATTCATATGCTCTAAATTTTAGAGTGTAAAGTTACGAGTAATATCAAAATCGATTTTTCTTAAAATGAAAATATACAGTCTTGATTTAATTTAAATAAAAAAAGCCTTCATTTCTGAAGGCTTCAATAGTATGTAGATACTTGAAATTACTTCTTGAATTTCGCGTATTTGTTCTTGAACTTATCAATTCTACCAGCTGTATCCAATAATTTAGATTTCCCTGTGTAGAATGGGTGTGAGGTTCTTGAGATTTCCATTTTAACTAATGGATACTCAGTTCCGTCAACTTCAATAGTCTCTTTAGTATTCGCGGTAGATTTAGTAAGAAAGACTTCTTCGTTAGACATGTCTTTAAATGCTACTAATCTATAATTTTCCGGATGGATTCCCTGCTTCATCTCTTTATTCTTTAAAATCGTGTTCGTTTTTCGAGTGGCAAATTTAAGCAATTTTGATAAATAACAAACTAAATAGCAACAAAAATTTTTATTAACTCCTTAAAATTTTAAAAACGCCTCAAATGTAACGTTTTGCTATATTTGTTATCTAACAACTACTAACCAAACAAAAATACTTTAAATATGGAAAATTCAGTTAAATCTATCTCTTCAACCTATGGTATTTATCTTGGAATTATATTATCGCTATTTACTGTAGTAGCTTATGTAGTAGATCTTTCGCTTTTAACAAAGTTCTGGTTTGGAATTTTAAGTATGATAGTTCTTATAATTGTGGCTATAATTGCAGTACGCAGTACAAAAAAACAATATTCCGGAATATTTTCTTTTAAAAATGCTTTTACAGCATATTTTATCACAATTTTAATTGGTATGTCAATTTCTACACTTGTTAGTATTCTTATATTTAATTTCGTAGATCCACAATCTGCAGATACTGTTAAAGAACTAACTATAGATGCATCTAGACAGATGATGGAGAATTTTGGCGCGACAGAATCAGAAATAAATGAAGCCTTAAGTAAAATGGAGGATAGTAATCAATTATCCATAATTAATCTACTTAAAAGTTTTGTGTTTAGTTTAGCTTTTCTTTCATTAATCGGGCTTATCATTGCATTAATTTTTAGAGAAAAGGAGCCAATTAATTAAAAAATAATGCAACTATCCATAATAATTCCTCTTCTTAATGAAGATGAATCTTTAACTGAATTATATAATTGGATTGTATCTGTGATGCAATCCAATTCTTATTCTTATGAAATTATCTTTATTGATGACGGGAGTACCGATGATTCTTGGGATATCATTAGTGGTTTATCTGATCTTCATACAGCGGTAAAAGGAATTCGATTCAACAGAAATTATGGAAAATCTCAAGCTCTACATGCAGGCTTTTTAGCAGCTCAAGGTGATGTTATTATTACCATGGATGCAGACCTTCAAGACAATCCTGAAGAGATTCCAGAAATGTACAATCTTATTCAAGACGAAAAATATGACTTGGTTTCCGGCTGGAAACGTAAAAGATACGATTCGGTTTTAGCTAAAAATCTACCTTCTAAACTTTTTAATGCAGCTGCACGTAAGACTTCAGGAGTACAATTGCATGATTTTAATTGCGGATTAAAGGCTTACAGAAAAGAGGTAATCAAGAATATTGATGTTTATGGAGAAATGCACCGGTATATTCCTGTGTTGGCAAAAAATGCAGGATACTATAAAATTACCGAAAAAGAGGTAAAACATCAGGCCAGAAAATATGGCAAGACCAAATTTGGTATGGACCGCTTTTTAAACGGCTTTCTTGACCTTATAAGTATTTGGTTCTTATCTAAATTTGGAAAAAGACCCATGCACTTATTTGGAGCCTTAGGTGTTTTAATGTTCTTTTTTGGATTTATAGCCGCCGGATGGATAGGACTTTCTAAACTTTATAAAATGTATCATGGTTTACCAAATATATTGGTAACACAAAATCCATGGTTCTATATTTCTCTTATATTAATGGTTATTGGTACTCAATTCTTTTTAGCTGGCTTTCTTGGTGAACTTATATTAAGAAGCAAAAGAGATAAAGATAGATACCGAATTAGCAAAACCCAAGGTTTAAATTAAAAGCAATTCAGCATTTATCTGTATTTTTGCTTTCAAATCTCTATTTATATGTCACACAACAAACCAGAAATTATTTCTAAGGCTAAATTATGGCTTGCAGAAAACTTCGACAAAGACACGCAAAGTTCAGTTTCAAAATTAATCGAAAGCGATTCTACAGATCTTGAAGAAAGCTTTTATAAAGATGCAGAATTTGGTACCGGAGGTATGCGCGGTGTCATGGGTGTTGGAACCAATAGAATTAATAAATATACCTTAGGTAAGAATTCTCAAGGTATCTCTAATATATTAAAATCTGAATTTCCTGGAGAGCAGCACAAGGTTGTAATTGCTTATGATTGCCGAAACAACAGTAAAGAATTAGCTCAAATTGTAGCCAATGTGTTTTCTGCTAACGGTGTAAAAGTTTATCTTTTTTCAGAATTAAGACCTACACCAGAATTGTCTTTTGCTGTTAAATATCTTGATTGTCACTGCGGAATTGTGCTTACTGCAAGTCACAATCCTCCAGAATACAATGGTTACAAAGTATACTGGAAAGATGGAGGGCAATTAGTGCCGCCACAAGACAAACTTATAATAGATGAAATTTCTAAATTGGATTTTTCTGAGATTAATTTTGAAGCGAACAACGATCTTATTGAAGAAATAGATACGAAGGTTGATACTGCTTTTATTGAATCTTCAGTAAAAAATGGAAGTTTTGACACTGCTCAAGATGCAAAAGATAATTTAAATATTGTTTTTACTTCTTTACATGGAACATCAATTACCATTGTACCTGAAGTTCTAAAGAAGGCAGGATATAAAAATGTAGCCATCGTTAAAGAACAGGAAAAACCAGATGGTAACTTCCCTACCGTTAAATCTCCCAATCCTGAAGAGCCTGAAGCATTAAAAATGGCATTAGAGCTTGCTGATAAAACCGATGCCGATATTGTAATTGGAACAGACCCTGATAGTGACCGTTTAGGTGTTGCAGTTAGAGATCTTAACAACAAACTCATTTTACTTAACGGTAACCAAACCATGCTGATCATGACTTGGTTCTTGTTAGAACAGTGGAAAAAAGAAGGTAAGCTTAATAAAGAATCATTTATAGCATCCACTATAGTTTCTACCCCTATGATGAAAATTGTAGCAGAAAATTTTGGAGCTCAATATTTTGAAGTACTAACAGGCTTTAAATGGATCGCAAAATTAATTAAAGATCATCCTGAATTGGAATTTATTGGAGGTGGAGAAGAGAGTTTTGGATTTATGGTTGGTGACTTTGTAAGAGATAAAGATGCAGCAACCGCTACCCTACTCGCTTGTGAAATTGCTGCACAAATGAAGTCTAGGGGAATTTCTATGTATGAGAAATTACTAGAACTTTATACCGAATTTGGTTTGTATAGAGAAGAACTGATCTCTTTAGTGAAAAAAGGAATTGAAGGAGAGCAACAGATCAAACAGACAATGATCGATCTTAGAGAAAATCCATTATCAGAAATTGATGGTGAGAAAATAGTTCTAATTGAAGATTACCAATCATCTGTAGCTAAAAACAAACAAGACCATACAGAACACACTTTAGATATTCCAAAATCTAATGTTTTGATCTATTATACAGAGCAAGGCACAAAAATAGCCGCAAGACCTAGTGGTACAGAACCTAAAATTAAATTTTACATCAGCGTAAATTCAGAATTGGATGCTGTTGAAAACTTTGACAAGGTAAATAACCAATTAGGAGAGAAAATTACGCGTATTAAATCTGATCTTCAGGTAGATTAAACATTCTTAATGAACTATTTCAACAAAATCATTCAATATGCGAAGCCATACAAGCAATACGCATTATTAAATGTTATCTGTAATATTTTCTACGCGCTTTTTAGCACGTTATCTTTTATCGCATTAATTCCAGTTATCAATATCTTATTCGATGAGAGTGAACGAGTAACAAAAGAGCCTACTTGGGATGGCTTATGGGGAATTAAAGATTACGTAGTAGATTATTTTAATTACAATGTAAGCATGCGAGTTGCAGAAGATGAAATTTCTGCACTTGTTTTTATTTGCGGAATTGTAGTTCTTTTATTCTTTCTAAAAAACCTTTTTGGCTATTTAGCAGCATTTTTTATAACATACTTGCGTAATGGTGTGCTTCGCGATGTACGAGATGCTATTTATGTAAAGATCTTAAGCTTACCTGTTTCTTATTTTTCTGAAAAAAGAAAAGGTGATACCATCTCGAGAATTACTGCAGATGTAAATGAAGTGGAAAAATCTTTCCTATCCATTCTAGAAATGGTGGTTAGAGAACCCTTAACAATTATCTTTACAATAGTTGCTATGTTGGTTATTAGTGCTAAACTAACCATATTCGTTTTCGTTTTTCTGCCTATATCTGGTTTTATAATCTCTTTGATAGGAAAACAACTCAAAAGAAAATCTCATCAAGCTCAAGAAGAAAATGGTCATTTTCTATCTATAATAGAAGAAACCTTATCTAGCCTAAAAATTGTAAAAGGATTTAATGCTGAGGCTCAATTTGAAGCAAAATTTAAAGAATCTACCAATAGATTAAACAACATTCTAAACAGTTTAATTAATCGTCAAAACCTAGCTTCACCTGCAAGCGAATTTTTAGGGATCTTCGTTATTGTCATCATTCTTTGGTTTGGGGGTAAAATGGTATTAGTAGATAATACGTTAGATCCTTCGGCATTTATTGCATTCTTAGGATTGGCGTACAACATTCTTACTCCTGCTAAACAAATCTCTAAAGCATCCTATAGTGTTAAAAAGGGAAATGCTGCTGCAGAACGTATTTTGGAAGTTTTAGATACTCCATCTACCATTGTAGATATTCCTAATGCCATCCAGCAAAAAGAATTTAATAATTCTATAGATATTCAAAATATCAACTTCAAGTATGAAGATGAATTAGTTTTAAAAGATTTTAGCCTAACCGTTCCTAAAGGTGGTACGGTAGCGTTGGTTGGACAATCTGGAAGTGGTAAGTCTACCATTGCCAATTTAGTAACAAGATTTTATGATGTGAACGAAGGCTCTATTCAAGTAGACGGAAATGATATAAGAAATATCTCTAAACATTCTCTAAGAAATTTGATGGGCTTGGTTACTCAAGATTCTATTCTATTTAATGACACTATTAAGAATAATGTTTCTTTAGGTAAAAAAGACGCTTCAGAAGAAGAAGTTATAGACGCTCTTAAAATTGCGAATGCATGGGAATTTGTAAAAGAGCTTCCTAAAGGACTTGAAACGAATATTGGAGATAGTGGTAATAAACTTAGTGGCGGACAAAAACAGCGTATTTCTATTGCGCGTGCAGTGCTCAAAAATCCTCCAATTATGATATTAGATGAAGCTACCTCTGCCTTAGATACTGAAAGTGAAAAACTAGTACAAAAAGCCTTAGAAAATATGATGCGCAATAGAACTTCTATTGTAATTGCTCATAGACTTTCTACCATTCAAAATGCAGATAAGATCGTAGTGATGCAGCGAGGTGAAATTGTAGAGCAAGGAAGACACGAAGAATTACTTCTGAAAAATGGAAATTATAAAAAATTAGTAGACATGCAGTCTTTTGACTAATTATCAGGGTATTATATAATTCAAAAAAACCTCAAAGCTCTTATTAGAACTTTGAGGTTTTTTTATAAATAAAAAATGGATGAAGTAGGTTCATCCATTTTTATATTTTTTTTCATCTTGGGGAAAATGAAAAACAAGTTAAAACTCAATTTGATTTGCTTGGGGCAAAAAAAGATTAAATCATTTCAACGATGTAAATATAACTCAAAATTCTATTCCACCAAACATTTTATGCTTTTTATCTTATAATTATGTATTTCGTCGATTTTATATAAGAAATAACCTACGCTATTAGTTATTCAATTTCCTAAAAATTAACTCGACCCTTTAAACTTTTGGCTAACTTTGAAGTCATAGTAAAAATTACACTTTGACTACAGAAGAAACCTTATTGGTACAAAAACTTCAAGATCCGCACAGCCGGAATGAAGCCTTTAAGGAATTGCTAAAATTGTTCAAAGAACGCTTGTATTGGCACATTAGAAATATTGTAAAAAATCATGATGATGCAGATGATGTTTTGCAAAACACCTTTATTAAGATCTTTAGAAATATAGATAAATTTAAAGGAGAGAGTCAACTTTATTCTTGGATGTATAGAATCGCAACCAATGAGTCTCTTACCTTTTTAAGCCAGAATGCAAAAAAATTACAGATCTCTTCAGAAGAATTACAACAGCATCTAATAGATAATTTAGAATCTGATACTTATTTTGATGGAGATAAGATCAAATTAAAATTACAACAAGCAATTGCAACGTTACCGGAAAAGCAGCAACTCGTATTTAATATGAAGTATTTCCAAGATCTTAAATACAGAGAAATGTCTGAGATCTTAGAAACAAGTGAAGGTGCTTTAAAAGCATCTTACCATATCGCAGTGAAGAAGATTGAAAATTATTTAAAGTCAGATTAAACCATCTTTTAAAATAGCAGTCCAATAAGCAAATGAAAAACAATTCAAAATATCAATCAAAATCAGGTTTTAAAGTCTCAACTACTTATTTTGAAGACTTTGAAGCTAAGATGATGCATATTTTAAATGAAGATGAAGTTCTTTCATCAAAATTAAAAGATTCAGGCTTTATAACTCCTAACAATTATTTTGATAAGGTTGAAGATGAAATTTTAAATAACACAGTCCATTTAGAACATCAGCCTAAAGTTATACACCTATTTAATAGAAATTATGTGCTAAAAATTGCTGCTATTGCCGCTGTATTTATTGGTTTAATTAGTATATGGTTCTCTAAACCAGATCCAGAAGTAACTATAGATACCATAGAAATTGCAGAAATCGAAAATTATATAGATACAGAAATTATAGATCTTAACCTTGTAGAAATTTCTAATCTTTTATCTCAAGATGGTATTGTTTTGGATAATTTAAATACCAGTAAAGTAAATGATGACGCCGTTTTAGAATACTTAATGGATAATGTTGATGACCCAGATTTACTTTTAAAATAAACCTACTATGAAAAAAATATTCTTACTTTTTTCAATTTGTTTCCTAAGTCTTACTGTTCAATCTCAAAATAAAAATAGAGAACAGATTAAAGCTTTGAAAGTGGCATATATCACTCAGGAAATGAATATGGATAAAAAATTAGCTGAAAAGTTTTGGCCAATTTATAATAATTACGAATGCTTACAAATGGATCTGCATAAAAGAGAACATCGTGATATTGATGATATTTCTAGTCTTTCTGAAGCAGATGCTGATAAACGTTTAGATGAATTTGTAAACATTGAAAAACAAGAATACATCAACAAAAGAAAATTATATGATGAATTGAAGAACATTTTTACAGCTAAAGAAATTGTTCAACTACATCAATTAGAAGCAGATTTCAATAAGAAATTATGGGAAGAATATCGCAGTAGAAAAGGCGAATCTCGAAAAAATAAATAAGTGTTAAGTTAGTTTTTTGGTTAAGTTAGTTGAGTCTTCCGGATATTACTATCCGGAAGACTTTTTTTTATACTTATAATTTATTTAAATTTTAATTTAGCCACTCTCCCCTTCCCTGCCGCATAAGCAGTAGAATCATTTAAAAATCTAATAGTGAAGAAACCTTCATCGCTTAGTTTTTTCCACGTCTCCCCAGCATCTTTAGAATAAGAAATACCAGTAAAACCAACAGCTACCAATTCATTAGAATCTCCATTTGGAATGTATCTTACACTGCTTTTATACCCCGGATCTTTCCCTTCTGCTACCAATTGCCAGGTTTTACCACCATCCTTTGTTATGGCTTTATTCCCAGTATTCCCATCAGGTCTTGTATAATCTCCGCCAATAATAAAACCATTTTCGGCATCATAAAAATCTAAACTATAACCTCCTGTGGTTGCTTCTCCTTGAAGAAGAGGAGTTTCATAAACTTCCCAAGTTTTACCTTTATCTAAAGAATGGAAAATTCTAGATTTTTTACCTCCAGAAAGGATCCAAGTATTAGTTCCTTGTACTGCTATATTGGAATTACTAGCTGCAAAGGCTGCTTCACCCTCCTCAGATTTTGGAAATTCATCACAACTTAATTTATTCCAATTAAGGCCACCATCTCTAGTAATAATAACAGAAAGACATTCATTTGTAGGATCTCCCATGGCAATTCCTTCTTGATCGTTCCAAAAAGTCATAGCGTCGTAAAATACCTTATCATTTTCTTCTTTATAAACCAACTCCATTTTTCCGGTTTCGCCTGTCTTATATAGTAAACCTGGATTCCCAACGCTTAGCATAAAGAAATCTGAAGAAGTGCTAGCTACCGCCCTAAACTCCGGAGCTATAGAATCATTGAATTGCTTGTTTGTTTTCCATTGTCCAGTTTGTGGGTTATAAAGTCCATAGGCTCCATTATTAGCTGCAAATGCCAAATTGTTACCCATTAATTCTATAGCACGAATACTAAGAGAATCTTCATTTAAAATATTTTCTATACTAACCTCGGTAAAAAATCCTCGCTTGGTTTCTTCCCCCTCTTTAGACTTACATCCAATGATCAGTAAAATTGATAAATACAGTAATTTCTTCATAAATAGAATTTGAATCAAAGATAAATTTTTCCGCAGCAAAAATATGTACCTTTGCACCTTTAAAATATAATTATGCGTTTACACCGAAATTTAGTCTTTGCAACGATTGATGCCCTGTCTGAAATATTTAATGATGGGAAATATGCCGATAAAGTGATTGAAAAAACTTTAAAACGTGATAAAAGATGGGGTTCTAGAGACCGTAGCTTTATTGCTGAAACCACTTATGATATTGTTCGTTGGAAACGTCTTTATACAGAAATCGCTGAAGTGAAGGCTCCATATTCCAGAGAGAATTTATTTAGACTCTTTGCAGTTTGGGCTACTTTACGTGGAGTTACCTTACCAGATTGGAAACAAATAGAACCAACACCTAGCCGAAGAATAAAAGGAAGATTTGACGAATTAAGCCAGATTAGAAAATTTAGAGAATCTGTGCCAGATTGGATGGATGAATTAGGTGTAAGAGAACTTGGTGAAAAAGTTTGGGAAAAAGAAATTCATGCGCTTAATGAGCAAGCTCCTGTGGTATTAAGAGTAAATTCTCTTAAAACAACTCGAGACAAATTAAGAAGTGTTCTTAAAGATGAAAACATCGTTGCAGAACCAATTAAAGGATTTCCCGATGCTTTGCAATTGGTTGAAAGAGCCAATGTATTTAAAACGGAGGCTTTTAAGAATGGAAATTTTGAAGTTCAAGATGCTTCTTCTCAAATGGTTGCCAGATTTATGGAAGTGGAACCTGGAATGCGTGTAGTAGATACGTGTGCAGGTGCAGGTGGTAAAACTTTGCATATTGCAGCTTTAATGGAAAACAAAGGGCAGATTATTGCAACAGATATTTATGAGAATAAATTAAAAGAGCTTAAAAGACGCGCTAAACGTGCCGGAGCTCATAATATAGACCCGCGGGCTATAGACACTACTAAAGTGATCAAGAAACTTTACGGTACTGCCGATAGAGTTTTAATAGATGCGCCATGTAGCGGACTTGGAGTTTTAAGTAGAAATCCAGATGCAAAATGGAAATTACAACCGGAGTTCTTAGATAAAATAAGAGAAACTCAAGTTCAAATTTTAGATCAATACTCAAGAATTGTTAAGCCTGGAGGAAAATTGGTATATGCAACATGTTCTATATTACCTTCTGAAAATCAAGAACAGGTTGAAAAATTCTTGAACCGAGAAGAAGGAAAGAATTTCAAACTTATAAAAGATAAAAAAATACTTTCCTCTGAAACCGGATTTGACGGTTTTTATATGGCACTTCTCGAAAACAAAAGCGAGAAATAAGTAAATCATATATTAAAATAATTTAAAGATCTCAATAGAAGTGCTTGTAAGCTTTTATTGAGATCTTTTTATGTTAATAAAGTTGAAATGTTGCGAATTTATACCGCTAATCTTTTTAAAAATATTTCCTGAATTACACCTAAAAAACTTAAATTTGAGTTTTCTCAAACAACACAAAACAACGCAGAATGATCCTTTTCTTCGGAACCCAAACCACTAAGGTTTACGCAGTGCAAACGCACTCCTCACTTTCAGCGCAGGATATTTCAAAACTAGACTGGCTTTTCGGCGACGCCCAATACCTCAATAAATCTGCACTGGCAGATTTTTTTATTGGTCCCCGTGCCGCAATGGTCACTCCTTGGAGTACTAATGCTGTAGAAATAACCCAAACAATGGGTATTAAAGGAATTCTTAGAATTGAAGAGTTTCTAAAAGTAGATTCAAAATATAGCAAATTTGATCCGATGCTTTCTCAGAAGTATAACGGGTTGGATCAGGAAATATTCACAGTAGATAGCAAGCCTCAAGCTATTATAGAGGTTGAAGATATTGCAGCTTTCAACAAACAGGAAGGACTTTCCTTAAATGGTGAAGAAGTAGCATACCTTCAAAATCTAGCTAAAAAATTAGAACGAAAACTTACAGATTCAGAAGTTTTCGGATTTTCTCAAGTAAATTCAGAGCACTGTAGACATAAGATTTTCAACGGTACTTTTGTGATAGACGGAAAAGAAAAACCGTCTACCCTCTTTAAGCTAATCAGAAAAACTTCCGAAGAAAATCCAAACGGGATTGTTTCCGCATATAAAGATAACGTAGCTTTTGTAAAAGGCCCCAGAGTTCAGCAATTTGCACCAAAAGCTGCAGATGTTCCAGAATACTACCAAAATACAGATTTTGAATCTGTGATCTCCCTAAAAGCTGAAACTCATAACTTTCCAACAACAGTAGAACCTTTCAATGGAGCTGCTACCGGAAGTGGTGGAGAGATTAGAGATAGACTTGCCGGTGGAAAAGGTTCTTTACCATTGGCGGGAACTGCTGTTTATATGACCTCTTATTCTAGATTAGATAAGAATAACAAGGATTGGGAAAAGAAAATCCAGGAAAGAAAGTGGTTGTATCAAACTCCAATGCATATCTTGATTAAAGCCTCAAATGGCGCTTCAGATTTTGGAAATAAATTCGGCCAGCCATTAATAACTGGTTCTGTTCTAACTTTTGAACATTCAGAAAATGACAGAATGTTGGCTTATGATAAAGTGATCATGCTTGCCGGAGGAATTGGATATGGAAAAGCAGATCAGGCCATCAAAGAAGTTCCTAAAAAAGGAGACAAAATAGTAGTTCTTGGAGGTGAGAATTACAGAATTGGAATGGGTGGAGCAGCAGTATCTTCTGCAGATACCGGTGCTTTAGGAAGCGGAATTGAATTAAATGCGATTCAACGCGCCAATCCTGAAATGCAAAAAAGAGCTGCAAATGCTATTCGAGGAATGGTAGAACGTGAGCACAACCCTATAATTTCTATCCATGATCATGGTGCTGGAGGACATTTAAACTGCCTTAGCGAACTTGTTGAAGATACCGGAGGAAATATAGATCTGGATGAATTACCGGTAGGAGATCCTACCCTATCGTCTAAAGAGATCATAGGTAATGAGTCTCAGGAAAGAATGGGACTGCTTATCGCAGAAAAGGATATGGAGATCTTGAGAAAGGTTTCCGAGAGAGAAAGAACACCTATGTACAGCGTAGGACATGTTACTGAAGACAGACATTTCTTATTTCAAAGTAAGAAAACCGGTGAAAAACCAATGGATCTGGAATTAGCAGATATGTTTGGAAGTTCTCCAAAAACTATTATGACAGATAGTACTATAGATAGAAGATATTCTGAAGTTTTTTATTCAAAAGAAAAAATCAATGAGTATTTAGAACAACTACTTCAATTAGAAGCGGTTGCCTGTAAAGATTGGTTGACCAATAAAGTAGATAGATGTGTTACCGGCCGAGTTGCCAAACAACAAACCGCAGGACCATTGCAACTTCCATTAAACAATGTTGGGGTGATGGCCTTAGATTATAACGGAAAAGAAGGAGTTGCCACCACAATTGGGCACTCCCCTGTTTCTGCTTTGGTAGATCCTGTTGCAGGTTCCAGAAATTCTATTGGAGAAGCACTTTCAAACCTAATTTGGGCACCGCTTGAAAAAGGAATGAAATCTGTTTCGCTTTCTGCAAACTGGATGTGGCCGTGTAATAACGAAGGTGAAGATGCTAGATTATACGAAGCGGTTCAAGGAGTATCAGATTTTTCTATAGAATTAGGGATCAATGTTCCAACTGGAAAAGATTCTCTTTCTATGAAGCAAAAATATAAAGAAGGAGACGTGCTTGCACCGGGAACTGTTATTATTTCTGCAGCAGGGCATTGCGATAATATTACTAAAGTTGTAGAGCCGGTTCTTAAAAAGAAAAGCGGTGATATTTATTATATCAACTTATCTCAAGATTCGTTTAAATTGGGAGGTTCTTCTTTTGGTCAAATTTTGAATAAAGTAGGAAGCGAAGTTCCAACTATTAAAAATGCAGCTTCATTCAAAAATGCTTTCAATACTATTCAGGGATTGATCAAGGCAGATCTTATCGCTGCCGGACACGATGTTGCTTCCGGAGGTTTGATCACTACCCTATTAGAAATGTGTTTTTCAGATGTGAATTTAGGCGCAAAACTTGATCTTACAGGATTGAAGGAAGAAGATTCAGTAAAACTTCTTTTCAATGAAAACTGCGGAATTGTTTTTCAAGCGGAAGATAATAGTGCAGTTGAAGAAGTGCTGAAAGACAACGCAATAAAATTCTTTAAAATAGGAAATGTTGTAGAAGGAACTTCAGTAGAAATTAGAAATGGAATGGACGAATTTAAGTTCGATATTCCAAGCTTAAGAGATACTTGGTATAAAACGTCTTTCCTATTAGATGAAGCTCAAAGCGGAATAGACAATGCTACGCAGCGTTTTAATAATTATAAAAAGCAACCATTAGAATTTGTTTTTCCTAAACATTTTGATGGAAAATTACCAAAATTAGATAGTTCTAAACCAAAGATAAAAGCAGCGATCATCAGAGAAAAAGGATCGAATTCTGAACGTGAGATGGCTCGTGCTATGCACCTTGCAGGATTTGATGTTAAAGATGTGCACATGACAGATCTTATCTCTGGCAGAGAAACTTTAGAAGACATCAAGTTTATAGCTGCTGTTGGTGGTTTCTCAAATTCAGATGTTTTGGGAAGTGCTAAAGGTTGGGCTGGAGCTTTCTTGTATAACGAAAAAGCTAAAAATGCATTAGACAAGTTCTTCGCTAGAGAAGATACGTTGTCTCTTGGAGTTTGTAATGGATGCCAGTTATTCATTGAATTAGGACTTATTAATCCGGATGATTCGCAAAAGCCAAAAATGCTGCATAATGAATCTCATAAGTTTGAATGTAATTTCACTTCCGTAGAAATTCAGGAGAACAACTCAGTAATGTTATCAAGTCTTGCGGGAAGTAAATTAGGTATTTGGGCCGCACACGGAGAAGGGAAATTTAGTTTTCCTTATGAAGAGAGCAAATACGATATTGTAGGGAAATATGGATATGAAGGGTATCCAGCCAATCCAAACGGTTCTCATTTTAACGCTGCAATGCTTACAGATGTTACCGGAAGACATTTGGTAACCATGCCACACTTTGAGCGATCAACCTTTCAATGGAATTGGGCCTACTATCCAGAAGGAAGAAAAGATGAAGTTTCTCCTTGGCTAGAAGGTTTTGTAAACGCAAGAAAGTGGTTGGAAAAGAAATAGATTTTAAGCATAAAGTTTACTTTAAAAGAAGGGATATAAAATATATCCCTTCTTTTTTTATATAATAGATTTGAAATAGCATCCAATTTTACTATTTTGCATGGAATATTCTATTAAAACACTTAAATGACTGATATAAAACGGCTTTTTGATTTTCCTTATTATCAATTAGAGAATCATCCTTTAGAAGTTGCCTTAGCCACTAAATATAATGGCAAGTGGGAGACTTTATCTACACAACAATATATAGACAAGGCTAATACTATTAGTAGAGGTTTGTTGAGAATGGGGGTTCAGCCCAATGATAAGATCGCGGTGATCTCATCTTCCAACCGAAATGAATGGAATATTTTAGACATTGGAGTATTGCAAATAGGTGCTCAAAACGTACCAATTTATCCAACTATTTCTGAAGAAGATTATGAATATGTATTAAATCATAGTGGAGCAACTTACTGTTTCGTTTCAGATACTGAAGTTTTAGAGAAACTAAAATCAATTCAGCATAATACACAATTAAAAGATGTTTTTAGTTTTGATGAGATTGAAGGTTGTAAAAACTGGAAAGAAGTTCTAGATCAAGGGGAAGATAAAAGCAATCAAGACGAAGTAGAAAAATTAAAAAAAGCAGTTACAGAAAAAGATCTTGCAACTATTATTTATACCTCTGGTACTACAGGAAGACCAAAAGGTGTAATGTTATCTCATGAGAACATTGCAAGCGATGTTTTAGGAAGTGCTCCTAGAGTTCCTTTTGAAACCGGAGTTTATACGGCTTTAAGTTTTCTTCCGGTATGTCATATTTTTGAAAGAATGATACTCTATCTATACCAATATTATAGTGTATCTATTTATTTTGCTGAATCTATAGATAAAATAAGTGATAATCTTAAGGAAGTAAAACCACACGTAATTACGGCTGTACCTAGACTTTTAGAAAAAGTTTATGACAAGATCATCGCTAAAGGAACTGACCTTGGCGGAATCAAGCAAAAATTATTTTATTGGGCTGTAGAATTAGGATTAAAATATGAACCTTATGGGGCTAATGGATGGTGGTATGAAACTCAATTAAGTTTAGCCAGAAAACTGATCTTCTCTAAATGGAGAGAAGGTTTAGGTGGTAATATTGAATTGATTGTTTCTGGTAGTGCCGCTCTACAACCAAGACTTACTAGAGTATTTGCAGCTGCAGAAATCCCAGTGATGGAAGGTTATGGTCTTACCGAAACTTCTCCTGTAATTGCAGTGAATGATGAGCGTAACCATGGATTTAAAATTGGTACTGTTGGAAAGGTAATAGACAACGTAGAAGTTAAAATAGCTGAAGATGGTGAGATCTTAACCAAAGGTCCAAATCTTATGATGGGTTATTTTAATGATAAAGAAAAAACAGATGAAGCTATTGACGCCGATGGTTGGTTCCACACCGGAGATATTGGAGAAATAGACGGTGAAGGTTTCTTAAAAATTACCGACAGGAAAAAAGAGATGTTCAAAACTTCTGGCGGGAAATACGTAGCCCCTCAGCTTATAGAAAATACAATGAAACAATCTCGATTTATCGAGCAGATCATGGTTATTGGTGAAGGAGAGAAAATGCCTGCAGCTCTTATTCAACCTAATTTTGAATTTGTAGAAGATTGGGCAAAGAGAAAACATCTTAATATTGGAAGTTCACATGAAGAACTAATTAAAAATGAAGATGTAATAAAACGTATACAAGAAGAAGTAGATTTTTACAATGCAAAATTTGGACATTGGGAAAAAGTAAAACGTTTTGAACTTACCAAAGAAGTGTGGGGAATAGATAATGACATGCTTACGCCTACTATGAAATTAAAGCGTAGAAACATTAAAGAGAAATATATTTCTCTTTATAATAAGATCTACGAACATTAGAATATCACATACATTATATTAAGTTACTGTTAAACTCCTCAAAATTGAGGAGTTTTTTTATTCTATTCACTTAAATTTAAGTGTTTTCTTTCAAGGATGAAATTTTAAGTCAATTTATTATGCATGCATAATATTTTTTTATAACTTTGAATTCCATCAAAAAGTATATGAAAGAAAAAACCATCGATTACGTCTTGCGTGCTACCTGGATGGCAGTATCGAAAATGTATAACGAAGAAGCCGGTAAAGCTGGCAGTACGATGGCAACAGGATTTGCACTATTAAGTATAGATCCCGAAAAAGGCACCCCTTCTACCTCACTTGGCCCCAAAATGGGAATGGAAGCCACCAGTTTATCAAGAATTTTAAAGACCATGGAAGAAAAAGGTCTTATAGAAAGAAAGAAAAATCCGAACGATGGCAGAAGTGTACTTCTTTATCTCACAGATTTTGGAAAAGAAATGAGAGATTTTTCTAAAGGAGTGGTATTAAGATTTGACGAGGTGGTAAAAGAATCTGTTTCACCTGAAGAGTTAAAGACCTTTATTAAAGTTGCAGACACTATAATGGATCTTATTTCAAATAAGAAAATATACAAACAAGACATTAGTAAATAAATAAATCTAAAGCCCTATTAAATTAGGACTTTGGTAATTAAAAATAAAAATCAACAAATGAAACGTAGAATTAATAAAGTAGCAGTAATTGGCTCCGGGATTATGGGTAGCGGTATTGCATGCCATTTCGCAAATATTGGAGTAGAAGTTCTTCTACTGGACATAGTTCCCCGAGAACTTAATGAGAAAGAAAAGAAAAAAGGTTTAACCTTAGAAGACAAAGTTGTTCGTAATAGAATTGTAAATGAAGATTTACAAACTGCTTTAAAATCTAAGCCATCTCCTATTTACAGTCAAGCGTTTGCTAGTAGGATTAAAACTGGAAACCTTGAAGATGATATTTCTAAAGTATCAGAAGTAGATTGGATCATCGAGGTTGTTGTAGAAAGACTTGATATTAAAAAGCAGGTTTTTGATAATCTTGAAAAGCATAGAAAACCGGGAACTTTAATTACTTCTAACACCTCTGGAATTCCAATTAAATTTATGAGTGAAGGAAGAAGCGAAGATTTTCAGAAGCATTTCTGTGGAACTCACTTTTTTAACCCACCAAGATATTTAAGATTATTTGAAATTATTCCAGGTCCTAAAACAGATCCTGAAGTATTGAGTTTCTTAAATGAATATGGAGAAAAATTCTTAGGGAAAACTACGGTAATCGCTAAAGATACTCCTGCATTTGTTGGAAACAGAATTGGTATTTTCAGCATCATGAGTCTATTCCATATGGTAAAAGATATGGACCTTACCATTGAAGAGGTTGATAAATTAACCGGACCGGTGATTGGTAGACCAAAATCTGCAACGTTTAGAACAGTAGATGTTGTAGGGCTAGATACGTTGGTTCATGTAGCAAATGGTCTAACCGAAGGTGTACCTTCAGATGAGCAACATCATCTTTTTGCCTTACCTAACTACATAGATTCTATGATGGATAAAAAATGGTTAGGTAGTAAATCTGGTCAAGGTTTTTATAAAAAAGTAAAAAATGAAGACGGTTCTAGCGATATCAAATCATTAGACCTAAATACTCTGGAATATAGAGACCAAAAAAGAGCTTCTTTCGCTACTTTGGAATTAACAAAAACCATAGATAATGTGGTTGATAGATTCAAAGTTTTAGTAAAAGGAAAAGATAAAGCAGGAGATTTTTACAGAAAGAACTTCTCTGCACTTTTCGCGTATGTTTCTAATAGAATTCCAGAAATAGCAGATGAGCTTTATAAGATTGATGATGCTATGAAAGCTGGTTTTGGATGGGAACATGGACCATTCCAAATTTGGGACGCTGTTGGAGTAGAAAAAGGTATTGAAATGATGAAAGCAGAAGGTCATGAACCTGCTGCATGGATTAAGGAGATGCTAGAAAGCGGAAGTAAGAGTTTCTATACCGTAAAAGAAGGAAATACTTATTATTATGACATTCCTAAAAAGGAACAGGTAAAAGTACCAGGTCAGGATGCATTCATTATTCTTGATAATATTAGAGAATCTAAAGAGGTTTTTAAAAATAGTGGCGTTGTAGTTGAAGATCTAGGAGATGGAATATTGAATGTTGAATTCAGAAGTAAAATGAATTCGATAGGAGGTGATGTTCTTGATGGATTGAACAAAGCGTTGGACATTGCTGAAAGAGATTACCAAGGATTGGTAGTTGCTAATAACGGGAAGAATTTCTCTGTAGGTGCAAATATCGGGATGATCTTTATGATGGCGGTTGAGCAGGAATACGATGAGCTTAACATGGCTATTAAATATTTTCAAGATACCATGATGCGTATGCGTTATTCTTCTATTCCAACAGTTGCAGCACCACATGCCATGACACTTGGGGGTGGATGTGAACTTTCACTTCATGCAGATATGGTAGTTGCTGCGGCAGAAACCTATATCGGCTTAGTTGAATTTGGAGTTGGAGTAATTCCTGGTGGTGGTGGATCTAAAGAAATGACGGTTCGTGCTGCTGCTACTTATCATGATGGAGATGTAGAGTTGAACAGACTAAGAGAACATTTCTTAGCTATTGGAATGGCTAAAGTTTCTACTTCGGCTCATGAGGCGTTCGATCTTAATATTCTTCAAAAAGGAAAAGACATTGTGGTTATGAATCCAGACCGTCAATTAGCAATTGCTAAGAAACATGCTTTGTTAATGGCTGAAAACGGATATACACAACCTGTAAAACAATCTAATATTAAGGTTTTAGGAAAACAAGCATTAGGAGCTTTTTACGTAGGAACAGATCAAATGTTTGCAGGAAAATATATAAGTGAGCATGATAAGAAGATTGCAAATAAATTGGCCTATGTAATGGCTGGTGGAGATCTTTCTGATGCTAATTATGTAAGTGAACAATATCTACTAGATCTTGAAAGAGAAGCATTCTTATCTCTTACAGGAGAACGTAAGACTTTAGAAAGATTAGAACACATGTTGAAAAAGGGGAAACCACTTAGAAATTAGTATTGAGTAAGCAGTAGTGAGTATTGAGACAAATTTGTATAAATGCATAAGGTTGAAGATTTAAAAATTTGGCAGAAATCAATGAATTTGACTAAATCAGTTTATAAGGTTTGTGCAGAATTACCAGCAGATGAAAGATTTGGTCTTATCTCACAAATTAAAAGATGTGCTATTTCAATTCCTTCAAATATTGCTGAAGGTACTGGAAGAAATTCTCAAAAAGAATTCACACATTTTCTATTAATTGCCAATGGATTATCATATGAATTACAAACGCAGCTTATACTCTCTATGGAACTCGAATTAATTTCAGAAGAAAAAATAAAACCAATACTTAAAGATATTATTGAGATTCAAAAAATGAATTTTGGACTTCAAAAATCATTATAAAAACTCAATACTAAGTACTAAAATCTTAATACTATTAACATGAAAACAGCATATATAGTTAAAGCATATAGAACTGCAGTTGGAAAAGCTCCTCGCGGAGTGTTCAGATTTAAAAGACCTGATGAGCTAGCAGCAGAAACTATTCAATACATGATGGACAAAGTCCCAAATTTTGACAAAAGCAGAATTGACGATGTTATTGTTGGAAATGCCATGCCAGAAGCAGAACAAGGACTTAACGTAGGTAGATTTATCTCTCTTATGGGTCTTAAAGTGGAAGACGTTCCTGGAATGACCGTGAACCGTTATTGTGCATCTGGATTGGAAACCATTGCTATTGCTTCAGCAAAAATACAGAGCGGAATGGCAGATTGTATTATTGCAGGCGGTGCAGAAAGCATGAGTTATATTCCTATGGGAGGTTACAAACCAACACCAGATTATAAAGTGACCAAAGAAGGTCATGAAGATTATTACTGGGGAATGGGTCTTACTGCAGAAGAAGTTGCAAATAGATATAAAGTTTCTCGAGAAGATCAAGATGAATTTGCCTTCACTTCTCACCAAAGAGCCTTAAAAGCTCAAAAAGAAGGAAGATTTAAAGATCAGATCGTCCCAATTACCGTTAACGAGACTTTTGTTGGTCCGGATGGAAAAAAACAAACCAAGTCTTATACAGTAACTGAAGATGAAGGTCCAAGAGCAGATACTTCTATTGAAGTATTGAATAAATTGAGACCTGTATTTGCAGATGGTGGAAGTGTAACTGCCGGAAACTCATCTCAAATGAGTGATGGTGCTGCCTTTGTTATGGTAATGAGTGAAGAGATGATGAAAGAGATGAACTTGGAGCCAATTGCTAGATTAGTAAGTTATGCTCCGGTAGGATTAGAACCTAAAATTATGGGGATGGGACCTGTTTATGCAATTCCCAAGGCTTTAAAACAAGGTGGATTGAAACAAAATGACATTGAATTGTTCGAGTTGAACGAAGCTTTTGCTTCGCAATCTCTTGCAGTTATTAGAGAATTAGGATTGAATAAAGAAATTGTAAATGTAAATGGTGGAGCCATCTCTATGGGTCACCCACTAGGATGTACAGGAGCAAAATTATCTGTTCAAATCTTCGATGAAATGAAAAAACGTGAATTAAAGAATAAATACGCAATGGTAACTATGTGTGTGGGTACTGGTCAAGGTGCTGCAGGTGTTTACGAGGTATTTTAAATAATTCAACTGAAATAGTATTAACCAATCTGAATTATAGTCGGCTATAAGATTTTATAATTCAACATTCAATAAAATAAAATGAGCGATACAGCAACGAACAAAGATCTATTACGTGGTGGTCAATTTCTTGTAAAGGAAACCAAGTGCGAAGATGTTTTTACTCCAGAGGATTTTAACGAGGAGCAAAAAATGATGAAAGACTCGGTAAAGGAATTCGTAGACCGCGAGATCTGGCCGAAAAAAGAAGAATTTGAAAAGAAAAATTATGCTCTTACTCAAGAGGTAATGGAAAAAGCTGGAGAACTTGGTTTCTTAGGCGTAGCCGTTCCAGAAGAGTATGATGGATTAGGAATGGGCTTTGTTTCTACCATGTTAGTATGTGATTATATTTCTGGTGCAACCGGATCTATTGCAACGGCATTTGGTGCGCATACAGGAATTGGTACTATGCCAATTACTTTATATGGAACAGAGGAACAAAAGAAAAAATATGTTCCAAAATTAGCTACCGGAGAATGGTTTGGAGCTTACTGTCTTACAGAACCGGGAGCTGGTAGTGATGCTAACTCTGGAAAAACTAAAGCTGTTCTTTCTGAAGATGGAAAAACATATAGCATTAGCGGACAGAAAATGTGGATCTCTAATGCAGGATTTGCACATACCTTTATAGTTTTTGCTCGTATTGAAGACGATCAATATATTACAGGATTTATTGTTGAGTATGATAAAGAAAATCCAAACGGAATTTCTTTTGGGGAAGAAGAAAAGAAATTAGGTATTCACTCCTCTTCTACTCGTCAAGTATTCTTTAACGAAACTAAAGTTCCTGCAGAAAACATGTTATCTGAAAGAGGTAACGGATTTAAGATTGCAATGAACGCCTTAAACGTTGGTAGAATAAAACTAGCCGCGGCTTGTTTAGATGCTCAAAGAAGAGTTATTACAAGTTCTGTAAGCTACGCTAATGAGCGTACACAGTTCAATACTCCTATCGCAAAGTTTGGTGCTATAAAATCTAAATTAGCTGAAATGGCAACTTCAGCATACGCTGGAGAATCTGCATCTTACAGAGCTGCTAAAAATATTGAAGATAGAATAACTCTTAGAACGGAAGAAGGAAACTCTCATGCAGATGCAGAATTAAAGAGTGTTGAAGAATATGCAATAGAATGTTCAATTCTAAAAGTAGCTTGTTCAGAAGACGTTCAAAACTGTAGCGATGAAGGTATTCAGGTATATGGAGGAATGGGATTCTCTGCAGACACTCCAATGGAATCTGCTTGGAGAGATGCCCGTATCTCTCGTATTTACGAAGGTACCAATGAGATTAACAGAATGTTAGCGGTTGGAATGTTGGTAAAGAAAGCCATGAAAGGCCATGTAGATCTTTTGGGACCTGCAACTAAAGTTGGGGAAGAACTTACTGGAATTCCATCTTTTGACAAACCAGATTATTCTGAATTATTTGCAGAAGAAAAAGAACTTTTGGCTAACCTTAAGAAAGTGTTCTTAATGGTTGCCGGAAGTGCAGTTCAAAAATTTGGACCTCAATTAGAAGATCATCAACAATTACTTTTAGCTTCTTCAGATATTCTTATTGAAGTGTATATGGCAGAGTCTACTTTATTGAGAACTGAGAAAAATGCGAAGCGTTTTGGAGAAGATCAGCAAAAAGAGCAAATAGCCATGACCAAGTTGTATTTATATCATGCGGTAGATACTATTACTCAAAAAGCTAAAGAAGCTATAGTTTCTTTTGCTGAAGGAGATGAGCAGAGAATGATGTTAATGGGACTTAAACGTTTCACTAAATATCAAAATCAGCCTAACGTTGTTGAATTGAGAAATACAATTGCAGATAAACTTACTTCAGAAAACAAGTATTGTTTTTAGAAGTATAAAAATTATCATATTACAAAGCCACCTTATAACTAAGGTGGCTTTTTCTTTATCTAAATGTTAAAATTTGATCATCTTATCTATTGTAAATCAATTAATAAGAATACACATACCGTAATGGGTTAATAAAAATATTAATTTTATGTTAAGGTAATTACAATAATATTATATATTGTGATATTAAACACTAACAAAACTTAACAAATGAAAAAATTAATTTTGGGAATGGCGGCTATGGCCCTACTATTAACTTCCTGTAACCAAGATCAACCAGAAAATCTTAATGAAACTGCTCAAGACAAGGTTGACATGAGCGATTTCTACGCCTACACAGATTACACAGCTAATGATGATTTAAAAGCTGCACAAGGCAAAAAGAATTGTTATTCTATGCAACATTTGAACAAGATGTTAAATAGTAATGATACTCTTTTCAAGAAGATGTATGACATTGAGTATAACACTCGTGCTATTCTTGCTAAATCTTCTAGCGCAAATAAAGGAAAACCAGGAACCGGTGGAGGTGGTGGAACTACTCCTCCAGTTTCAGACAACTTAGGGGTGATTTCTATTCCAGTAGTTGTAACTGTAGTTTATAGCAATTCTCAAGAGAATATTTCTGATGCTCAGATCAATTCTCAAATTGCTGTGCTAAACAATGACTTTAGAGCAAACAATGCAGATAAAAGCAATGTACCTTCTGAATTTGCTGGATTAGTAGCAGATTCTGAAATTCAATTTACTTTAGCAGGTGTACGTCGTTACAGCAACTCAACAACTCAGTGGGGAACTAATGATGCCGTAAAAGGACAATATCCTCCTGTAACTCCAGCTTCAACACTTAATATCTGGGTATGTAACATTGGTGGTGGAATTTTAGGTTATGCACAATTTCCTGGAGGACCTGCTTCAACAGATGGTGTAGTTATAGGACCAAACTATTTTGGTAGTACTGGTTATGTTTCTGCTCCTTTTGATAAAGGTAGAACTGCAACTCATGAAGTTGGTCACTACTTAAACTTACGTCATATCTGGGGTGATGGTAGATGTCAACAAGATGATTTTGTTGCAGATACTCCAACATCAGACGGTCCTAACTACGGATGTCCTTCTTACCCAACTGTTAATTGCAGATCTACAGACATGACTATGAACTACATGGATTATACTAATGATGCTTGTATGTACATGTTCTCTAATGGTCAAAAAGAAAGACTTAGAACAATTTTTATGAGCGGTGGTCCAAGACAAGCTATGGCTAACTAATCTTAATCTTATACTCTTAAAAGCCACCCTAACCAGGTGGCTTTTTTGTTTTACCGAAAGTCTATAGATTATTAGCAAAATTAAAGTTCTCTTTTTAAAGCAAAAGCCCTATTTTTAGTAGCATTACAAGAATAATTTTTCAATCAACTATGGTTTCCATCAATAAAGAACTTCTTAACTACTTAATTTTAGGCATTATTGGCATTGTAATTTGCTTCTCACTAGCATACTATGCCTTAAAAAAAATAGGAAAAGATCCAAAAAATATCTTGCCGGTTAATTTTGCAAATAAGATATGGATTCCTCTGCTTATCTTTCTTATTTCACTTTTTTGCCAAATAGCCATTATTGTAAAATTATTTAGATTCGAGTATACCTACACCATCGTTGGCCATCTAAGTACTATAGGAATAATTTTAAGTACCGCTTGGTTTCTAATAGTTCTACTAAAAGTATTTAAAGCTAGAATTCTTAGAAAATATGATGTTTCCACTTCAGATAATTTAAAGGCACGAAAGGTTTATACACAATTCATGATCTTAGAGAACATTATTATCTTTTTGATCATTGTTCTTGCAGTTGGAATAGCTTTAATGAGTTTTGACAGTATTAGATCAATTGGAGTTAGTTTATTAACCTCAGCCGGAATTGCTGGAATCATCATAGGTCTTGCTGCACAAAAAGCAATAGGGACCTTATTAGCCGGAATTCAAATTGCCCTTACTCAACCTATAAGAATTGAAGATGTTGTAATTGTTGAAGGCGAATGGGGATGGATTGAAGAGATTACACTAACCTATGTGGTTGTTAGAATCTGGGACAAAAGAAGATTGGTAGTTCCAACCACCTATTTTATTGAAAAAACATTTCAGAATTGGACCAGAAATACTTCAGAAATTTTAGGAACTGTTTTTATTTATACAGATTATGAAGTGCCATTTGATAAACTAAGAGAAGAACTTACTAGACTTTTAGAAGGTTCTCCATTATGGGACCAACAAACAAATGTTCTGCAAGTTACTAATGCTACAGATAGATCTGTAGAAATAAGAGCGTTAATGAGCGCAAAAGACTCACCTACAGCATGGGTTCTTCGCGTTTATGTAAGAGAGCAGTTAATAACATTTATTAAAGAAAATTACCCTGAAAGTCTTCCAAAATCCAGGGTAAGTTTAAAAACTGATCAAAATTGAATATTTTCTTCTGCTATTTGTCCTTTTCCAAAATTGGCAGCAGTTTCAATTAATGCTAAATGAGAATATGCCTGAGGAAAATTCCCTAATAATCTCTTTGTTTTAAAGTCGATATCTTCACTGAACAACCCTAAATGATTGCTGTAAGAAAGCAATTTATCAAACATTTCTTTAGCTTCCTTCTTCTCTCCTATCTTGTAAAGACTATCTATTAACCAAAATGTACAAATGGTAAACGAAGAAGTTGGTTCTCCAAAATCATCTTTATTCTTGTATCTATACATCAATCCATCTTTGCACAATTCTCTTTTTGTTGCCTGTACCGTACTAATAAAACGTGGGTCTTTTGCTTCTACAAATCCATATTGTTCCATTAATAAGGTAGAAGCATCTAGATCTTTAGAACCGTAAGATTGTGTATAAGCCTGAATTTCTTCATTCCAGCCTTTTTCGTAAATATCGTCATAGATTTCAGACCTAAGTTGTTTCCATTTAGTATCGTTAATACCCATTCTTAAGATCTCTCCAATTTTAATTGCGCGATCTACAGCAACCCAACAAAGCAATTTTGAGAAAACAAAATGTCTATCTTCTGTTCTAAGCTCCCATATTCCCTTATCTGGACTTTGCCAATGTTCTTCAACAATCTTTACAATACCACGGGTGATAGTCCATAACTCTTCACTGTTTTCTAAAGAAGTTTCAAATTGAAGGAATTGTTGATAGATAACTTCCATCAGAATTCCGTAAATATCATTCTGCTTCTGAATGTAGGCAGCATTTCCGGTACGCACTGGCCCAGAATTTTTATAGCCTTTTAAATGTTCTAATATATTCTCGGTAAGATCTTTTTCACCATTAATACCATACATAATTTGAATCTTTTCATCTTTATGAGGAATCAAATTGATGATATACTGAAGAAAATCTTTTGCAGATTTAGTGTGTCCTAAGCCTGCCATTACTTTTATAACCATGGAGGCATCTCTAATCCAGCAAAATCTATAATCCCAGTTTCTCTCCTCGCCAATAGTTTCTGGCAAGGAGGTAGTTGCTGCCGCTAAAACAGCACCAGATTTATTAAAAGTTAGTGCTTTTAAAACCAAAGCACTTCTTAATATCTCTTCATTATAATGCTTATATTTAGTAGTTTTCTCACTCCAATCCATCCAATAGGTCTTGGTTCGCTGGAATTTAAGATACGTTCTATCTAAAGATTGTGTGATCAGTTTTTCATGATATGCCATTAAGAAATAAGAGTTACCTGTAAGCGATATCTCTTGCTGATTAATAATCTTATCTAGATCTAGATTAGAATAAAGAAACTGAGAATCATACTTACCTTCTTTGGTAAAACTCTTAATGTAAGTCTCCTTATTTTCATTGTATGTTTTTTCACGTGCAAAATCTAATTTAGGATCATAGATCACTTTAAATTTTGGAGCGCCTTTAATTAGTCTTAGAAATCTTATAACATCTGGTGGTGCATAATAGCTATTATCATCTCTTTTATAACGAGGCATAAAATCTATTAACTGAAACGCATCTTCTCCATTATCAAAAACAGTACTCAGCACGTTGGTACCCCATAAATATTCTTGTGTTATTTTGTAATCTTCACTTAGTTGAAATTCAAAACTCCCTCCAATTTCATCATCTAGTAATTTTGCAAATACCGCAGCTGAGTTGAAATTTGGAAGACAACACCATTCCATGGCTCCCGTTTTTGAAACTAATGCAGCACTTTTACAATTTCCTATAATTCCATAATCTAAATTCTCCATATAATCTTAAAGTTGTTTTAAAAGGGTGGTACTCTGAATTGAATTTCCGAAATTTAAGAAAAATCAATTTTTTCACATCAGCATTCACATTAAATTATGAGTAAAACCATTATAATATCCAACCGACTTCCTCTTCAAATCAATCTCGAAAACGACCAGCTAAATGTAACTCCAAGTGTAGGAGGTCTAGCTACAGGACTTAAATCTTTTCATAAAGATGGAGACAGCATTTGGATTGGATGGACTGGTATGACTACAGAAGAGATTCCGGAACACTTAATTGATGAGGTAGATGAAAAGGCAAAAGATGAAGATTGTATAGCCGTGAATTTTTCTGCGGAAGAGATGGAAGGTTTTTACTATGGCTTTAGTAACAGAGGAATTTGGCCTTTATTTCATTACTTCATGGAGTTTACCGAATGGGATACGTGGCAATGGGAAACTTATAAAAAAGTAAATCAGAAATATGCCGATGCTGTTATAGCGCATTATAAAGATGGAGATATTATTTGGGTGCACGATTATCAACTGCTGTTAGTGCCAAATATGATTAGAGAACAAGAGCCCAATGCTACCATTGGATTTTTTAATCATATTCCATTTCCATCTTATGAAGTATTTAGAACGATGCCTTGGCGAGATGAGATCTTAACAGGAATGTTAGGGGCAGATCTTATTGGATTTCATACCTATGATTATGAGAGACATTTTTTAAGCTCGGTAAGCAGGATTTTAAGACATCAGGTAGAATTTAATGAAGTGAGTTTACCCGAAAGATTGGTAAAAGTAGACTCTTTTCCAATGGGAATAGATTATGACAAATTTGAAAGTGCTGCTCTTCAACATTTCGAAAAGACATCAGAAGAGCAATCTGAACTTCAAAGAAGATTAGACCATCATAAAAATGCTGCGCCAGATGCTAAGCTTATTTTAAGCATAGATAGATTAGATTACACCAAAGGAATTGCTAACAGAATTAGAGCATTTGAATATTTCCTAGAAAAATATCCGCAGTATATCGAAAAGATAAGATTGGTTATGCTGGCAGTTCCATCAAGATCTGAAGTTCCACAATATCAATTACTAAAAAGAGAAATAGATGAATTGGTTGGAAGAATTAATGGGAAATTTGCAACCGTAAGTTGGACTCCAATTTGGTATTTCTATAGATCGATGCCTTTTGAAAGCTTGATAGATCTTTATACCTCTTGTGATATTGCGTTATTAACTCCTATTAGAGATGGAATGAACTTGGTGGCTAAAGAATATATTGCCACACGAACTAATAGAACAGGAGTTCTTATTTTAAGTGAAATGGCAGGTGCTGCTCAAGAAATGAATGAAGCAATTCTCATTAACCCTAATAACTTTAATGAAATTGCAGATTCTATAAAGATGGCTATTGAAATGCCTATTGTAGAGCAAAATAAACGCATAGCATCTTTACAAACAAGACTGAAACGTTACAATGTAGAAAAATGGGCGAACGATTTTATGAAATCACTTCAAGGAACTACCGAAAACAGAGATATTTATAAGGCAAAACTTATTAATAATCAGCTAAGAGAAGAGATCTTAGAAAAATTTAAAAACGCTAAGAATAGAATATTGTTCTTGGACTATGATGGCACCTTGGTAAATTTCACTAACAATCCAGATCATGCCAGTCCAGATGAAGAGCTTTTATCCCTTATTCAGAAATTAACAACATTAGAAAATACGAAGGTTGTTTTAATTAGTGGAAGAGATAAAAATACCCTAGGAACTTGGTGGCAGTCTACTCCCGTAGAACTAATTGCAGAACACGGGGTTTGGGTGAGAAAAATAGATCAAGAATGGAAACTAAATGAAAAAGTACAAAATGACTGGATGGGTGCAGTTCGTCCTGTTATTGAAACTTTTGTAGATAGAACTCCCGGGACATTTATAGAAGAAAAGAATTACTCTTTAGCTTGGCATTTTAGAAAAGCAGATCCAGATCTTGGAGAAATAAGAGCTAACGAACTATCTACGGTGTTAAAAGATCTTATATCTAATCACGGCTTAAGTGTATTAGATGGCAATAAAGTATTAGAAATTAAAAGTAGTGGGGTTAATAAAGGCAAGGCAGCAAATAAGTTATTACTTAGAGAGAATTTTGATTTTATCTTTGCTATTGGCGATGATTGGACCGATGAGTATCTATTTAAAGAACTACCCGAAAATTCAGTAACAGTAAAAGTAGGACTTAAGAAAACAGCTGCTACCTATTATGTAGAAGATACGTCTAAGGTTAGAAAATTATTAAATGACTTTGGCACTAATAGTTAGACAGATGTGTAGGTTTAAATGAAAAATATAGTGTTAAAATCCTTAGCAATTTATAAGAAAAATTATACCAAACTTAACTATTAAAACTCTTGTAACCTGCTAATTAAAACTAATTTTACATTGTATTTAAATTATAAACCAATAAATAAAACCATAATTATGAAATCAGGAAGATTGTTAACAGGATTAGTATCAGGAGCAGCAGTTGGAGCAGCATTAGGATTGTTATTCGCACCTAAAAAAGGAGCTGACACTCGTAAAAAAATTACTGAAACTAGCGACAACTATTTAAAAGGAGCTAGAGGAAGATTTGATGAGTTTTCTGATAATTTGAACCATAAAGTGGAAGCTTTAAAAGACAGATCTAAAGCAAAATTTACAAACTCTAAGTCTGAAGAAGCGATTAATACCGCTAAAGCTGAAATTCATGAGATGAAAGCTAGCTAGTAAATAGCTAATATAAAATTAAAACCTCGATCTAATCGGGGTTTTTTTATGCTTTTAAGTCAGCAAATCGAAATATTTATATTCTACAAAAGTTTCGCTAAATTGAAAACAAAAAATTATCTATGAAATTCATCCAAATCGGAGTTAGTGCAGCCATGCTCATTCTTAGCTCTTTAAATTCCTCCTACGCACAACAAACAGATTCTAGAATTTACGATATTATCAATGAAGTTTCCTCTAAAAGAATAGAGAACGATATTAGAAGCTTAGCAGGTTTTGGAACTCGAAATACATTTAGCGATACTGTATCAAACACCCGTGGGATTGGAGCAGCAAGAAGATTTATAAAATCTGAATTTGAAAATATTTCTAAAGATTGTTTCAATTGTTTAGATGTTTTCTATCAAAAAAAATTGGTAAAACCTGAAGACGGAGAAAGAATTCCGAAAGAAGCGTATATCACAAACGTGGTAGCAGTTCAAAAAGGTACGAAATATCCAAATAGGTACATTATTATGAGTGGAGATATAGATTCACGAAATTCTGATGTAATGGATTATAAAGGTGATGCGCCGGGAGCAAATGATAACGCAAGCGGAATGGCAGGAACCATGGAAGCTGCTCGTGTTCTTTCAAAATATAAATTTGAAAATAGCATTGTTTACTTAGGCCTTTCCGGAGAAGAACAAGGTTTATTTGGAGGTAAGTCGATGGCAGAATATGCCAAAGAAAATAATTGGGAAATTGTTGGTGTTTTTAATAATGACATGATCGGGAATATTGAAGGTGTAGACGGAGTAATTGATAATAGAAGTTTTAGAATTTTTTCTGAACCTATTCCACCTACCGAAACAGAACGAGAGAGAACGATGCGCAGATTTTATGGTGGTGAAGTGGACGGTATTTCCAGACAATTAGCTCGATTTGTATATACTACCACTCAAACCTATATGCCCGAAATGAACCCAATGTTGATCTATAGATTAGATAGATTTGGGAGAGGTGGACATCATAGATCTTTTAATGATCTTGGATATGCAGGAATTAGAATTATGGAAGCACATGAAAATTATAATAGACAACATCAAAATATAAGATCCGAAAACGGGATTGAATTTGGTGATGTTGTTGAAGGAGTAAATTTTGATTATGCAGCAAAATTAACAGCTGTAAATGCTATAAATCTTGCGGCTATTGCTTGGGCTCCACCTGCTCCTACCCAAGTAGAAATTGGAGGAATTGTAGAACCATCCACAAAGTTACGCTGGGAAAAAGTAAAAGGAGAGGTTGAAGGATATAAGATTTATTGGAGAGATACTACCTCCCCTATTTGGCAATACTCCCGGTTTATAGGAGATGTTTCAGAATTTACGCTAGACGGAATTGTAATAGACAATTTCTTATTTGGTGTAGCTGCAGTAGACAAAGATGGACATGAAAGTTTGATCGTATTTCCTTCAGGAACTTTCAGATAGAAATATTTAAAAAAGGCTGTCTCAAGAGATTTTTTTCGTCTAGCTGAACTTGTTTTAGCTTATACTTAAATACATTCAACTTGACATTTAAAATATTTTGAGATAGCCTCTTTATGCTACCAGAGAAAGTTGAATTCTTTTTCGCTGCTCATCAACTTCCATAACTGTAACCATTACCTGTTGCCCTAACTTAACTACAGCATTTACATCACTAACAAACTCATTGGCAAGATTTGAAATATGAACCAAACCACTTTCTTTAATCCCAATATCCACAAAACATCCAAAATTGGTTATATTATTTACCAACCCGGGAAGCTTCATTCCGGTTTTTAAATCTTCAATAGTTTTCACATTAGGATCAAATTGAAAATTAACAATCGCTTTTCTTGGATCTGCACCCGGTTTTTCTAATTCTTTTAAAATATCCCTCAATGTTGGTAACCCAAGATCTTGCGTAGTATATTTTTCTAAATTGATGTTTTTCAAGATTTCTTTATTGCCAATAAGAGCTTCAATATTCAATTTTTGATCTTTGGCTATCTTTCTAACAATATCATAGCTTTCAGGATGAACCGCAGAGTCGTCTAAAGGAAAATCGCCATCCTTAATTCTTAAAAAACCTGCAGATTGCTCATAGGCCTTTGCTCCCAGTCTGGTTACCTTTAAAAGATCTTTTCTATTTTTTAGTCTTCCATTGGTTTTTCTATACTCGATAATATTATCTGCCAAGCCAGGACCTATACCAGAAACATAAGACAGTAATTCTTTGCTGGCAGTATTTACATTAACGCCAATTCTATTCACACAACTCACAACTACTGTATCCAGCTCATTTTTAAGTTGCGTTTGATCTACCTCATGTTGATATTGCCCCACTCCAATAGATTTAGGGTCTATCTTTACCAGTTCTGCTAAGGGGTCGCTTAATCGTCTTCCTATAGATACTGCGCCTCTTACAGTTATATCATAATTTGGAAATTCTTCTCTTGCTATTTTTGAAGCTGAATAAACCGATGCGCCTGCTTCGTTAACTATATAAACAGAAAGGTCGCGATCAAATGGAATCTTTTTTACAAAGAATTCTGTTTCACGAGAAGCGGTTCCATTACCAATAGAAATAGCATCAATATTATAAGCATTTACCAAAGATTTTATCTTCTTACTCGCCATGGCAACTTCCTTTTGAGGAGGATGCGGATAGATATTTTCATTATGAAGCAAGGTTCCATTTTCATCTAAACAAACCACTTTACAACCCGATCTAAACCCTGGATCTATTGCTAAAATTCGTTTTCCATTTAAGGTTGGAGCCAATAACAACTGTTTTAAATTATCTGCAAATACCGAAATAGCTTCTGCATCTGCGTTTGCTTTTGCTTCATTTAAAAATTCTGTAGAAAAAGATGGTTTTAGCAATCGCTTAAAAGAATCTTCTATAGCTGCATGAACGTAAGCAGTAGTAGCATTTTCTTTATTTTTTAGAATAACTCTAGAAATAGTATTAAGAGCTTCTTGTGGAGCAACATCTATTTTCAATTTTATAATCCCTTCTTTCTCCGCTCTATGAATAGCTAAAAATCTATGAGAAGGAATTTTTTTAAGAGATTCATTCCAATCAAAATATTGCTTGAATTTTTGAGCTTTTTCTGAAGTAGATTCTTTTTTAATCACTTTTGCGGTTATTTCCGCACTTCGCTGATACAGCTTTCTAATCTTTGCTCTTACTACAGGATCTTCATTAATCCATTCTGCAATAATATTCTTAGCTCCATATAAAGCTTCTTCAATAGAGGTCACCTCAGAATTTAAAAAGCGCTTGGAATTTTGTTGAATATTAACATCATTTTGACTCATCAAGATCTTGGCCAAAGGTTCTAGACCTAACTCTCTTGCCGTATCTGCCTTGGTTTTTCTCTTCTTCTTAAATGGTAAATACAGATCTTCCAACTCAGAAAGATCCATCGTGTTTTTTATCTTTTTTTCAAGATCTGGCGTTAGTTCCTTTTGTTCTTCTATAGATTTTAATATAGCTGCTTTGCGCTTCTCTACTTCTTGAAACGCATAAAGCAAGGTTGAGATCTTTCCAATTTCAACTTCGTCTAGATTTCCTGTGAGTTCTTTTCTATATCTGGCTATAAATGGAATGGTAGCATCTGCAGCTAAAAGATCTATGGTATTTTGAATAGATTTCTCAGGCACATGAACCTGCGCTTTAATATAATCGAGTAATTTCAAGAGTTAATTCATTTAATAATTAGAAGAAACCGTAAAGGTAGTTTTAAGAGCGAAAATCTTTGAAATTTATTGCTTTCAATTTTAAATAATATCGATCTTTTTAGAATGACGAATGGCCTCCTCGCTATGCTGAAAATAACAAGTTGCTACATTTAGATCTTCTATATTTTTGAGAACTTCCAAAACATCGCTTTTATGAGATTTTGTAGTTTGTCTTATATAAACAGCCTTCACATTAAGCGGAAATATTTTACAAACCCGTTCGTAGATATATGGATCTTTTTGAGAATCATCTCCTAACAACACGTATTTAATATGTGGATAGAATGAAATGATATCTTTTATTTTCTCAAATTTATGATCATGACTTCCTCTTCCTGTAAATAGAAAATCTGTAATCCCTGTCTTAATCTTTTTAAGTTTGATAACTGCTTTTGGCAGCTCATGCATAATGGCCAATTCATTAATAAAACTATAAAGATTCCATTCACTACTGGAAACATAAAAAAAAGAATTAAAACTATTTTCATTATCCTGACCATAAGAACTTAGGGCCTTGTAATGAGGCACAACATCTGAAAAAACCTTTCGATTATTAATATTCTTAAGAAGCATTATATAAAGCTTCTTAAAAAAATTATTGCTGTGTGATATTAAAAAAGTATCATCAATATCAGAGATTATCCCATATTTACTATCGTATGGTTTTAGAACTTCCCCTTGTTCCACAATTCCGAATTCATTGAATTCACAACTCACCGTATAAGTATGCCACCCACTTTTTAGCTCTTCCGTAAAAGGAATTGCAAATCTAAAATAGCCATCTTTTAAAGTTTTAGTTTCTACAACGTGATTTTTAAAATTTAACTTCACTCTAAAATTTGAAATTGGTGAAATATTAAACATATGAATCACCGAGAACGCATGTTTAATGCCTCTACGATCTATTCTATATTTATCTGGTGCCCAGGATTTAAACACATGCCCAAAAACTATTAGTTCTTGATCGTTGATATATCCGCGGTAAAGCTTTAAATCTATTTTAATCAATTGAGATTTTGTTAACGAAAGGTTCGTTCCAAAATACTTATTTTTATTCACAATCTACAACCAATGAACGCAAAAAATAAAATTTTACTTGTGGTTAATCCCATCTCAGGAAATCTTGAAAAAGGTGAATTAATTGAGCTTATAAAAGAAGAGCTTGATGCTAGAGATAAGAAACTGAAGATTTACGAAACCAGTGGTGAAAACGATATAGAAAATATAGCAAAACTTATAGAAGATGAAAATCCAGAACGAGTAATAGTGGCTGGTGGCGATGGAACTATTCAGTTAGTTGCTGAAGTTTTAAAAGAACATCAACTCCCTCTGGGTATTATTCCTGCAGGTTCTGCAAATGGTTTTGCAGTAAATCTTAAATTACCGGCAGACAGAAAAGATCAATTAGAAATTGCATTAAGCAATCATCTTTTAGAAATAGATACTCTTTTGGTAAATGATAAGATATGCTTGCATATTGCAGATCTCGGAATAAATGCTGAACTCATTAAAAACTATGAGAACTCAAAGATTAGAGGAAAATTAGGTTATTTTTTACAGTCAATACCTACGCTTATTAAATGTGAATATCCTTTTAATTTTGAAGTAGAAACCAAAAAGAAATATTTTCAACAAGAAGGTATTCTTTTAGCCATAGCCAATGCCAGTAAGTTTGGTACCGGTGCCAATATTAATCCACATGGAAAGATAAACGATGGTAAATTTGAGGTGCTTATCTTTAAAAATCTTGATATTATTGAAATCTTTAAATCTTTATATAGTGAAGAAGTTGAGTTTGATTCTAGCTTTGTAGAAGATTTTTCTACCACTAAGGTGAAGATAACTTCAAAAACACCCGTAGCACTACAAATTGATGGAGAGTTTATTGGAGAGGTTACAGAAGTAAATGCTGAAGTAAGTCCGCATAAATTACAAATTGCAGTTCCACAAGAGTATCTTGAAGAAGCTATCATCAATTAATAAAACAACTATGAATTCTCAAAAAGTTTCATTTAAAAATAAAAATGGATATTTATTACGTGGTAAATTAGAACTACCCGCTAATCAAGAACCTCATAATTACGCTTTATTTGCCCATTGTTTTACTTGTAACAAGAATTACTTTGCCGTGAAAAATATCTGTAATGCGCTAACCCAACAAGGTTATGGAGTATTACGATTTGATTTTACAGGTTTAGGCGAAAGTGAAGGAGATTTTGAAGATTCTAACTTTAGCGGGAATGTAGAAGATCTACTAGAAGCTGCAGAATTCTTAAAAATAAAATATAAAGCTCCTTCACTTTTAATTGGACATTCTTTAGGAGGTGCAGCTGTTTTATTTGCTTCCAGAAAATTGGAATCTGTAGAAGCGATTGCTACCATTGGAGCACCATCTGCGGTAGAACATTTAAAACATCTTATTAAAGGTGATATTAACGAAATAAATACTGAAGGTTCTGCAGAAGTAAATATTGGAGGAAGACCTTTTAAAATAAAAAAACAATTCTTAGAAGATATTGAAGACAAACAGCTTAAAAATATCTTACCAGAATTAGATAAGCCTCTACTTATTCTTCATAGTCCTCAAGATACTACCGTAGAAATTAAGAATGCAGAGCAAATCTATTTGGCGGCTAAGCATCCAAAAAGCTTTATTTCTTTAGATGGAGCAGATCATTTATTAACGCAAACTCGAGATTCTGTTTATGCTGGTAATATGATTGGCACTTGGGCTAGCAGATATATTACCATTGCTGAAAAACCAGAAATTGAAACTAAATTTGAAGTAGTTGCTTCTTTAGGTGCCGAAGGTTTTACTACTCAGCTGCAAGCAGGAAATCATGGCTTTATTGCAGACGAACCCATAAAAGTAGGAGGTAAAAACTTGGGACCCTCTCCGTATGATTATGTGTCAGCGGGATTGGCCGCATGTACTTCTATGACCATCCAGATGTACGCAAGAAGAAAAGATTGGAAAATAGATTCTGTTGAAACCCATATTAATTATGCCAAAGATTATGCTACAGATTGTGAAAATTGTGAAGATGATATGGCTAAAATAGATACTTTCAGTAGAGAAATAATTGTTAGAGGAGAACTGGACAAAGATCAGTTAAATAAAATTATTCAAATAGCAGATAAATGTCCGGTACATAAAACCCTAACTACTCCTACCCAGGTCATAACAACCGTAATAAAAGAATAAACTTAGCAAATGATAGCGATACAAAGCGATTTGAGGATTTTAACCTTTGTTAAGCAATCCTTAAATCTTTGGTGCTTCCTAAGAATCACTGTACTTTAGATATTAATAATAACAAACCAAGTAAATAAAATTATGAAACGTATTAGTCTATCATTTTTATTCTGTGCTTCCTTATTAATTGTTGGATGTAAAAACGACAAAAAAGAAGCTAAAGACGAAAATTCTTCAACTACTGAGATGACTCAGGAATCTAAGCAAGATGAAGTTAAAAAAGCCAAAGTTACTTTAGAAGCTAAAAGCGACAGTAAACTATCCGGAAACGTTGTGTTTACTCAAGAAAATGGAGAAGTTACTATGACTGCTATTATTGATGGTCTTTCCGAAGGAATGCATGCAATTCACATTCATGAAAATGCAGATTGTTCTGCTGCAGATGGTTCTTCTGCCGGTGGACATTGGAATCCTACTCATGAAGATCATGGGAAATGGGGATCTGCAGATGGTTACCATAAAGGTGACATAGGAAACTTTAAAGTGGACGCAAACGGACATGGAACAATTACATTAACTACAGACGAATGGTGTATTGGTTGTGATGATGATGCAAAGAACATCGTTGGAAAATCTATCGTAATTCATGATGGTGTAGACGATTTTACTTCTCAACCTTCTGGTGCAGCCGGAAATAGAGTTGGATGTGGTACTATTAAAATGTAATACACATACCTTAAATTTTTAACGCAAAAGCAACCATATGGTTGCTTTTGCTATTTAATGCCATTATTTTTTATACTTTTAGACTAAATATTTAGTAGAAAAAATGCAACAAGACCAACTAATTGCTCAACTTCAAGAAGGTAACGAGAGAGCCTTTGAAAGAATCTATCAACTTTACTCAGAAAGTATCTTTGGTATTATTTATACTATAACCAGAGACAAAAGTGTTTCTGAAGAAATCTTACAAGATGTTTTTCTAAAAATTTGGGATAAAGCACCTTCCTATAATCCAGAAAAAGGAAGATTTTTTACTTGGATTTTGAATATTGCAAGAAACGCATCTATAGATAAAATTCGTTCTAAAGATTTTAAGAACAAACAATTAAACCTTAAGTCAGATAATTTCGTAGATATATTAGAAGCGAAGTCTAACCAGAATAGTAAGATTGATGCTATAGGCCTTCAGAAATATATCGATATTTTAGAACCAGTTTGTAAAAAACTTATCGACCTTTTATTTTTTAAAGGATTTACTCAAAAGGAGACCGCAGAAAAATTAAACATGCCACTGGGAACTGTGAAAACAAGAAACAGGGTATGTATCGATAAATTAAGAGCTACAGTTGTATAATATGGAAGATATAAACGAATATATTAGAACAGGGGTTTTAGAGCTATATGTTTATGGCGCTCTAACAGAATCGGAAAGTGCTGAGGTTTCGGCTACTTTAAAACAGTATCCAGAGGTAAAAGAAGAAGTTGAACAGATTGAGAAATCTTTACTGCAACTTTCTGCTGCAACCGCACCTTACAATCCAGAAGAATTAATTCAGAATATTAAGCAAAAGCTTTCTGGAACAGAAAAAGTAATTCCAATTACTCGTAAGAAATCTAATCTAGTTCCTTACATAGGTTGGGCTGCAAGTTTATTATTCTTAATCGGGCTGTTTGTATTATTCAATAGAAATAACGATTTACAAGATTCTGTTCAAGCGCTACAAGCAGAAAATGCACAGATGGAATCGCAAATTGCAGATGCTAGAAATAATGCAGAAAAGTCTGAAGAATTATTAGCAATGCTTAGAGATAAGAATATTATAAGAGTTCCATTAAAAGGGCAGCAAGTAGCTCCTGAGGCTTATGCAATGGCTTATTATAATAAAGAAAATAACAAGACCTATATAGATGCAAAAGATCTTCCAGAACCTCCAAGAGGCATGGTATATCAAGTTTGGTCTTTAAAAATGCAGCCTCTTACTCCCACCAGTATAGGTCTATTAGATAAATTTGAAGAAGATGATAATAAGATCTTTGAACTTAATAATGATAACTTATCTGAAGGATTTGGTATTACATTAGAACCTGCAGGAGGAAGTAAATCTCCAACAATGGAGCAATTATTTACCTTAGGTACTGTTTCTTCTACCTAGTTAAAAACAACATTTAATTATAAAAGCAGGATATCATCAAAATTGATATCCTGCTTTTTTTATTTCCATTTTACTTTAAAAATAGGTATAAAAAGAAAGGTTCATCCTTTTCAAGATAAACCTTTCAATAACCAACCAAAAAAAAATCAAGAGAACACTCTTAGTAAAATACTCAAACGTGGTAAAATCAAAACTCAACAATTAATTTGCCGTAGAATTAAAAACAAACTAAAGAACAAATAAAGCTATTTGATACGTTACCAAAAGTATCCTGCATTTCTAATACATACGAGTATTTTTATCTTTTGGTTTTTAAAATAGTGATTTTTAACATTTTAATTTTTTAACCGAGCCAGTTTTTAAAATCTTTAACACGTTCTCTGGCAACAATTATTTCAAATTCTTTAAAACAATTTGGCACCACTTTTAATCTGGAATTGCTGTATGCAATAATATCTTTGATGGCATTAAGTTGAACAAAAACTTTTCTACTCACTCTAAAAAATTGATCTGGTGGTAGTTCATCTTCCAAACTTTCAAGTGTAGTTTCTAGAAGATAATTTCTACCTTCTGAAGTATGAATATAAGTACCTTTATTTTCGCTATAAATACATTCAATGTCTAGTAGCGGAATCATTTTTAAGTGCTGCCCAACTTTTACTGTAAAACGTTTTTTATATTCTCTTTCAATCGGATTTACGAGCAAACGCTTGATGTCTTCAAAATTTAACTGAAGGTTTGAGCTCTCTTGCTTACTACTCAGATTTTTTAATAACTCCTTATATTTAGCTACCGCAGTTTCAAGCTCATCATCATCTATAGGTTTTAAAAGATAATCGATACTATTCAATTTAAAAGCTTGCAACGCATACGCATCATAAGCAGTAGTAAAGATCACAGAACTTTTAACCTTAACATGATCAAAGATCTCAAACGATAGGCCATCGCTTAGCTGAATATCTAAAAAAATAAGGTCAGGATGATCATTTTCCTTAAACCAAGCAATAGATTCTTCTACAGAATGAAGCACTGCTATTATAGGCACTTCTAATTTGTCTAACATTCTATTTAATCGCCTGGCTGCAGGCTTTTCATCTTCTATAATAATGGCATTCATAAATTTATTCAATTTTTATTCCCACTTTTTTTTTTCAAAGCTATCTTTTTTCATCAACTCTTCGATCTTGCGTTCTTCCCATTTCTTAGTAAGAAAAAGTTTAGGTCCAAAAACACTGGCCCAATGAACAAAAAGTCCTATTCCCCAAAAAAAGATATTTGCAAATGCCCAAAATTGCAGATTACCATCTACAACATAACGTCTATTAGAATCCAATAATATCACTATCACATTAACTACTATATAGATAAAAAGATGGGTATAGAAACCTCTTATCTTTTTCACTCTCTTTTTAGCCCGTTGATATTTTTCGTGCTCCTCGTTAAATTCTTTCATTAGTTCCATGTTTTATGATGCGCTACATCTTTTTCCATAATTTCTTTGATCTTTCTTTCTTCCCAAGTAGATCCATATCCAAAAACTGAGAATCCATGAATGGTTAATCCTAAACCCCATCCAAATAGTGGAAACCAGAACCATTGAAATCCCCAAAAAGTCATATAATTTATAAATATTAAAAAAGGAATAACCACGCAATACGATATTAGATTTCCATAAAATTCTTTGATCTCTTTTACGCGTTGTTTGGCTTTATAATACGCTTCACTTTTATTAGATTGATTTGTTTCCATAACTAAAAATTGTTTTGTTAAGATTGGTAATTTCACTCGGAAAATGTCTAGATTTTGTTCTATAAAAACTTCTCTTTTGGTAATTAAAGAGTATCTATCGGCTATATTTTGAAGCCCTACTCCTTTTCTAGCACCTAATACTTCTTTTTTCTGATAATCATTCTCTACTACTAAATAGCCGTCGTCCTCATAGATCCTAATTTTTAAAGGTTTATTCTCGCTTACAACATTGTGTTTAATTGTATTTTCTAGTAATAATTGCAACGATAGCGGAACTACTTTACCTTCTGGATTTTTGATGTTTTTTGGTACCTCATAATGAATGCTATCTTCAAATCTCATTTTAAGCAGATTCATATATAAAACAGCAAATTGTAATTCTTCTTCAACAGAAACCAGTTCCTTATCCTTTTGCTCCAATACATATCTATAGATCTTAGAAAGCGATGTGGTAAATTTTTGTGCATTATCAGGGCTCTCTTCTATCAAGGATGTTAACACGTTTAAACTATTGAATAGAAAATGTGGATCAATTTGATTTTTTAAGCTTTCGAACTTTGCCGATGCCGTTCCTGCTATTATTTTTTGCTCATTTACTTTATTCTCTTGCAGCGCCTTATAAAAATAAAACACATGAAAAACCAGCGAAACAAATACAGTAATGATAAGGGAGATTAAATAAAATGATCCGTTTTGAGTAGCAAGAAAATAGCTATAAGACTGACCTTCTATCACTACCATATGCAATATTCTAATTAAAAATAAAGCAAGCAGCGTTAAAAAGATAGAGCCTAAAAAGCCAATCACAAATCGATATCGCTGATCATATTTATCCCAGTTAATCTTATGATTTATATAATTAAAGAAATAATAATTAATAATGGTTAACGGTAAAGTGTACATGACATAAAACCCAAATGCTTTGATATCTTCAAAACTTAAATTAAAACTATCTCCTGCAAAGAACTTTAAACTTAAATCCAGTGCATTTAAAACAGCACTTATTAAGAGTACTAAAAGAATAAGTTTTAAAACTTTTTTCATTGTTTAATTTTGAATGTTATTTATTGCAATCTTTTAATGCCTGCTCTGCTTGTTCTTTCCCCCATGTTGGATAGAAAGCTGTTTCAGAATTAAAGGTATCAAAAAGTGTTAAAGATTTCTCAATTTTTGAACAAATTGGTTTAATATCTGTTCCAAAATATTTGGCCGAACCCATTTCAAATTGCGCTCTAGATAATATTACTCTTGGGTTGGTAGGGTCTATTTTTTCCGCTTGATCATAAAGTTGCATCACTTTTCCAGATAATTTTTGTCCGTTATTCATAGGATCATTTGCTATTTGTGCGGTATAAATTAAAGCTTGCACTACTATTAATTCCGCATTCTCAGGATTTTTATTTAGTTCTTTATCTATAGCCAATTGAGCTTTCGTAACTAAATCATTTACTTTATTGGTTCCTAAATTTTGAAAAGCCTGTGTAGTATTTATCAATGCCACGTAGTAATTTGGAAGCCACTTATCTTCTTCTGCAGCCGCAATTCTTTCAAATAGATCTGATGCTTCTGATGGTTTATCTTGTTGCCAAAGTTCTAGAGCTTCGCTCATACCTTGGTCATAATTATTTTGAGAAAAAATAAGATTGGTAAAAAATACGGCGATTATTAAAATGAATTTATCCATGGTATTGGTTTTATTTGATTGCTGGTCAAATATCTATTGATTTTAAGTTATTTAGAATTAAGATCTACCCAGTTGTATTATTTTTAGGATGAATTGTAGAACTTGCTATTTCTTAGAGGTTATCCAGATTATTCGATTTTTTATCGTCGCTAATGGTCCAGAAAAAACCAACAAAGAAAAATCTATCTGCGGTAGGTGCTATTGCTTGCCTTTTAAAAGTTCCATTGGTATCTGCTGAAGTAGCATAATCATAACCAAAAACATTCTTAGCCCCTAAAACATTAGAAACAGAGAAATAAAGAATTTTCTGCGGACTCAATAAGTACGCCCAACTCAAACTTAAATTATTATAAGATTTGGTCTTAGCACTCATAAATTCAGCTTGATTTGGATTATTATACGGTCTACCGGAACTCATTGTATGGGTTACTCCCAATTGAGATCTGAGCTCGCTAATCCAGTATTTGGTGACTATAGATAACGTGTGATTTGCAATAAAGCTTGGTGTTGTTTGAATTGGATAATTCTTATACTTTCTTTGAGAATCTATATAAGAGTAAGAGACCCAATATTCTAAATTTTTAATGCTGGCCCCATCTCTATAAAATACGTCTAAGCCACCAGCATACCCATCGCCAGAATTTTGCAGAGCATTTATAGACGAATTCTCTTTTTCTTCAAATGTAATAAGGTCTCGATAATCTTTATAGTAAGCCTCTAATCTAAGTAGTCTTTTATCTTTATTGAGCTGATAATTGAAAATATAATGAGATGCATTCTCAGAAGATAATTCATCGGTATACTTTAAATAATCTGTTTTGGGAGCCTGAGTGAAATGACCATATGCAAAAGAGAACTGAGAAAAATTACTCACTTTATAAGCCATTGAAAGCCTTGGGGAAATTTTGGCCTCCTTTAAATAATCGTTATAAGACCCGCGAACCCCTAATTTTAATGCGAAATTCTTACTGAATAAAATATCTGCTTCCGTGAAAACAGCTCCTATGTTTGTTGAAAATTCAGATTTAAAGTCAGTTGATACAGGTTGGGCTATGGTTTCGGTAAAATCTGTAGATAAAATATCTGAACCTGCAGATATCTTAAAATGATCTGAAAACCTTTTACTGACTTTAATCTTTAAATGAAGTGCATTTTCGGTAGTATTAATTTTGGTAGTGTTATAGTTTATATGATTTGAAGCTCTTCCATAACTTACACCTGTAGTTAATTCCCATCGATCTCCAAAATTGCCTATATAGGAAGTATTTAAGTAAAAATTGGTGTTTTTTAGATCTATACTTTCTGGCTTTTCAAATTGAATACTTTCCCTATTAAAATCGAATTTTGAAGCATCAAATGCTGTATAGGTTTTCCATAAGCCTCTTTTTAAAGAATGTCTATAAATTGCTTCTCCAGAAAGAGATCTAAATGGTTTATTCCAGTCTAGATTCTGGGGAGCAACCCACATATAAGGAGTTAAATTGATATAAGATGTATTAACACTTAAAGAGTTTTTCTTCCATTTTTTAGTATTACCAAGGCCTAAGCCTACCGTCATTAACGAAATTTCGGTTTTATCTTGAGTTACCTCATCTTCCGTATTCATTAATAAAACCCCGGAAAGAGCTTCGCCATATTCTGCACTATAACCCCCAGTTTGGAATGAAATTCCTTTAAAAAGAAAAGGAGAAAACCTACCTCTGCTAGGAACATTTTGAACGCTGGCGCTGTAGGGTTGTGCTACCCTTAAACCATCTATGTAAGTTTGCGTTTCATCTGCCTCACCTCCCCGTACAAATAATCTCCCACTCTCTCCGGCAACTTGAGTTCCTGGTAAGGTTTGCAATGCTGCTATAATATTTCCGGCGCTTCCTGCTGTGGTTACTATATCTAAAGGTTTTAAAACTGAAACTTTGGAAGTACCTCCAGCCTGAAAACTTCCAGCATTCAAGATCACGGCATCTAATGAATTAAGATCCTCTTTTAAAATGATCTTTAATCTATTCATCTTAGAAATATCTATTTTGAGCCTGCTTGTTTGAAAAGAAAGAAATGATGTTAAGAGTGTTTGTTCTCCTGTAGTGGTGGTAGAAAATAAAAAAGAACCATCTTCGTTAGAAGTAGCTCCACTATAGGTGCCTTCTATAAAAACATTTGCTCCCATAATTGGTTTTCCTTTTTGATCTAGTACACTTCCGGAAATTTGAGTTTGAGCAATAATAAATTGGCTACCTATTAAAAATAAAAGAAGGAGTATGGATCTCATAATCGGTTTGTTAGAAGATCAAAATTGAATAAATTTAGATTTCCTACGCAAAATAAAATACTCAACTGTATTAAAATTGGGATGAATTGATACGATAAATAGTAGTATCTAAAGCATCTGGATATTTTAAAATATCCTTAACACTATATTTTATAACTTACAACTTCTTAAAAACTAACTACTATGACCATTTTTGAGGCATTACGCCAAGAACACGAAATACAAAGAGAACTCTTAAAAAAACTCGTAAAAACTCATGGAGATACGGAAGAGAGAAAGAAGATCTTTGAAAATTTAAAACACGAATTACAAATTCATGCCGATGCTGAAGAAAGACATTTTTACATCCCATTGATGAAAAAAGATCTTACTCAAGAAAAAGCAAGACACAGTGTAGCCGAGCATCATGAAATAGATGAGTTGATTGAAGAAATGGAAGACACAGAAATGAGTGCTTCTAATTGGCTAAAATTGGCTAAAGATCTTGAGCATTTGGTAACTCACCATTTAGATGAAGAAGAACATGAGGTTTTTCAAATGGGTGGAAAAGCATTAACTGAAAATCAAAAAACGTCTTTAGCAGACGATTATAATAAAGAGATCAAGAAAACTCGATAAACTTAAAAAGCCTGTTCAAATAGAACAGGCTTTTTTTATATAATTTTTGATCAGACTAATTTTTGATCTTCTTCTAAATTTTTTCGGTTCTTTTTAAATGGTCTTATAATCAGTCTGGCAGCTTTATCGTAGTTAACATAGTTATATACCCAATTAAAAAAGGTAACCATCCTATTTCGTGTACCTATTAAGAACCATAGGTGGATAAACATCCATATAAACCAAGCAAAGAATCCGCCAAATTTAAATTTTCCTATATCTACCACCGCCTTATTTCTTCCAATAGTTGCCATGGTACCTTTATCAAAATATTCAAAAGGTTCTAATTTTTCACCTTTTATCAATCTCTTTAAATTCTTAGCTAAATGCTTCCCTTCTTGTATAGCAGGTTGCGCAACCATTGGATGTCCTTTTGGATATTCTTCGCTTTTCATCAATGCAATATCACCAATGGCAAAAACATTCTCATATCCATTTACTTGATTAAAGACATTTACTTCATACCTATTCGCTTTTTCTACTAAGGCTGAAGCATTCAGACCTTTTACCGGTGCACCGGTAACTCCAGCAGACCATATAAAGGTTTCCGATCTTAATTCCAGATCTGTATTTGTTTTAACTACATGCCCATCATAATTCTCCACCATAGTGTTCAAGTGAATTTGAACACCTAGCTCTTTCAAAAACTTTTCTGCCTTTTTAGAAGCGGTTTCGCTCATAGGAGGCAAAACTCTTTCTAGTCCTTCCAATAAATGAATTTGCATTTCGTTTGGATCAAGATCTGGATAATCTTTAGGCACTACATTATTCCTAAGTTCTGCAATGGCACCACTCAACTCTACTCCTGTAGGTCCTGCACCGGCTAATACAAAATTAAGAAGCGCTTTTCGTTTCTCGGCATCATCGGTTATTACAGCCTGCTCTAAATTTTCAAGAATTAAACTTCGTATGTTCAATGCTTGTGGAACTGTTTTCATCCACATCGCATTATCTTCAATACTTTTATTTCCGAAGAAATTTGTTTTAGAACCAGTTGCAATTACTAAATAATCATACGTAATATCTCCAATTGCAGTATGAATGGTATTTAATTCTGGATTTATAGATTTAACTTCTGTTAGTCTAAAATAGCAATCATCACTCTCTCTTATGATCTTTCTTAAAGGATATGCTATAGAATCTGGCTCTAAGCCTGCGGTAGAAACTTGATAAAGAAGCGGTTGAAATGTATGGTAATTATTTCTGTCTAGAAGAACCAGTTGCACTTTTTCCTTTAGTATTTGTTTTGCTAAAGACATTCCTGCAAATCCTCCTCCTATAACTACAACCCTAGGCAAACTAGTTTTCGGGATATTCATATATAGTTGGTTTATCTCAAAATTAAGATTTCTGTCTCGCATTATCGATGGATTAACTTTAAATTATAAATTTATGTAACATTCTACTACTTTGTTGTACCTATAGATGTCAGAAAAACATTGTGGACAAAGAACTTGAACATCAATTTGTATCTAATTTAGAAATGCACCAGAATATAGTGCATAAGATTTGCCGTATCTATACAAATGATCAGGCATCACACAACGATCTGTTTCAAGAAATTACCATTCAGCTTTGGAAAGCGTATCCTAAATTTAGAGGAGAAGCTAAGTTTAGTACTTGGATGTATCGTGTAGCATTAAATACTGCTATTACCCTTTACCGAAAAAAGAAACGTAGCATCCAAACGCAAGATTATGATACGGTTCATTTCCGAATTCAAGCGCAAGAATATGATCCACAAGAAGAACAACAATTAAAATTAATGTATAATGCGGTAAAAGAACTCAATGATATTGACAAGGCATTGGTGTTCTTATATTTGGAAGACAAAAATTATAAAGAAATTTCAGATACGCTTGGTATAAGCGAGGTAAATGCAAGAGTGAAGATGAACAGAGTGAAAACCAAACTAAAGAAAATATTAAATCCGTAACGTATGGATGAATTAGAATTTTTAAAAAAAGACTGGAAAAAGCAAGATGGGAATTACCCAAAACTTAGCTTTGAGCAGCTCTATCAAATGATACTAAAGAAATCTTCTTCTATAGTAAGATGGATCTTTATTATTAGTGTTTTAGAATTTGTTTTCTGGACAATACTTACACTCTGTTTGGCAGATCAAGAATATTGGAAAGAAATGGAGAAGATCCATTTAAAGGGATTCACCATTGCATTGTACCTTGTAGGTTATGTAATTACATTTTACTTTATATTTAAATTTTACAAAAATTATAGAAAGATCACTGCTACAGACAGTGCTTCTGTATTGATGGAAAATATTTTAAATACTAGAAAAACGGTTAAATATTATATTGGTTATATATTAATTTCTACCGGCTTTACGTTTTTAGTATATACCTATTTTACATTTAAATACCACATTGCCAATATGAAGGTTAAAAATTCGTCCCTATACGAATTTGATCTTAATCAATGGCTTATATTCATTGGTGCCTTTTTAGTATTTATGCTTGTTTTCTTAGGTGTTATATGGCTGTTTTACAAACTGCTTTATGGTATTTTATTGAACAGATTGCATAAAAATTACAAAGAACTTAAAAGATTAGAAATAGAAAATTAGGGATTCTATTATGCACATACACTATTTGGAGATTTCTGCTGAAAACGATCTAAAGCTTCGTACTGCTATCAATAACTTTACAGTTTTAATTGATGAAATCAAGGTAAAAGCTATACCTGAAGAGGTTTGCTATAAAATTAATTCTCAAATTGATTTTATGAATACCTTAGTTAATTCTGATGAAAGTAAGATTAAAAAGAAATTAGAAATTACTTACCATAAAATTCTTCTTATTTTAAGAAGGGACCTCGGCATTGTACCAGAAAATTATTACCGAAATCTTTATTTAGCCTTGGGAATGAGCGTTTTTGGTTTACCAATAGGCGCTTTAATAGCTTTCCTATCAGGAAATTATTCATTTTTAGCTATAGGAATGTTGTTTGGACTCTCTATTGGAGTACTTGTTGGCGCTAAGAAAGATAAAATAGCAGATGAAGAAAATAAAGTTATTAAAGTTCAGTCATAATCTGTTGCCATAAATTAATATTGTTCCCATCTTCTTTGCTGATTTAACTCTTCTATGGCATCTAATTCTTCCGCAGGAATTACTTTCAGAAAGGAAGAATGCTGCTCTATGGCAAATTCTAGTTTCTTAACAATATCTTCTACAGATTCATTGTCATAATCGATCTCTAAAGGTTCTTTAATTTGAAAAGACTGGAGAATTCCACGCTTTTTAATACGCAAGCCTTTTTTATCAAAAGATCTTCTAAAACCATCTATAACTACAGGAATTACAATTGGTTTATATTGTTTTATAATATGAGCTGTTCCTTTTCTAATTGGTTTAAAAGGCTTGGTTGTTCCTTGCGGAAAAGTAATCACCCATCCATCTTTAAGCGCTACTCCAATATTCTGAGTGTCGCCTAAATTAACTTCACGTTGCACTTCTTGCCCTTTAGAGCGCCAAGTTCTTTCAACAGTAATAGCTCCGGCATAACACATAATTCTGGTAAGTAAACCAGCGTGCATGGTTTCTTTAGCCGCCACATAATAAACATTTAGCTTAGGTTGCCAGATGTAGCCAATATTTTTTATTGAATCTACTCTCCCACTTAAACTAGCATTAAACACATGGAACATTGCCACAACATCGGCAAAATAGGTTTGATGGTTAGATACAAAGAGTACATTATGATCTGGAAGATTTTTAATAATCTCAGAGCCTTCTATGTGTAGTTCATTAAAGCCTCTATAACGCCTATGAGTAAGCACTCCAAAAATACGAATGAGCCACTTCTTAAAAAATAATATATGTCCGAATGGATTTCTCTTTAACAATCCCATTGATTTCTATTACAATTAATTTACTGTGTTAATATATTCTTAAAGAGCGGCAAATATAATAAATAGATTTAAAGTGTTTTCTTTAGTAATTCTTTAAGTTCACTAAGCATCATAGCGGTTGCTCCCCAAACCACATGCCCGTTAAGAGCGAATGCAGGGACCTCTATATTCTTTGCATAAGAAGTGCTTAATCTCTTTGAAATCAAATTCTTTTCATCCATAAAATCATCAACATCTATTTCTAAAATTTGTTCTACTTCGGTTTCCTGTTTTATCAAAGTAGGCGTAGTATTTAATAAGCCAACATATGGATGAACCCAAAAATTACTTGGAGGTATATATAATTTGGTGAGTTTCTTAACCACTTCCACTTCATTTCTCGGGATACCAACTTCCTCTTCTGTTTCTCTTAGAGCGGTGTGCTTGATATTCTTATCAAAAACCTCTACTCTCCCACCTGGAAACCCCACCTGATTAGAATGTACGCCTTTATAAGTCTTTCGTAAAATTAATACCAAATTTGTAAGCTCGTTCTTATTTGGATAAAATACAGCCATAACCCCAGCTTTATTAGGCTTTTTTGAGGCTATATCTAAAGACCTTAATTCAGAAACTCGCATAGCAGGAGCTAATTTAATCTGCGCCTGTTCGCCCGGAAGTTCTAAATTCTTTAAATTTGAAATCTTATATTTAAATTCATCAAAATTCATGATCAAATATCTCTCTATCGTATTGTGCGTTATATGTCTGCTTTTGGCAAGTTGTGAAGATACGCAAAAAACAAAGAATTCTAATATAGAAAAGGCTACAAACACCTCTATTACAAAGAAAGATACTGTAATAGATAAGCAAATAAAAACAGAAAAGGACACCAACAATATTCTTGCTCATAGAGAAGAACCAATGTTGGTACAAGAAGAATTAATCCCATTTTTAATGGATTATGGCAAGAAGAACCCAGAAACTAATATTAGAATTAAAACAAGATTCGGAAATATAGATGTAAAACTATTTAAAGATACTCCGCTACACAGAGCTAATTTTTTATTTTTAGCTAAACATCATTATTTTGATGGCACTTATTTTCATAGAGTTGCTAAAGGCTTTGTTATTCAAGGTGGAAATTCAGATAATCCCGAAACTGCCAAAAAGAGAAACAACGTTGGATCTTTTCTTATTCCAAATGAAACAAACGCTGGTCATAAGCATAATAGAGGGGCTTTTTCTGCAGCTAAATATGCAGAACAGAATGTAAGTGATGCCTCTTCTCCTTTTGAATTCTTTATAGTGCAAGATCCTAGAGGTGCTCATCATTTAGATAACGAACATACCGTATACGGAAGCGTTGTTAGCGGAATGGATGTAGTAGATGAAATTAACAACCAAGAAGTTGGTGAAGGCGAATGGCCACTTATAAATATCGCTATTAAAGTGGAAGTTCTAGATTAGATTACTGCTGTGTATAATAATTATAATCTGTAATAATAATCTCAACAAATTCCATTGGTCGTTCTTCAGGTGTGATCTCTAATAATTCTGATATCTTTTTAGATAAAGACAAAATAATTTGATGGTTACCTCGATATCGAGCGCTTCTATACATTGCTTTAATATTCTGAATATCTTTATCTTTCAAAATAGTTACCTGCGGATATTTAGGCTTATAATTTTCAGGAATATCTGCTATCAAAGTATCTGCAATGCTGATGTTTTTCTTTTCACTAATCACCGTAGTTTTAGCAGCTAAATCTCCAATACGCTGTCCTTTACCTGTCATAAGAATAGTTACTACGGCAATACTACCGCTACCTAATGTAATATCTATTAGTCTTAACAACCATCTAATAAGATACTGACTGAATTTTGGTCTGGAGCCATTTAGTTGTACTACTCTTATTTTCATAATGCTTTTTCCTGGCGTCTGACCGTTATAAAATGTTTCCCAAAGTAAGTAGTATAAAAAAATGGGTAATCCAATTACAACATAAATCATATATTTCTCACCACTTCCCACATTTAAACTGCCCAGAGAAATGGTAGCAATAATAGAATAGACTACTAAAATGAGCATATCCAACAAAAATGCGAGCACTCGATCTCCTATAGTTGCAATTTTTTGCTGAATCCCAATATTTTGGGCGGTTTCTATTTGAAAATTATCCATTAAATACGTTTCTTTGAGAGAAATAACAACCACTTATGCGTGAAGCTGCTTTCGTGAAGCAAAATAAGAATAAATGGCTGAAATTTGAAAGCGAGCTCGAGAATTATAAACATCTTGCTCCAGAAGCAATTTCTTCCTTATATCTGGAAATAACCGATGATCTTAGCTATGCAAAAACATTTTACCCAGATAGTAATACACAAGTTTACTTAAATCAAATTGCCACAGCTGCGCATCAAAGAATATATAGTAACAAAAAAGAGTCTGGTAACGCATTTTATAATTTTTATGTAAAAGAGTTTCCATTATTCTTTTACAAGCATCAAAAGCAATTGTTACTGAGTTTTCTGATATTTAGCATTTTCGTGGCTGTTGGAAGTTTTTCTGCCGCCAGTGATGGTACTTTTGTAAGAGCTATTCTAGGGGATGCATACGTTAATATGACCCTAGAGAATATTGCCAATAACGATCCTATGGCAGTTTATAAAGAAATGGGGCAAGTAGATATGTTTTTGGGTATAACCATTAATAATATCAGAGTTTCGTTAATGGCTTATACGTTAGGGATTCTAGGAGGTATAGGTACAGCCATGGTCTTAATGCAAAATGCCATCATGTTGGGTTCATTTCAATATTTTTTCTATCAAAACGGAATGCTATGGGAATCTGCCAGAACCATTTGGATTCACGGAACCATCGAGATTTCTGCGATAATTGTTGCAGGATGTGCTGGATTGGTCATGGGAAAAGGTATATTATTTCCAGGAACCTATCCACGGCTTACCTCTTTTATAAAAGGGGTTAAGAACGGACTAAAAATAGTTATGAGTACCATTCCGTTTTTTATAGTGGCCGGATTCTTAGAAGGATTTGTAACTAGAATTACCGAAATGCCCGATTGGCTCGCAGTACTAATTATATTTTCTTCTCTTTGTTTGATCTTATTTTATTACGTTATATATCCAATTTATTTACACAAAAAATACCAACCTAATGCAGAACACCTACATTCAGTTTAAGAAAGAAAGAGATATGGGAGCTATCTTAAGTGATACCTTTTCATTTTTCAGACAAAACTTTAAACCTTTATTTAAGAATATCTTTAAAATAGCAGGACCTTCATTTTTATTGTTATTAGCAGCACTTACTTATTATTCATATATAGTTTCCGGCGGACAAAGCCCCGCAACTTTATTACAAAGTAATACTGCAGAGTTCTCTATTGCGTTTCTTGTATTTGCTTTTGCAATTTTGTTGTTTTATTCTTCGCTATACGCAACTGTATTGCATTATATAAAATCTTACATCGCTCATAACGGTGCTGTAAGAGAAGAAGAAATAAAAATTGGTCATAAAAGAGATTTTGGTAAATTTCTACTCTTCTTTATAGTTTCAGCCATCTTGGTAATTGCAGGGCTCTTTTTATTGATTCTACCTGGAATATATTTAATGGTACCACTAAGTATAGGCACTGCTGTAATGGTTTTTGAAGAAGAAAGCTTAACAGATACTATTTCTTCCTGCTTACATTATATTAAGAATAACTGGTGGAACACCTTTATAACCTTATTCCTTTTTGGAATTTTGATTTATATTATTGGATATATTTTTCAGCTTCCAGCCGTTATTTACACCGTTATGGGAATATTTACCGGCTCCAGAGAAGTTTCTGCTGCTACGGCAGAGCCAGATTGGATTTTTGTAATTCTAAATGTTATTGGTTCTACTGTAAACTATCTATTAGCAACCGTTTCTGTTATATGTATCGCTTTCATTTATTTCAGTTTAAATGAAAAGAAAAACTTTACAGGAACTTATGAAAATATAGACAATTTGGGTAATTAAAAATGAGACCAATACAGATCTTTTGCTTCTTTTTATTTATTCTGAGTTTTCAGTTGAAAGCTCAGGACACAATCATTAGTAATAAGATTGAAACTGCACAAAATACTAACACTGCTATTTCACCCGTAAAATTTGATCAACAGAAGATTGCTAAATATAAAAGCTCTAACGATTTTAAATATTTAGAAAAGGCTGAAAATGATAGTTGGTGGACACGATTTAAATATTGGTTGGCTTTAAAATACCTGCAATTCAAGAATTGGTTTTTCGATCAATTTGGAACTAGCAGTCTTGTTTCCTTATTTCTAAAGGTATTACCTTACTTCCTTTTAGGAGGTTTGCTTTTATTGATTGGTTGGCTATTTAGCAAATTTAATCCTAGCTCCTCCCTATTGAAATCTAGCAACCAACCAGATGTTCTTTTGAATGAAGAAGAAGAAATTATAAGATCTGAAAACATCGAAGATCTTATAGCTTCTGCTGTAAAAGATCTAAATTATAGATTGGCAGTGCGTTATTATTATCTATTTCTTTTAAAGTTACTCAATCAAAAAGGAATTATCCATTATGAATTCCAAAAGACCAATTCTGAATATCTTTCTGAGTTAAAAGGAGTGGAATTTAAAGAAATGATTAAACGTAGTATACGCCATTACGATTTTATATGGTATGGAAATTTTAGCATTGATAGGATGCAATTTTTACAAGCTGAATCTTCTTTTAAAAAGCTTCAGGATAATTTAAAAACCTTACCAGATGAGTAAGAGTTTTAAAATTATCTTTGGCGGATTTCTTTTAATTTTACTACTTCTAACTTATTTGGAAGCAACAGAGCGCGAGCCAATAAATTGGAATCCGAGCTATTTGGAGAGCGATAAAATTGCATTGGGAAGTTATGTTTTCTTTGAATCTTGGAAAGATGCTCATACGCATCATCTTATAAAAGTGAAGGAATCTCCGTTCGAATTTTTATCTCAAGAAAAGCCTAATGGAACTTATTTCTTTCTTAATAATAACATTCCTATAGATCAAACCGAACTTGATAAACTTCTAACTTGGGTGGAAGATGGAAATACTTTATTCTTATCTGCTTCTAATTTTTCTAAAAATCTACTTGACACTTTAGATATTAAGCCACAAGTATTAGATCCCGGAGAAAATTTAAAATCTCAACCCTATATCAATCTTACCAACTCCAAATTTTGGAAAGAAGAACCATATCATTTAGATCAAGATCGAAGTATAATACGATTGGAAAAATCTGACAGTTTATTTCAAGAAACTTTAGGAGTGGTAAATGTGAGAAGTTTTGATAGTAAAACAAGAGCTTATCCTAATTTCATAAAGTCTCAATTTGGCAATGGAATCATCTTTATCCATGCTATGCCAGAAGCTTTTAGCAACTATTTTCTGTTAGCCGATTCTAATTACTCTTATGTACAAGATGCCTTGGCCTATATTCCCTCAAACTCTAACGTGTATTGGGATGATCATTATAAATCTGGTAAAATATACAACACCTCCCCGCTCTATATTCTGCTAAATAATAGAGCTTTGAAATGGGCTTATTATTTTGCATTGTTTGGGATTTTTCTTTTTATCATTTTTGAAGGGAAACGCAAACAGCGATCTGTACCGGTGATAGAGGCTTTAAAAAATCAGAGTTATGAATATTCTCAAACCATTTCAGAATTATATCTAGAACAAAAGCAATACAAGAGCTTAGCCTTAAAAGACATTCAGCACTTTTATGAGTATCTTAGAAGTCATTTCAGAATAGATACTACCAACATCAATCAACAATTTTACAAGGAGGTTTCTGCCAGAGTAAACTTAGAGATGGAAGAAGTGCAATCTAAATTTAAATGGATCTCTCAACTCTCTCAAAAGGAGCAAATCAGTAAAAAAGAATTACAAGAATTACATAGCGTGATTCAAACTTTAAAATACACATCGAATGAATAACGAATCTTCAGAAAATCAAGAAATAAATTTTGATAATAGAATTCCGCTGGAAGAATTACAAGAAGCAATAGCTAATTTAAAAGCGCAATTGAATAAGGTAATTATCGGGCAAGATCATTTTATAGAATTATTGATCACTGCACTTTTAGCAAATGGTCATGTATTAATTGAAGGAGTTCCAGGAGTTGCAAAAACAGTAACGGCAAAACTTTTTGCCAAGACGCTTCAAACTGAGTTCAGCCGAATTCAGTTTACGCCAGATCTTATGCCTAGTGATGTTTTGGGAACTTCTATTTTAAGCCCAAAAACTTCAGAATTTGAATTTAAACCGGGTCCTGTTTTTTCTAATATAGTACTGATAGATGAGATAAACCGTGCGCCAGCTAAAACTCAAGCCGCTTTGTTTGAAGTGATGGAAGAACGACAAGTAACCATAGACGGTAAAAAATACAAGATGCAGCCGCCTTTTATGGTTTTGGCTACTCAAAACCCTATTGAACAAGAAGGAACCTATGCTTTACCAGAAGCGCAATTAGACCGATTCCTTTTTAAGATAAAAGTAGATTATCCAAATCATGACGAAGAGATAGAGATTTTAAAATCTCATCATCTTAGAAAAGGAGCCTTGCCAGATGTTAATATTCAGGCAGTACTTTCTCCGGAAACACTTCAACATCTTCAAGAACAAATTCAAGAGGTCTTAATAGAAGATAAATTGTTTACCTATATAGCACAATTGGTGATTAAAACAAGAAATCATCCACACCTATATTTAGGCGCTTCTCCTCGCGCTTCCATAGCGGTTATGAATGCATCTAAAGCCATGGCGGCGATCAATGGAAGAGATTTTGTAATTCCAGAAGATATTAAAAAAGTATTAGCACCGGTATTAGCACATAGAATCATTGTTTCACCAGAACGAGAAATGGAAGGTGTAAGCCCTGAAAATGTGATTGAAATGATTACAAATAGTATAGAAATTCCTAGATAAGTGAGATTTTTAAAATCCCTCTATTTTCATCAAAGAACCTTCTGGCTAATCTTTATTTTAGCCATGCTTTTCCTGTTTTCTTACTGGATACCGCAGCTTTATGTAATTGTTTGGATCGTTACTATAATAATTACTGCGCTGCTTATTTTAGACGCTTTTCTACTTTATTCTAAAATAGGTATAAAAGCTGAAAGAATAGTACCCGATAAATTTTCTAATTCTGATCTTAATCCGGTAGTCATTAAGATGGAAAGCTTATATACTTTTAAGGTTTTTGCTGAAATAATTGATGAATTACCGGAGCAGTTTCAAAAGAGGGATTTTCTTAGAAAAATTGAAATAGCACCTAAAGCTCACCGAACTATTGAATATGAAGTCAAACCTTTGGAGCGTGGAGAATATTTCTTCGGAAATCTGAATATCTTTATTTCTACCAATCTCAAGTTGCTTAAAAAAAGACAAGTTTTTGATAGCGGACAGCTAGTGAAAGTATATCCCTCTTTTATTCAAATGAAAGCTTTTGATTTTCTTGCAATAGATAAACGCTTACGACAACCCGGACTTAAAAAAATAAGAAGAATAGGACATACACAAGAATTTGAACAAATTAAAGAGTATGTGCTTGGAGACGATATAAGAAGCATCAATTGGAAAGCTACGGCCAAACAGAATGCCTTAATGGTCAATCAATATCAAGAAGAGAAGGCTCAGCCAATTTATTCCGTTATAGATACCGGAAGAGCCATGAAAATGCCATTTGAAGGATTAAGCCTTTTAGATTACGCAATTAATAGCACCTTGGCTTTCTCAAATGTAGCGCTTCAGAAAAAAGATAAAGTGGGCATGCTTTCTTTTTCCAACATTTTCGGAAAAATGGTGGTAGCAAATGCTAAAAAAACTAATCTTTTATCCATCTTAGAAAACCTATACAATATTAACACTCAATTTCTAGATTCAGATTTTGGAATGCTTTATGCTACAATTAATAAGCAGATTAGGCATAGAAGTATGATCATGTTATATAGCAATTTTGAACATATAAATGCTGTAAAGAGAGAACTTCCTTTTTTAAGAGCGATTGCAAAAAAGCACGTTTTGGTAGTTATCTTTTTTGAAAATACTGAAATCGAAAAGGTGATAGATAATGATGCTAAAGAAGTTGCTGAAATTGCGCACCAAATAATTGCCAAAGATTTTGCTTCAGAAAAAAGGCTGATGCAAAGACTTTTACAACAGAATGGCATTCAAACCGTATTAACTAAACCAAAAGATCTTACTCTTAATACCATCAACAAGTATTTAGAGATCAAAGCGCGAGGAATTCTTTAAACAGTTTTATCGGCAATTTATGCTTTAAATCTTGAAGTTTTCAATTCATACTATATTATCAACACTTCGGTATTATTATTTACATCTATTCAATTTAACGATATATATTTGACTTAACAATCTAAAAATCAGTAAAAATGAAAACAATCACAGTGTTATTTGCATTATTTATTAGTATGAATTTCTACGCTCAAAACGAAGAGAGTGCTAATATTTCAGTTAAAATATCTGATATTAAAAATAATCAAGGCTCCGTTCTCTTTGGGCTTTACACACAAACAACTTTCTTAAAAGCCGAGCCAGAATTTACAGCGAAAAGTGAAATTGTAAACGGTGTAGCTCAAGTAACCTTTAAAAATGTTCCTACAGGCACCTATGCTATTACTTGTTTTCATGATTTAAACGGGAATGATAAGATGGATTTTGAGCCAAGTGGAATGCCAAAAGAAGACTATACCGTTTCTAATAATGCAAAAAACATGTATGGGCCACCAACTTGGGATGATGCTAAATTTAGTTTAGATACTGCAGATATTAGTATGGACCTAGACATGAATTAGTAACTATAGAGAAATAATTGCAAGATAAGTTATAGCATAGAAAAAATCAATACCTTTGTAACTTATTAAAATAGTTATCTATGACGATTACCCAGTTACAGTATGTTTTAGCAGTTGCAGAACACCAAAATTTTACAAAAGCTGCACAAAAAGTATTTGTTACTCAACCTACGTTGAGCATGCAAATTCAAAAATTAGAAGATGAACTGGATATTCAGATATTCGATCGTACTAAAAAACCTATTCAACTTACCGAAACTGGAAGAAAAATTGTTACTCAGGCACGAAATATTGTTAACGAGAGTGACAGAATTCAAGACATTGTAGATCAGCAAAAAGGATTTATAGGAGGAGAATTTAGATTGGGAGTTATTCCAACGGTTATGCCTACCTTATTGCCCATGTTTCTTACCAATTTTATAAAAAAATATCCAAAGGTAAAGTTAAAGATAGAAGAGCTTCATACTGAAGCGATTGTTGAAAGATTAAAAGAAGGTCATTTGGATGCGGCTATTGCTGCAACACCCTTAGAGTTAAGTGGTATTAAAGAACAGGTGCTATATTATGAACCTTTTGTTGCTTATGTTCCGGAAGGTCATCGACTTTCTAGCTTTGAAAAATTAACTACAGATAATTTAGATGTAGATGATATGTTACTTTTGGAAGACGGACATTGCTTTAAAGATGGAATTCTCAATTTATGTAAAGCTTCCAGAAATTATGAAGGAGATCGTTTTCAACTAGAAAGCGGAAGCTTTGAAACTTTGATTAAATTATCTAATGAAGGTTTAGGAATGACACTTCTACCCTACTTACACACCTTAGACTTAAAAGAGACCGAAAGTAAGAATCTTAGAATGTTTGAAGATCCTATTCCAGCAAGAGAGGTAAGTTTAATCTATAATAAGAGTGAACTTAAAATGCAAATAATAGAAGCTTTAAGAGCTACTATAGCCGGCGTAGTAAAAGGCGCAATAGCGTTTCAAAACGTCAAGATCATCAGCCCATTAAACTATCAAAAGACTTCCAATAATAACAAAAGCGGCCAATAGCCGCTTTTGTTATCTAATCTAAATATATTAAACATTGATTTAATTCTGGATTTTGTTCGGTTAGCGAAACTATCCAAATCTTTAATTCCTCAATTTCATGAGGTAATAATCTCTGTAGGGCTTTCTTAACTTCTTTACAGAAGAGAACAGCATCAAAACTAACCTTATTCAGGATTGTTTTGGTGTATTCAAACATCGCTCTCGCCATAATTTGAAACGGGTTTAGGTTATTGTTAAAAATTGAATTCTTATAAAGTAGAAGTGGTACTATACGCTTATCATTTAAAAGTATATAAATATACAATTTTAAAACGAAAACGTTTGCGCTACTTATTACTTATTTAACATTTAGAACCTGTTATCGCCACCTATAATGTCTCCAATCCCGCCAAGAATGCTGCCTTCGCCTTTATCTTTACCTCCACCTTGTGGTGCTGCCTGTAATACTCTATTAGCTAATCTACTAAATGGTAAAGATTGAACATATACTGTTCCCGGCCCTGTGAGGGTTGCAAAGAACAAACCTTCTCCTCCAAAAATACTATTCTTAATTCCTCCTATAAATTCAATATCGTAATTAATATCTTGAGTAAATCCTACAATACAACCTGTATCTACATTTAATTTTTCTCCAGGCAGAAGTTCTTTTTTGGCCATAGTTCCACCGGCATGAACAAATGCCATCCCATCTCCTTCTAATTTTTGCATGATAAAACCTTCACCACCAAAAAAGCCTCTTCCTAATTTTTTACTGAACTCAACGCCAATCGCTACCCCTTTTGCAGCACATAAAAAGGCATCTTTTTGGCAAATAAATTTACCGTGGAACTGGGTAAGATCTATAGGAATGATCTTCCCTGGGTACGGTGATGCAAAGCTCACTTTTTTCTTTCCTTGAATATAATTAGTAAAAACCGTCATAAACAGACTTTCCCCTGTTAGCAGCCTTTTTCCCGCACCAAGTACTTTGCCTAAAAAACCTTCATTTTGAACGGAACCATCACCAAAGATGGTATCCATTTTAATACCGCTATCCATCATCATAAAATTGCCCGCTTCAGCAATTACAGCTTCTTGTGGATCTAATTCTATTTCAACATATTGCATCTCTTCTCCAAAGATCTGGTAATCTATTTCATGTGAATTCATAATATATTATTTAAGTTATACCAAGACTATTTCTTTAATCTCACGGTCCATTCAAATTCAAAAGTAGAAACTTCAATACCTTCTTCATTAGTCCCTATAGCGGTCATCCAAAAGGTTTGCCCCTCTCCTGTTGCAATAGTTTTCTCAATAGCATTAGTAATTAAATGTCCATCCTTACAAACAAAATTAATTCTACCTGTAGCTTTTTTTGAAAATGTAGACTTATTCTGAGCTACTAACATAGATATCTTTCTACCACTTTCTTGAATATTTCCAATAACCATGGCACCAGTACTTAACTCTGCCGCCATCGCTTGAACTGCGAAATACATAGAGTTAAATGGATTTTGATTGATCCATCTATGCTTTACAGAGACTTCACAGTGTTGTGCATCTATACTTTTAACACGCACTCCCGTTAGCCATGCGCTAGGCAATTTTAAGAATAAGAATTTGTTGAGTTTACTGGGTGTTAGCTTCATTATTTACTAATATTTTTCCTAAAAGTATTCAAATTTCTAAACATACCGAAATGTTAAAGTTTCTTAATTTTTAAAAATATACAGTACTTTGTTTTGCATAATACCTTCTTTTAGATATATATTTGTATAAGATAAACACATTCATCATGAACACACAAACATCACAACCGGATAAAACAGTTGCAGCCTTCATCCACCTGTCAACATTCTCGAAGTATTTCATTCCTCTGGGAAACTTTATTTTTCCTTTAATTCTATGGACCGCAAAAAAGCAAGATGCGTTTGTAGATAACCACGGGAAACAAGCATTGAATTTTCAAATAAGTATGTTTCTTTATTTCGTACTTACCGTGGCTATAGGAATAGCTGGAGTAGTTATTATGGGAATGAATATTAGTGACCAAGGTCCCCTATTCTTTTCTGAAGATTCTATTAGAGTAGAAAACCTTAACGGTGCAATTCCCTTAATAGTTTTTATGATCGTTGTTGGAATGATCCTTTTAGGCTTATTTATTACAGATATAGTTGCTGTTATTTCTGCCACTATAAAAGCCAAAGACGGAGAATTCTATAAATACCCAATCACCATCAATTTCATCAGCTCTACCTTAAGTGGAGATCATCAATCAAAAAATGAACAGTTTAACAACATTCAAAATCAAACGCTATGAAGATTGAAAACACAAAGGCACAAATGCGTAAAGGTGTGCTAGAATACTGTATTCTCTCTGTGCTAAAAGATAACGATGCCTACGTGGCGGAAATTCTTGACACACTTAAAGACGCAAAATTACTGGTGGTAGAAGGAACCATCTATCCTTTACTAACTAGACTTAAAAATGCCGGCTTGCTCAACTATCGTTGGGAAGAATCCACGAGTGGTCCGCCACGAAAATATTACGGATTGACAGACACCGGAAAATTATTTTTAAAAGAACTAACCCATACTTGGGACGAATTACAAACTGCTGTAACCATAGTAACCACGCAAAAATCTAAGAATCATGAATAAGACAGTAAATATAAACCTAGCAGGCGTTTTCTTTCATATAGATGAAGATGCATACGCTAAATTGCAACATTATCTTGATAGTATAAAGCGTTCTTTGAACAATACTCAAGGTAAAGACGAGATCATAGCAGATATAGAAGCTCGTATAGCTGAGTTATTTGGAGAAAAAGTAAAAAATGAGCGTCAGGTTATTGGTTATAAAGAAGTAGATGAAGTGATTGCCATTATGGGGCAGCCTGAAGATTATATGGTAGATGAAGAAATCTTTGAAGATGAACCTACCTATACACAATCACATACCAAAACCACCGGAAAACAGCTTTTTAGAGATACCGAGCATTCTTATGTTGGAGGTGTTTCTTCTGGATTGGCTCATTACATGGGAATTGAATCTATCTGGGTGAGGTTGTTATGGGTAATTCTTACCATTGCATCTAGTGGAGCTTTCTTATTAATTTATATTGCCTTATGGATCTTTGTTCCTGAAGCTAAGACTACCGCAGACAAGCTCTCTATGAGAGGAGAAGAAGTTAATATCTCTAATATAGAACGTAAGATTCGCGAAGGTTTTGACGATGTAGCCGGAAAGGTAAAGAATGTAAATTATGAGAAATACGGAAAACAAGCGAGATCTAGTGCTACCTCTGCAGCAACAGGAATAAGTGCTACCATATTATTTATCTTGAATATTTTTGTAAAACTGATTGGTATCTTAATCTTACTAGTTGCAGGTTCTGTACTAATAGGTCTATTTATAGCGCTATTTACCGTAGGAACGTTCGGAATTATTGATGCTCCTTGGACAGATTATGTAGAAATGGCCGGAATTGGCGCCCCGCTTTGGTTGATTGCTATCTTAACTTTCTTTGTGGCCGGAATTCCTTTTTTCTTCCTTTTCATTCTAGGATTGAAAATATTAGTAAAAAAGCTAAAATCTTTAGGTACACCAACCAAATTAGTATTATTGGGTCTATGGCTACTTTCTTTAATAGGCCTTTCTATTATTGGAGTTTCTCAAGCTACTAAAAGAGCTTTTGATGGAGAAGTTATAACTACTGAAAATTTACCGGTAACTTCTAAAGATACACTTTACTTAAGCATGAAGTACAATCCTATATATGCTTCTAGCGTTCATGGAACTTCAGTGAAATTGAAATATGATGATAATGATAATCAAGTAATTTATAATACCAATATCGATCTTGTAGTAAAATCTACTAAAGATTCTATAGGTAGAATTGAAATTATCAAAAAAGCGGAAGGTTCAGATTATAAAGAGGCTAGAGATCGTGCTCAAAATATCAATTACGGTACTAAATTCTCCGGCAATGAGCTTTTACTTAACTCTTATCTAACAGCTAATGCTAGTGATTATTTTAGAGATCAGAAAGTTAGAGTTGTTATTTATTTACCAGAAGGAAGCACATTAAGAGCAGATAGAAATGTTGCCGGATACATTAATCACCATGGATATGATAATATTCTAAACACAGGAGAAGAAGAAAATTTCTTAACTATTACTGAAGATGGTACACTTTGTAAATCCTGTCCTTTAAGTCATTCTGATGATACTTGGGATGATGACGATTCTTGGGACGATGAAAATGAAGCTACCTGGAATGAAGAAGAAGGAAAATTTGAAGCATCTTTTACAGATGATAATGATTCTGCTTCAAAAGTTAGAATTAAAATAGACGAGAACGGTATTAAGATCAATAACAACCGAAACAAAAAAGTTGAAATAGACAAGAATGGAATTAGAATTCAAAACGACTAGTCATGACAGCACTTGTAAAACTAATAATTGTTTCTTTTTTAAGTCTTATTGGCTTTTCACAAACCAATATTTCTAATAAGAAAGACTCCGTTTCTGAAGTTAGAACAGAACATTGTGAATCTCATCCAACATGCTCTCATGCATCCTTTCAACGGAAATGTGATCTAAATGTTTATGATTCAAAAATAAACTGTACTACCTAAATTTAGAGTACCTTTAATTTAACAAACCTAAATTTTAAAACTTATGAAAAAAATTTTTAGTTCTTTAATATTAGTAGCTGCAGTGAGTATTTCTTTAATTTCTTGTAGAGAAAACGAAAATCATGAAGCAGATGATCTTAGCACAGAAAATGGTGCAGAAGTAAAAGTAAAGAATGACGGTGACAAGATAAAGATCAAAACCGATGATAAAAAGGTAAAGATCACTACAGATGATGATGGTACCGTTACAAAAAAGGTAAAAGTAGATTAAACATATATCAATCAAAAAACGAAAAAGTCCCGATTATATCGGGACTTTTTTAATTCTATGTTTAAAATAAGATTTTTAAGCAGTAATCTCACTCTCTTTTTGCTCCTCTACCGTGCTTAAATAACGTTCTGCATCTAAAGCAGCCATACACCCCGTTCCAGCAGCGGTAATTGCCTGACGATATTCTTTATCTTGAACATCTCCTGAAGCGAAAACTCCTGGTAAATTTGTTTTAGTACTTTTTCCTTTGGTAACTAAATACCCTGCATCGTCCATATCTAACTGACCTTTAAAAATATCGGTATTAGGTTTATGTCCAATTGCAATAAAAAGTCCTGTAATATCTATAGTTTCCATCTCTCCGGTTTGATTATTCTTCATTCTCAAACCTTCAACTACTTGTTCTCCAAGAACCTCATCTATAACTGTATTATATCTAAGGTCTATATTTTTTGTAGTCGTAACTCGATGCTGCATCGCTTTAGAAGCTTTCATCTCATCTTTTCTAACTAACATGGTAACTTTATTACAAATATTGGCAAGATAGGTAGCCTCTTCTGCAGCGGTATCTCCACCACCTACAATTGCTACATCCTGACCTTTGTAAAAGAAACCATCGCAAACTGCACAAGCAGAAACTCCCCCGCCTCTTAAACGTTGCTCACTCGGTAACCCTAAATATTTAGCAGTTGCTCCAGTAGAAATAATAACCGTTTCGGCTTCCACCCAATGCGAGTTATCTATACAAGCCTTATGAATTCCACCAATTTCTTTGCTCAACGCAACTTCTGTTACCATTCCAATTCTAACTTGGGTACCAAAACGTTCAGCTTGCTTTTGAAGGTCTATCATCATAGCAGGGCCATCAATTCCTTCAGGGTATCCCGGAAAATTATCAACTTCTGTAGTGGTAGTTAATTGTCCACCAGGTTCCATTCCTGTATACATTATTGGTTTCATATCTGCACGTGCTGCATAAATTGCTGCAGTATACCCGGCAGGACCTGAACCTATAATTAAACATTTTATTTTTTCAACGTTATCAGTCATTTCAATAATTTTATAGCTGTAAAAATAGAAACTTTAACCAAAAACTCCGGATAAAAGTTATTAAGATTTACTATTTGTTTATAATTCTAATATATTTCTAATTCCAAATTATCAGTAAAAATGGTATTCTTTGGTCGAAATTATACATTAAAAATTACCTTTGCCATATTCTATGGATTTATCTCTTTTCAACATATTAGACCTGCTAGGCACTATAGCTTTTACAATTTCTGGAGCATTAGCTGCCATGAATAGAAGGTTGGACCTTTTTGGTACTTTTATAATTGCCTTTGTTACTGCCATTGGTGGCGGTACTTTACGCGATATTCTTATTGGTAATACACCTGTGATGTGGATGGAAGATATAAGCTATATCTATTTAATAGGCATAATCACTATTCTAACCATCATTTTTAGAAACAAGATCAATTATCTTAAAACCTCTCTCTTCCTTTTTGACACCATCGGATTAGGAATTTTCACCATTATTGGTGTTGAAACAGGAATTCAAAATAACTTACATCCCGTTATTTCTATGGCCTTAGGAGCCATGACTGGAACCTTTGGTGGGGTAATTAGAGATATTTTATGTAACGAAATTCCTGTAATCTTTAGAAAAGAGATCTATGCTACGGCCTCACTTATGGGAGGATTGGCATTTGTAATTCTCTATTATTTAGGAGTTCAAGAAGATGTGATCTACATTGCAACTTCTTTAATAGTGATAAGTATTAGATTAGTGGTAGTGAAATACAAGATCTCACTACCATTCTTTTACATAGCTTCCGAAGAAAGCGACAATTAATGAGGTAGCTTTTTTCGCAACAATCCGTAAAGGAATGTTCCTAATAAAGATCCTATTAATACCACCAATATTGGTAAATATCCTGCTCCAATTAATGTGTAAATTGGTCCTGGACATGCACCCGCAAGCGCCCAACCTAGCCCGAAGATAAGTCCTCCATAAAGATATCTACTTACCCCTCTATCTTTAGGCGTAAATTTGATAGGTTCTCCATAAAACGATTTTATATTATTTCTTTTGATCAATTGAATACCGACAATTCCAATCACCAACGCAGAACCTATAATTCCATACATGTGGAATGATTGAAAACTGAACATCTCATATATTCTAAACCAAGATGCAGCTTCAGATTTGAACATTACAATTCCGAAAAAGATTCCTATAAATAAATAACTAAGTGTTCTCATATTTTAAAATATTAAGGGGAATAAAACATGGATCATAAATAATCCACCGGCGAAAAATCCAATAACAGCAATTAAAGATGGTAATTGTAAATTACTCAATCCTGAAATTGCATGTCCAGAAGTACAACCTCCTGCATATCTAGCACCAAAACCAATTAACAAGCCACCTATTAAAAGAATAGCTAAAGATTTTATATCAGTTAAAGCACCCAATCCAAATAACTCGGTTGGCATATAAGCTTTTCCTGCACTCTCAATTCCCATAGATTGTAATTTATTAACCGTTTCTGGATTAATAGCCACCGCTGCTGCATCTGTAGAAAGAAATTGAGCAGCAATAAAACCGCCAATGATGGCACCTAAAACAACCATTAAATTCCAACGTTGATCTTTCCAATTAAAATCGAAAAAATCTGCTTTTTTATCTGCTCCGCATATGGTGCACATTGTTCTTAGGTTAGAAGACATTCCAAATTGTTTGCCTACAAAAATGAGCAAGAACATTATTAAAGCAATAAGTGGGCCTGCAACATACCAAGGCCAAGGTTCAAAAATCCAGTTCATATTTTACTTTTTTTAGTGCTGCAAAGAAAAGGTATAATACCCGCTATTGCAGTAACATTTGTTACAGTCGGATAATACTAAGAAACCTTAGGTAAAGTTTTTATTTTAGGTAATTCTCAAGGTTTTGAACAACTTTTTTAGACAAACGAATTTCCGTTTCTGCAGACCAGCCAGCACTTTTTTCTGAAGAGATTATATTTTTATTCTTTAATATTCTTCCGTCTAGCGCATTTTTAGCATCACCATCAAAAATTGCATAATTAGAAGAATCTTTTATCCAGTTTTTTAAGGCTTCTTCGTTGAAAGGCAAACCTAAAGAAGTATTAACCAAAATTTTACCAGAACCCAAAACTTCAAATTCTCTTTCATTTAATAATTGCACATTTTTAGGGAGATGAATGCTTATAATTTCTGAAGTTTTCAGCAAGTCTTCTAAACTAAGATATTTAACACCTTTTTCTTCCCAGTCTTTTTTTCTGTTATTACTGAAGTAATACAGGTCTGCACCAAACGGTAATAGACATTTTGCTAATAATTGTCCAGTAACACCTAAACCTATAATCCCTATTTTTCTATTGGTAAGTTCAACCGGCATTTCTTTCCATCGCTTTTCACCAAAACCATGAAGAAGATGTATTAATGATGAAATAATATATTCTGCTACTCCAGGATCTCCATAATCATTAATTCCTGTGACTTCTATTCCATTTTGTCGTGCAAAGTTCACAGCAACATTGGCAGATTCTTCGTTAAATAAAGTACTACACATGCCTATATATTTCAAATTTGGGCATGCAGCAATAACCTCTTCACTAATTTGTGTATGCCAGGAAACTAGCACTGCTTCCGCATCAACTATACGTTTTATAATCTCAGCAGTTGTATCAGGATAATCATTATAAATTTCAACTTCGCCTTCACTGTATTTCTTCAGTTCTTCAATGGCATTTTCCCGAAGTTTCGTATTATCTACGGCTACAATTTTATTGAATTTACGCATAGGTCAACTTGATTATTTTAATCTAATAAAACGATTATTAGGTTTTCAAACAAAAAATGCAGCCAGACTTTTAGAAGAATATCTTAAAAATAAAGAATTCAACTAAAAGTCTGGCTGCAAATATCTATTCTAATTAATTAATAGTAATTTCTTAAAGCGGAATATTCCCGTGCTTTCTATCGATTCTCATTACTTTCTTATTCTCCAGCATGCTAAATGCTTTTAATAATTTCTTTCTGGTATCTCGAGGCATAATAACCTCATCTATAAATCCACGTTTTGCAGCTTCAAACGGGTTTGCAAATTTCTCTGCATATTCTGCTTCCTTTTCAGAAAGTTTAACTTCCGGATTTTCCGCTTCTTGGATCTCTTTTCTGAAAATAATCTCACTGGCACCCTTCGCTCCCATCACCGCAATCTCTGCTGTTGGCCATGCAAAGTTTAGATCTGCTCCAATGTGTTTAGAATTCATAACATCATAGGCTCCCCCATAAGCTTTTCTGGTAATAACAGTAACTCTTGGCACTGTTGCTTCACTTAAAGCGTAAAGTAGCTTAGCACCATGCAAAATGATCCCGTTCCATTCTTGATCTGTACCCGGCAAGAAGCCAGGAACATCTACTAAAACTAAAAGTGGAATATTAAAACAATCACAGAATCTGGTGAATCTTGCTGCTTTTTTTGAAGAATCTACGTCTAGTACTCCGGCAAGGCTCATTGGCTGATTGGCTACAATACCAATACTTCTTCCTCCCAATCGAGCAAAACCAACAATGATATTCTCTGCATAATCTTTATGGATCTCATAAAAAGAATCTGCATCTATAATACCTTTAATCACCTCATGCATGTCATAAGGCTTGTTAGCGCTATCTGGCACCATAGAATCTAACGACTCTCTAATTTCATCACCCAATTCATAAGGTAATTTTGCAGTGGTTTCCCTATTATTTTGAGGCAAATAGCTCATCAATTTCTTGATGTCTTCTAAGCAGGTAATATCGTTAAATGAAGTGATATGCGTTACCCCAGATTTTGTAGAATGCGTACTTGCTCCCCCTAATTCTTCTGAAGTTACTTCTTCATTAGTAACCGTTTTTACCACATTTGGACCGGTAACGAACATATAACTTGTATCTTCTACCATCAAGGTAAAATCTGTCATGGCAGGAGAGTAAACGGCTCCACCGGCACAAGGCCCCATAATTGCAGAAATTTGAGGAATAACCCCCGATGCTTGAACATTTCTGTAGAAGATATCTGCATATCCACCAAGAGATCTAACTCCTTCTTGAATACGAGCTCCTCCAGAATCGTTCAATCCAATAATTGGAGCTCCTACTTTCATAGCATGATCCATTACTTTACAGATCTTTTCGGCATGAGTTTCAGACAAGGCTCCACCAAATACGGTAAAATCTTGTGCAAAAACATATACTAATCTCCCGTGAATCGTACCATAACCGGTAACAACACCATCTCCATAGATCTGTTGTTTTTCCATTCCGAAATCTGTAGTTCTATGTGTAACCAAAATTCCTATTTCTTCAAAAGAACCTTCATCCAATAAATAATCTACGCGTTCTCTTGCTGTTAATTTTTTCTTTTCATGTTGCTTAGCAATTCTTTTTTCTCCCCCACCCAAATGTGCCTGAGCAACTTTATCATTCAATTTTTCTATATTCTGACTCATAATTTAATTATGATTTTAATTTTTGTTTGATCTAAATATTCGAAGTTTTCGCCGTCATTGAGACTCTGAAATAAGTTCAGAGCGTCGCTCTAATTAATGTGGTAATCTTACCAACTCCTGATCTTTTAAATATCTCTTTAAAGCAATTAAACCTGCTAATTTTGCTTCTTCTGCGATCTTAGATTTTAATTTTTCAGCTGAATAATAATTCTTCACAAAATGAGTATCAAAATTTCCACTTCTAAAAGCTTCATGTTCAAAAACAAACTTTCCAAAAGGTAAAGTGGTCATCACTCCTTTTACCTCATAAGCATCAATAGCTTTTATCATTAACTGAATTGCTTCTTCTCGAGTCTTACCATACGTGATCAATTTCGATAACATTGGGTCGTAATAAATAGGCACTTCCATACCTTCTTCAAAACCATCATCTAAGCGAATCCCTTCCCCTTCCGGACCTCTATATCTTTCTAAAGTTCCTACACTTGGCATAAAATCTCCCATTGGGTCTTCAGCATAAACTCTCAACTCCACGGCATGACCATTGATCTTAAGATCTTCTTGCGAAAATTCTAATTTTTCTCCTCTGGCTACTTTTATCTGTTGCTCTACTAGATCTATTCCGGTAATAAATTCGGTTACGGGGTGTTCTACTTGTAGCCTTGTATTCATTTCTAAGAAATAGAAATTCAGGTTTTCATCCATCAAAAATTCAACGGTTCCCGCACCAACATAATCGCAAGATTTAGCAACTTTAATTGCCGCCTCTCCCATCAACTTTCTTTTTTCTTCAGTAAGAATAACCGAAGGAGCCTCTTCTACCACTTTTTGGTGACGACGTTGAATGCTGCATTCCCTTTCAAATAAATGTACGGTATTACCATGTGTATCTGCAAGCACCTGAATTTCGATATGACGAGGAGAACCCACATATTTCTCAATAAAAACAGAACCATCTCCAAAAGCAGATTCTGCTTCGCTAATAGCTCTTTTCATCTGATCTCCAAGCTCTTTTTCCTGCTCTACTACTCGCATTCCTTTTCCACCTCCACCAGCAGAAGCTTTAATCAAAATAGGGAATCCTATCTCTCTGGCTATTTTCTTTGCTTTCTCAACATCTGTAATAGCTTCATCTATTCCAGGAACCATAGGGATGTCGTACTTTTTAACTGCATCTTTAGCAGCTAATTTGCTTCCCATTACTTTTATAGCTTTAGATCCGGGACCTATCCAAGTAATTCCATTTTGCTCTACTTTTTCTGCAAAACCAGCATTTTCACTTAAAAAACCGTATCCGGGATGAATTCCATCTACTCCAAGTTCTTTAGCAACTTCTATAATTTTATCTCCTAATAAATAAGACTCGTTAGAAGGAGCTGCTCCAATACAAACCGCTTCATCTGCAAATTTTACATGAGGGGAATTTCTATCGGCAGTAGAGAAAACCGCTACCGTTTTAATACCCATTTTCTGGGCAGTTTTCATTACCCTTAATGCTATCTCACCACGATTGGCAACTAATATCTTTTTCATCTTCAATTATTCTAATTCAATTAACAACTGATTTTTTTCTACTGTCTGGCCTTTCTCCACACTAATCTTTTTAATAACTCCGTCTCCGGGAGAAGTAAGTGTGTTTTCCATTTTCATGGCTTCCAGCACAATCAGATAATCACCTTCTTTTACCTCATCTCCTTCTTTTACATTCACATCTAGAATTAGACCCGGCATTGGTGCTTTAATATCATTTATTTGCTGAGCAGATCCAAGGGAAAGTCCCATATCTGCAATAAGCATATCCAGCTCATTGGTAATAGCAACCTCATAGATATTAGAGTTGATCTTAACGGTGTAGGATTTATTATAGAAATCTGCTTTGAGAATTTCTGCTTTAAAAGATTGGTGCTCTTCTAAAATATGAAACTGAGTAGCATTGAGTTCTTGTGTGTCTAATGAATTGATCTGATCTTGGGTGAATTTATAGTCGTATGAATCATTCACCGAGACTTTATACTTTTTTTCCATAAATCTTTATTTCAAAGTCCGCTTTTCAAACGAATGTTGTAAATATAGAAAAATGTTGAAGTATTTTTTGAGATTCCTTCAATGAAATCTGAAATTTTATAAAATGAAAAACCCGAAATGTCAAGAACATTTCGGGTTTAACTCCTCTAGAAAACAATAAAATTATTCTGAAAATTGTTTGATCGCTTCACTAAGATCATAGACAGTAGTAGATTTAAATTTATTTTCAAGAATACTGCTTCCTGCTGCAGATCTATATCCTCCGGCACAGTGCACCACTATTGGATGCTCTGTTGGGATCTCTTTGTAACGATCTCTCAATTCGTTTAAAGGAATTGCAATTGCGCTTTCAAAGATCTTACCTTCTGCAACCTCACTTGCATTTCTAATATCTACAATGGTATACTTATCTGGATGGGCTCCAAAATCTTTTACATCAAGATCTTCAGATTTTTCTGAAACTGAATCAGCTAAAGTAAGTATGCCTTTTAATTGTTTTTCGTATCCAATTTTAGCTGTACGCTCTAAAATATCTTCGATATCCTCTACACTATTCACAACAAGATAAAACGCCTCTTTAGGCTCTATGATGGCTCCTAACCAAGTTTCATATTTATCACCTTCGGCTCTTGCCATAATATTGATAGCGTTTGGTAAATGACCTGCTTTATAAGCATCTCCATCTCTCACGTCTACTACTGTAACACCTTCTTCCACATCTTCAACCAAAAGATTCAACTTAACTTCTGCTTTAGCGATCTTATCGTTAACCGCTCCCGTTTTATTGATGTCTACATTGAATCCGAAATATGAAGGGATAAATGGCTGATCTTTTAAGATCTCTTCTACAAATTCTTCTTCTGTTTGATCTTTAAAAGCCCAGTTTCCTTGTCTTTCGTTACCAAGAGTACTAGATGCAGCATCGCTCATATTCTTACCACATAAAGACCCAGCTCCGTGCGCCGGATAAACCAAGGCACCATCTGGCAGCTCATTAAATTTAGTTTGAATAGTATTGTACATATCTTTTGCCAATTCTACTCTCTTCGCCTTCATGTTCCCGGCATTTTCTCTAAGATCTGGTCTACCAACATTACCAATAAATAAAGTATCACCGGTAAATAAAGCTGTGTTTCCACCTTGCTCTGCAACTATGGTAATACTATCTGGAGAATGTCCAGGAGTATTAATGGCTTTAAAAGTGATATCTCCCATTTTTAAAGTATCTCCATCATCAAAAGATGTGTGGGTATAATCTGCTCCTAAAAGTTTACTTACATAGATCTTTGCACCCGTTTGTTCGCTAATTTGTAAATGACTACTAACGAAATCGGCATGTGGATGCGTTTCAAAAACCGCTACTATCTTAGCGTTATTCTCTTCAGCAAATTTGTAATACTGCATTGGATTTCTGCTAGGATCTACCAAAGCCATTTCTCCATTACTTATAATCGCATAAGAATAATGTGCTAAAGGAGCATCTTTAAATTGTTTTATCTTCATCTTTTTACCTTTTTGTTATTCTACTTTATTTGTTCTGTTCTTTTTGAATGGAAATAACATCTGATTTCCGAAATCTTCAGGAAAATCTTCATCTCCATTAAAACCTATAATTATATTTTTTCCACTCTTCGGAATATAGGCCGTTCCAAAGAGATAATCCCAAATGCTCAGCGATAATCCGAAGTTCATCCCAAAAGAATGATCTTTTGGTAATTCTTTCGAATGATGCCAAATATGCATCCTTGGGTTATTGAAAATGTAGCCTAACCAGCCATAATTCCAACCTACATTTGCATGATTTAAGTGGCCAACAAAAACCGCAAACATATGTACTATAAAGAATTGCTGAATTCCAAAGCCTATCATTGCTAAAGGAATATATTGCACTGTCTTATAAATAATTGTCTCCATAAAGTGAAATCTAAACTGAGCGGCAAACCCCATTTCTTTTACACTATGGTGCACTTTATGGAATTCCCAAAGCCAAGCTCGTTTATGTAATTGCCTATGCACATTCCATTGCACAAAATCTGCAATCACAAACATGATGAGCAATTGAGCCCAAATCGGGAAGTCTTGAACTTTAAAAGCTACAATATTTTCTATTCCAAAAAGTCCTAGAAAATCATTGAATAATTCTACACCAACATTTGAAAGAGCATTATATCCTATTAAAGAAAATAAGAAAAAATTAAAGAGGATATAAAATGAATCTAACCAAAATCCTTTTCTAAAAATCTTTTGCTTTTCTCTCCAAGGCAATATAATTTCTAAACTCCATACTAAAATTGAAACCGCAAGTAGCCAATACAAATAATTTGTCCATGACGGATTTGTGATTTCTGTGATCAGGTAATTAAAATATCCTGAAAACGATTCTTGTATAATCTTTAAATACTTTCCCAACTATTTTATTAATTCTTAAGCAAAAATACACATTCAAATTACTTATGACAGTAACTTATGTTACAGATGCAATTTTTTAATAAATTGACTTTCAGCACGCTGCTATTTCCGCTTAAAAATTATTGCCTTTTACAGCACCTCAGAAATGATAAATAATGTTTTTCTCGCTATTAACATTGCTTAAGATTTGGATGTTAGCGAAAGTTAAAAAAGGATAATAAAACCTATACCTCCGGTATTTTTGCACCACCAATTAAATGAAAAAGAAAAGTTATGAGTACGAAGAAATTGAATTTAGAACACAAATTAGCATTTGGTGGAGTTGCCATAGGAAATGGATTTGAAGAAGTTTCTGATGCGAGAGCGCAAGAAACTTTAGAAGCAGCTTGGGATGCAGGTATTAGACAATATGATACTTCTCCTTGGTATGGATTAGGATTAAGTGAAAGAAGATTTGGACACTTTTTGCATAATAAGAACAGAGATGAATATGTATTATCTACCAAAGTGGGTAGAATTTTGAAAGCTAATACTGGAAAGATGCCGGAAACCATTTGGGTGAATCCAGCTCCTTTCGATTATAAATACGATTATTCTGCAGAAGCTGTAAGAAGATCTGTAGAAGATAGTTTACAACGTCTTGGAGTAGAGCGTTTAGATTACGTTTTTATACATGACTTGTCTCCAGACCATAATGAAGAGTATGAAGATGGAGTAACCTGGTTAGATCATTTTGAAGTTGCTAAGAAAGGTGCAATGCCAGAGTTAACAAAAATGAGAGAAGAAGGAATTATTAAAGGTTGGGGACTTGGAGTAAATACTATTGAACCAATCTTAAAGACCCTAGAAGTTGCAGATCCGGATATTTTTCTATCTGCTATACAATATTCAATGGTAGATCATAAAGATTCTATAGACAGATTATTTCCTGCAATTGCAGATAGTAGAGCATCTTTAATGGTTGGAGCACCTTTTAATGCAGGACTTCTTGCAGGTAAGGACAGATATAATTACCAAGGTGAAATGCCAAAAGAAGTTCAGGAAAAATATAAGAAAATAAGAGCTATTGCAGATAAGCATAATGTAGATCTTAGTACTGCCTCTATGCAATTTTCTTACGCTCCAGAAGAAGTTGATATTTTGTTGGTAGGTGCTAGCCATCCTAATCAGCCAAGAGAAAATGTAAAATTCTTGGATGTAAAAATACCATCTGATTTCTGGAAAGAACTCAAAGCTGAAAACTTAATTGATGAAAGAGCAGTTACTCCTTCATAATTAAAGTTATCAATTCATAGTTAAAAAACCTTAGGCAACTCCTAAGGTTTTTTTATGCTTTATATTTAAGAATTGCTTAGAATTTCATCAATCGACTAAATTCCTCTATTTTTAAACTCCATAAAAACCTACTATGTCATTCAAGTCTCTTTCTTTATTATTTATAGTTGCTATTAGTTCAATTTTTTTCAATCAACTCAAAGCACAAAACGCTAATATCGACATTCAGAAATATACATTTTCTATAGAGCTGAATGATGATAATGATATGATTAAAGCCAACGCAGAAATAGCATATTTGCTGAAGAATACCTCTGAAAATCTTATTCTAGATATGGAGAAAAAAGATAATTCGGGAAAAGGAATGCTTGTAGATAGTGTTTTAATTCGAGGAAGTTCTATCTCTTTTACTCAAGAAGAGAGAACATTGAATATACCTTTACAATCAGACTCCGGTAAGGTTTCTATCTATTATCAGGGAATTCCAAAAGACGGACTCATCATTAGTAAAAACAAATATGGGAAACGTACTTTTTTTGGAGACAACTGGCCAAATCGTGCACACCAGTGGTTACCAACAATAGATCATCCTTCAGACAAAGCTTTTGTAGATTTTAAAGTTATTGCGCCTTCTCATTATCAAGTAGTAGCCAACGGAACTCTAAAAGAATCTACCAATTTACAGAATGATAAAACGTTACATTATTATTCCAGCGAGGTTGCTTTACCTACAAAAGTGATGGTTTTTGGTGCTGCCGAATTCGCTGTTCAGAATTTGGGCGAAATTGAAAATATTCCGGTTTCCAGCTGGGTATATCCTCAAAATAAAGAAGCCGGATTTTATGATTATGCTCAGGCTACTGAAATTCTAAAGTTTATGATTGAAAACGTTGGCGAATATCCGTTTTCTAAATTGGCGAATGTTCAGTCTACCACAAGATATGGCGGTATGGAAAACGCGAGTAATATTTTTTATTCTGAAAAGTCGGTCACTGGAAATCGAGATTCAGAATTTTTGATGGCGCATGAAATAGCTCATCAATGGTTTGGCGATTCAGCTTCAGAAACAGACTGGTCTCAACTTTGGTTAAGTGAAGGTTTTGCTACCTATTTTACAGATCTATATGCTGAAAATAAATACGGCAAAGAAAAGTTTCAAGAGAAATTAAAAGAAGAAAGAGAAAAAGTTTTACTTTTTAGCAAGACCACCAAAACACCGATTATAGATAGCACTCGCACCGATTATATGAAATTATTAAATCCAAATTCCTATCAAAAAGGAGCTTGGGTCTTACATATGCTGAGACAAAAGGTAGGCGATGAAAATTTTTGGAAAGCTATAAAGAGCTACTACCAAAAATACAAATTTAGCAATGCAACAAGTAAAGATCTACAAAGAGAATTTGAAACTACAACAGGTAAAGATCTAAATCAATTTTTTAATCAGTGGCTTTTACAGTATGGTCACCCAATTATTGGGTTAAAAAAGACTTTAATAAATGATAATCTCGAACTTCAGATAAGTCAGTCTCAAAAGAACAATTTTACTTTTCCTTTACAGATCCAACTTAATTATAAAAATGGAACTTCAGAGATCAGAACTTTTCAGATAGCTAAGAAAAAAGAAGATTTTAAGATTCACTTAGAAAAAGAACTTAAAGATCATCAACTAGATCCAAACGTAAATTTACTTTTCGAATTAGCTGAGTAGATCTTGTTCTACTGTGTAACAAAGGTCACATTAGAATATATTTGAAGCACTTACATTTGCTTTAATGCATTTAAAAACTCCCATTTCTTTACTCTTAACGGTAATTTTTCTTATGAAAATGATCGCTATGGATTCTAAGATCCCTCTTTCTAATTTTGAGGGGGTTAGTGTTACAGTGGTTAAAAGTACTTGCCCAAAAGGGAAGTTGAAAACTTATAATTCTAACAAGACAATCAAGGTTAACCAGCATTATAAGATAATACCTATAGAGGTTTCTTGCCCTATTGCATTTCAATGGAATCAACCTTTATTTGAATCTTTTAATCCTAAAATGGATTTTCTTCAATACCATTATAAAGCTATTTCAAATGTAGATGGCTTTACTAATAAATTCTCACCTCCTCCTCAGGCTTAATCTCGTATTTAATTAAAATTTAAAAAGCAGAATTTTAACCAGTGTTTGAATTTCTGCAATTTTTCACATTGAAAACTCTAACTATATGAAACCTAAACTTTGGGTGAAGTATAACTCTATAATTATATTTAGAGTTATGCTTAGCGGCATCTTTTTAGTTGCTAGCTCGAGCCACCTTTTATTTGTGGAAAAAACCATTCACAAAATGAATCAGGCAAGATTCAGATCATTAGGATATCTTTTTGGTGATCCAACCTATCCTATAATAATTTCAGGACTTGTCATGTTATTTGCCGGAATGTGTCTGCTATTAGGGTTTAAAACCAGAATAGTAGCATCCATTTTAATGCTGATACTTATTCCAATTACACTAACGGTTCAAGTTGGCCAAATAACAACACTCGGCCCACTATTTAAAAATATAGCCATTTTAGGTGGCTTGCTTTTCTTTATAATGAACGATTTTAATAATTCACAAAAACAAAAAATATGAAAACGCTATTATCAACATTTGCAATTATTCTGACCCTATTTACAGCTTCAGCACAAGATCAATCTACCTCTGCCATAAGCCAAAAGAATAATTATGTGGTACTTACCAAAAAAGTGCCTCAACTAAAACCAATTACCTTAACCGCCGAAGCTCTTCAAGCTCAGGATAAAGAAAACTACGGTGAATTTCAGGTGATCATCTGTGGGCAAACTGTAAAAGATCTCACAGATAAAGATGATATGAAACCATTTTTAGAAGCTGCTCAAAAAGCCAATGTAAAAATTGTAGTTTGTGGATTTTCTATGAAAAAATTCGGAGTAAAAGCAGAAGATCTTCCTAAAGAACTAGAAGTGGTTCCAAACGGAATTCTATATGATTTTGAACTTCAGAAAAAAGGATATTTGAGTATAGAGTTATAAAACAAACACAACCTTTACAACTTCTAAATGTCGTCAAGATCAACTCTTGGCGACATTTTATTATGATTTACTCAATATTAAAATCTAAATAATAAGTGTAAACCTTTACTCATAGAATTCACTTACTTCACTAAGTCCTTTTCTTTCTATATCGGGAACATAGCAGGGATTTTCAGGATATCCAACCGGCAGCAGTAAAAATGCCCGCTCATTAACCGGTCTTTCAAGTACATCTGTCAAAAAATTCATCGGACTTGGAGTGTGGGTTAAGGTAACTAAACCGGCATGATGAATAGCCGAGATCAACATTCCACAGGCTATTCCAACAGATTCATTTACGTAATAGTTATTATGCTTATTTCCATTCTCGTCCAATTCATAAGCTTTCTTGAAGACAATGATGAGCCATGGAGCTTTTTCTAAAAAAGGCTTATTCGCATCGGTTCCAAAGCTGAGCAGATCTTCTTTCCAACGCTCGCTCATGCGTTTTTCATAATTCTCTTTTTCTTCTATTTCTGCCGCTTTACGGATCTTGGATTTTATAAGCGGATTGGAAACTGCACAGAACATCCAAGGTTGTTTATGCGCGCCAGAAGGTGCTGTAGAGGCAGTTTTAATAATATTTTCTATAATTTCTTTTGAAACAGGTTTGTCTGAGAATTCCCGGATAGATCTTCTTCTATTTAATTTTTTATAAAAAGCTTCCGACTTTATTTTCATCTGAGATTGATCTAATATTTCAGATTTATAAAGTTTATGGGAGAATCCATTGATCTTAATTTCACTTTCTAAATGAGATACTTTTTCTGAAGAAGACATCAATCTTAATTTTTACGTTTAATAATGAATCCATTTTCTACTTTTTCAAAACCAACTTTTGGATAATATTCCATTGCTGTTGGCACTGATAGTAGCAATAACATACACTCATCGCCAATTTTGTCTTTGGTTAGGTCTATCAATTTTTTACCAATTCCGTGTTTCTGATATTCCGGATGAATGGCAAGATCTGAAAGATAGCAACAGTAACTAAAATCTGTTAATGATCTGGCCACTCCAATGAGTTTTTCATCATGCCAGGCAGCAATTACCAAACTAGAATTCTCATACATCTTAGCAATTCTCTCGGCACTTTCTGTTGGTCTTTTAAGCACAGCTGTATCATAAATTGTAATGATATCCTGAATATTTGGGATCTTATCAAATGTGAAAGTAAAATTCATATGAATAAAATTAGATTGAAAATTTAAAATTCCCACCAATTGGTTTGCTTATAATCTTCACCCAAAACATAAGATTCACCAATTAAAGGTGAAACATAATGCTGGTTTTTTGCTCTTGCTTCTTTAACAAGTCTATTAATAGACTCGTTCCAAGAATGAGTAGAAAGTACAAATTTAGACCAATGCACAGGAAACAAAATCTCTGCCTTAAGATCTTGCGCCGCTTGTACCGTTTGCTCTGGGAACATATGGATTTGAGGCCAATTCTTACCGTATTGTCCACACTCTAAAAAGGCCAAGTCAAATCCTCCAAAATGATCACCGATCTTTTTAAACTGACCGTCGTAACCAGAATCTGCTCCAATAAAGATTTTATAATTCTCCAATTCTAAAGCAAAAGAAGACCAAAGCGTATTAGCTCTGGTAACACCTCTACCCGAAAAATGCCTAGATGGAGTAGCTGTAATTTTTATATTTGAGGTGATAATTGCCTCTTCCCACCAATTCAATTCTGTGATCTTACGCTGCGGAACTCCCCAATATTCCAAATGGGCTCCTACTCCTAAAGAAGTTACTATTTGCTTGGTTTTTGAATGTAGCTTTATGATAGATGGAAAGTCCAAATGATCGTAATGATCGTGGGTTAATATCAATAGATCAATTTCGGGAAAATCTTCAATCTCATAATGATCTGCTCCATGAAAAGCTTTTCCGAAGAAATTTACAGGAGATGCATTACCGCTAAAAACAGGATCTACAAGAATATTGAAATTATTATAAGATATAAAGTAAGAAGAATGTCCAAACCAAACTACCGAAGGTTTGCTCGCTTTTAAAGAGTGTAAATCTGTTCTTTTACTAGGCACCTCTTTTGGAGGTTTAACATCGCTGGGTTTATTTGTGAAATCTCGAAGGATCTTAAAAAAAGATACGTTGTTTGGGTTTACAGAAGTCGGTTCCACGTTCTTAAACTCTCCGCCGCTATAATTTTCTACCTGCTCTATTCTTTGCTGCCTTTTACCTGCAGGTTTTTTTCCAAAAGTTTTTAAATTCATAAGTGTGCTAAGATATTTGTTGAAATTAGTCAATTCCTATCAAAAATCTTTACATGGTAATCTTCAAATAAATTATAAAGGCCTAATCTCTTTTTCTGAAGGTACAGAAAGTAAAATTTTGAAGTGCGCCGGAAGGAGTTTCATGATCTACATTCTCGCATTGTAGCTTTTCAAATCCAGCCGAAAATAATTGAATTAAGTTTTCCTGGGAATATTGTTTGATCTCAATCCCACTGCATTTTGTTGGGCCATTTTCTGAAAAGGTTCCTATAATAAGGCTTGCATTGGGTTTCAAACTCTTAGAAACCAATTGCACATAATTCTCAATTTCTTGATCATCGGTAAGAAAATGAAAAGCAGCTCTATCATGCCACAGATCATATTTTTCTGAAGGAGTGAATTTTGTGATGTCTGAAACTATCCATTTTATTTTTTCAGCATCTTCGCCTAAACGAATTTTCGCATTTTCAATGGCTTTTTCAGAAATATCTAAAACTGAAATATTGCTGTAACCTAACTTCAGTAAAAAATCCGGAAGAAAACTATCTCCACCGCCAATATCTATAATGGCTGCATCTTTATCAAGATTAAATTCAGCGATAAGGTCTAATGATTTTGAAGGTTTTGTTTGATACCAGCTTACAGTACTAATATCTTTGGTGTTATAAATATTTTCCCAATGTGATTTTCTAGCTTCCATATTATTTGTCTAAAATTTTGATCATTTTAAAAGAGCGCATTAAATGAAATAATCCGGGTAAAATAAGGAAGCCTCCTATTAATAAAGAAATTCCTAAAGTTTGAATTACAGCATCTGGTGAGACTCCTTCTAAAAGATTCAATTCGGTTGTTTTGGTTATAATTATATATGGAAAATGTGCATAGATTGCAGCGAATAATATTAAAACCACCTGAATTCCGGCCATAAATCTGCTCAAGATCTTGTTCTCCTTCTTAATAGCATTCCAAAGTGGAATTAGTAAAATTCCTGATAAAATTATGGCTGCAATAGATACCGGATTGGTGATAAAATCTTTGATGAATTCATTTTCAAATATAAATCCGTAAGCAATAAGAATAAAGCCTATAATGACGAGTACAACGGTATAAATTCCAGATTTTCTAGCGTAAATCTTTCTTGTCTCACCATCACTTTCACCAATTAATAACGTGGAAGCCATAAAGGCACACAAAGCGGCGTAAAAGAGTCCCACTAAAATGGTGAAAACATTTAGCCATGGTGCCATAAAGATCTGGTAGAAGGTATAATTTAAATAATCATCTGTAATAATGATCTTTCCTCCTATTAAAGTAGCGAAAGACATTCCTAAGAAAATAGGGGTGATTAAACTAGAAATTCTAAACATCCAGTTGTATAAGATTTGAGAATTATCTACCACTGCATCATAATGTCTAAAAACAAAAGCAACACCGCGCATCGTAATTCCTAATAACACTAAGGTTAACGGAATATGTAAATAGATAATGATCACATTAAAATAGGCGGGAAAAGCAATCCATAAAATAACCATCAAGATGATCAACCAAATATGGTTTGCTTCCCAAATTGGCCCCATAACTCTATACACCACGTCTCGAGTGATTTGTTTGTTTTTATTAGTAGAGAACAATTCAACTATTCCTGCACCAAAATCTGCTCCTCCAAGAAGCACATATAAGAAAAAAGAAAACAGTGTAAAAAATAAAATAACGTATAGCATGTTTAGTCTTTTGAAGTGTTAAGCGATCTAATTTGTCTGTGCATTAACCAGGTTACGGTTATTCCAAGAATCACATAAAGGCATACATACATATAAAAACTAAATTTAATTCCAGGCATTGGTGTTACCGCATCTTTAGTTCTCATGATGTTATGAATGATCCAAGGTTGACGTCCTACTTCTGTAACTATCCAACCCGCTTCTAGCGCAACGAATCCTAAAGGCGCAAGCAAGGTGAAAAACAGCCAATATTTCTTACTATTCATCCAAGATTTTTTCTTTAAACTGATGAAATATAAAAGTCCAGAGAGCACTAATAAAGTTCCTATCCCAACCATGGTTTGAAATGCGTAATGCACTATAGCTACAGGAGGAATTTCATCTTTAGGAAAATCGTTCAATCCTTTCACCTCTGCATCAAAATCTCCGAAGGCAAGAAAAGAAAGCGCTTTAGGAATTTCGATCTTATTGGTTACCGTTTGTTCTTCTTCATTTACAATACCACCAATAAATAACGGTGCTCCTTTCTGCGTTTCATAATGCGCTTCCATGGCAGCCAATTTAACCGGTTGACGTTCTGCAACATCTTTAGCAGAAAGATCTCCACTTAAGGGTTGTAAAATGGCAGCACAAGCTCCAAAGAGAATTGCAATTTTGAAGGCAGCTTTATGAATTTCTACTTTTCTATTTCTAAAGATCTGTAAGGCATGAATTCCTGCCACAGCAAAACTAGTAGCTATAAATGCGGCAAGCGTCATGTGAAGCGCTTCTGTGAACCAAGCAGGATTCAAAAAAGCTTTTACCGGATCTATATTACTGAAAACTCCATTTGAATATTCAAATCCGGAAGGAGCATTCATCCAACTATTTGCCGAAACTACCAATATTCCAGAAGCCACTCCTGAAATACCAATAATAACACCTGTAAACCAATGGAATTTTTCAGGAAGTTTATTCCATCCATAAAGATAAAAACCAAGCGCAATAGCTTCAATAAAAAAGGCGGCGCCTTCTAAAGAAAATGGCATCCCGATGATAGGCCCAGCATGTTTCATAAATTCAGGCCATAACATGCCGAGTTCAAAAGAAAGTGCTGTACCGGAAACTGCGCCAGTAACAAAGAAAATAGCGACTCCTTTTTGCCAAACTTTAGTGAGCTTTAAATAAACAGGATTTCGAGTATTCAACCATTTCTTGTGAGAAACCACCATAAAAAAAGGCATAACCATACCAATACAGGCGAAAATGATATGAAAACCGAGCGTGAAAGCCATTTGAAGGCGGGCGTAATCTAAGTTTTCCATAAAAGATAAATTGTGATCAACTTTCAGTAGAAAAAAATCAAGATAAATATCTTACATTCAGCAGATTAATCATCTAGAATCTCTTCTATTAATTTCTATTAAATTTAGGGAAAAATTTCCCGGTGACCTGTCTGTATTCTCTATAATTTGGAAATACTGAAAGCAATTTAGATTCTTCATATTTGCTCTTAAATCGAAATAAAATCAGTAATAAAACACTTATTAAGAATTTATATTCTGAAGCTTTATAGATAGCTATTGAAAATACAATTAAGAGAATTCCGGTATAAATTGGATGTCTTACAAATTTAAAGATTCCTGAAGTGATCAAGGTTGCATTCTGCACTGGAGATGGAAATGGAGAAAGCTTAGTGCCAAGTTGGATAAAACTGATAAAAATAATCAAGATACCCAATAACATTATAGGAAACATACTTAGTTTTAAAAGTTCCGGAAGGCTAAAATAAAAGAGATCTATTTCAAATAAATAAGCTACAAAAAGAATTAATTGAAATAAAACAAAGATCCAATCTTTTCCGGTTTTCATCTTCATTAAAATTTAAGACATCTCTTTATAGATAATGTAGATTCCCATGATAAGCACAAACCATCCAAAAGCTTTTTTAAGCTTTTTACCATCTATAAAATTGGCAAGGTATATACCTACAAAAATTCCGATGATAGCTATAGCCGTGAAAATAAGTAAGAAGATCCAGTCTATATCTACATTCCCTAAGTCTCCTAAAAATCCTATTAGGGAGTTAATGGCAATAATAAAGAGCGAAGTTCCAACGGCTTTTTTCATGGGAAGCTTTGCAAGAATTACCAAAATTGGAATAATTATAAACCCACCTCCTGCTCCAACAAGTCCGGTTATGACACCTGTTATAAACCCTAGTGGAATTAAAGCTTTAAAATTTGCCTTCGCATTTTCATCTTTATTTTCGAGTAGCGTCTTTCTTTCTCTAATCATCGAAAACGAGGCTGCCAACATTAAAATGGCAAAAAATAGCATGATGCCAATATCTCTGGTAAGCGTAAATCCTGAAATTGTAAAAATCTCTGCTGGAATTGCAGGAACTAAGAATTTTCTGGTACTAAAAACAGCTATAAAAGCAGGAATGGCAAAGGAGATAGCTGTTTTAAATTCAACTAAGCCTTTTTGAAGATTTCTACCCGCACCAACTAAAGAAGCAGATCCAACTACGAACAAAGAATAAGCAGTAGCGGTAACCGGATTAATAGCTAATAAATATACTAATATTGGTACCGTTAAAATAGAACCTCCACCACCAATCAAACCTAAAACTCCACCTATTAAAAACGCTCCAACGTAACCTAAAATATCTACTAATTCCATTTACCTATTTTTAATTCTTTACAAAAGTAGAGACTTAGCACGGTGCGCACAGTAACAATGGTTACATATAAAAATTATAAAGACAGCACTTTAATGCTATTTCTTTGAAGCTCAATTTTACCTTCTAATTTTAATTTTTTAAGCAATCTAGAAATTACGACTCTAGAAGTATGAAGATCGTAAGCTATATCTTGGTGGGTTACTTGTAGTAATTCATTCTGGTTGATTTTGGCTTTATCCTGAAGATACCTCATCAAGCGTTCATCCATATTAAGAAAGGCAATGGCGTCTATAGTATCTAACATTTCGGTAAGTCGAGAATGATAACTTTCGAAAACGAAATGCCTCCAGGTTTTATATTTTGCAATCCAATCCTCCATCTTTTCGATGGGTATCATGATGATCTCTGTTTCCTTTTCTGCAACAGCTCGAATCTCACTTTTTGTTTCGCCTAAACAGCATGAAAGCGTCATCGCACATGTATCCCCTCTTTCAAGAAAATATAATAACAACTCATCACCATCTTTATCTTCTCTTAAGATCTTGATAGCGCCACTAATTAGCAAAGGCATATAAGTTACATAATCGCCAATTTCAATTATTTTCTCTCCTTCTTTTATAGATTTTAGATGGCCAACTTCCGCCATTTCTTCTATTAATTCTTTTTCAAAAATAAAGGAATAAGCCTCTGTAAGGGATTCGATCATGAATATAAAATTGTTTAACTCTTTAAAATTACTACCATTTTTTTGAACCTACTAATTATATGTTTTTAAGTTCTTCGCTCTTAAAAGTTATAATTCAAAATTAGATCTGCATGAAACAGATCGGTTTTGTTCAAATAAAAATTAGGATTATCAGGAAAATCTCCATTAGCAAACTTAGCCACCAGTAATAGTTCCGGCTGAAGATTTTTTATTTTATCAAAGAAAAAGAAGATATCTAGATTAACATGCGTATAATCTGGAACGGCATATTTATTTAATTTTGGATCTAGAACAGAAGGTTTCCATTGATGGCCTACGCTAAATATGGTTTGAATCTTAGATTTTGGATTTAGTAGCGGAAATGTATTTTCATAATACATTACTAAAGCATGATTATCTGCAGTACCCTCGCTACGTTCTCTCTTTTGAAAACTGAACAAAAACTCTCTTCCCCATTCTCTAGGAAACACAAACTGACCATGAGGTAAGATCCTATCGTACGCTAAAGAAATAGAAGAATTACTTTGCGCCCATTTATATTTCATCTTTATTCCTAAAACATCTGAAGTATTAGATCTAAAGTAGCTTAAAGAATCTATAGCATTTCCTCCGTTTCCAATCTTATTTTGATGTAACCATTCCATTTCTATATCAACGCTAGGAGCTACTGCGATCTTTGGTTTGACATAAAATGAATTAGAAATATTATCTATGTAATAATTCCAAGTATCAAAACTAAGCTCTTTGGTAAGATTAAAATTTGCACTCGAGATAATGAGAAAATCTGAATTGGTGTTATTCGCATACTGCGAATCTTTTCCTTCAAAATTTCTACCTGCTCCATAAGTACCTATACTTTCTCCTATAGAATAAAACTCCCCTGTAGATCTAGGAGCTACTGCATTAAAAATACCGGTTTGAAAATGAATCTTTTTATCTCGATCAAACTTATACATAAAGCCTTGAAAAAGACTTGGGATCATTCTACCATCCTGAGGGTTTATCAACGGAGATTTTAGCTTCATTCTACCTAAACTAAAAGAATGTTTTTCCAAACTATAATCTACGTAGAGCTCTCCTAAAATAAATATGGTCTTGTTATCTAAATTTAACCTATCAAACAGTCCTTCTTCATACCTACTCACTTTCCCTGTTGCCAAATCTGGACTAGTAAGATCTTGTAAACCTAAATTTGTTGAATTATAAACTGCTACTCCAAACTCTAGATTCTCATTAAATAAATATTGATATTTTAATTTACCTCCTACTGCCAAGGCTTTAAAATCTTTTAAAGATCCTTTATTTACAGTATTCATGTAATAACTACGAATTTGACCTGAAAAGACACTTCGATTTTTATTTTCTGAATTTTCCTGAGCTATTATTAATGAAGGACAACACAAAATTAGAAGCAGAAGGAAGAAGAATTTCTTTATCATTTGTTTTTAGTTATATCATATTTCTGTTTGTAGTAGTCGATTATAGGCTGAAACGGTCCAAATTGGTGTTGTTCTACCGAAAAATTATCTGCGTAAGGGCCGTAAGGTGTAGAAACTGGTTTTAGTTTAAGATCTGGATAATCTTTACTTAAACCTGCTTTTTGAGGTCTACTGAAACTATTGATATACCCTGCCAGATTGTAAGCCTCTTCATCTGTAAGTTTTGGAGACTTCCAAGTTGCTTGTCCAAAAGGCATATTTCCTTTAATAAATTGTGCAGCGGTGATTACTCTGTGCATTCCTGCACCATTATTATAACTATCCGGGCCCCAAAGTGGAGGGTATTGGTATCCTTTTGTAGAATCTGCCAATTTTACGCCCTGTCCGTTACCTCCGTGACACACTGTACATTCTTTAGAAAATAGATCTTTCCCTTTTTCAAAATCAACAGCAACAGTGGGAAGTTCAACTTTAGCATATCCTTTGAAATCCTTTTCTCGTTCTGCAGGGATATCTTCAGTTAACCATTCCATATAAGCAACTATGGCTCTCATCTCTTTTGAATCTGTTGGCAGCTTGTCTCCATTCATACTGCGTTGCATGCATCCATTAATTCTATCTTCTATAGTTCCATCGCTATTAGATCTACCTCTAAACTGAGGAAATCTATTGGTGACTCCTATCCAAGAAGCAGAACCCGGCTGCGTTCCCGCTTTTAAATGGCAATTCATACATGCAAGATTACTACCTGCATATCTCATTTCAGGATCTTTTGCCTGAGGTCCCATGTATTTTGGAGATTCAGAAATAAGCTGATATCCATATTTAATTTGAGAATCTACAAATCCAGCACTCATTTCAGCTTCCACATCTTTTGGCTGCCAGTTTTCTGCAAGTATTTGCTTATCTTTAAACAAGTAGGGATCAAAACTATAAAGATAAATACCTAAGAATATCACCACTATTATTGCTAATACTGATCCGAATAAAAAGGCAATCGATTTGCTTAATTTTCTATAAATAGTCATCGCTCTTGAAATTAATCGTCACCCATTAAAATAAATTTCTTATCAAAAAAGATGGTAATACTAAGATAAGTTTAATAAGGCGAAATTAGTAACAAACCTAAAGATTAGAAGTTCTTAAATGTGTAACAAATGTTACATATAATAGCTCATCATACTTTTAAATTAGTCCGCTCTCTAAAATTATAGTTATGACCAATAATATTAAATACTTTTTGCCTTTTTATGGAATGCTTGCACTTATTATAGTAAGCTGCAATACCAATAAGAAAACGTTGCTTCAAAATAATGCTATGGAAAATAAGGCAAAAACTATTGCTATACTGCACACCAACGACATGCATGGTTCTTATATGCCTTTTGAAACAACTTTAGATAATGCTACCGCACAAACGGGAGATTCTATAGACAACTTAATGAGATTTGACCGTAAAGCCTTTATTGGAGGTTTTGATTATATGGCAGCAGCTATAAAATCTATAAGAACCGAAAAAGGAAATGATAGGGTGATATTATTAGATGGAGGTGATACTTTTAGTGATGATCAATTAGGAAATCTTACCAAAGGGGAAGCCATGATTAGTATGATGAACCAAGTTGGTTACGATCTTCTGGCGCTTGGAAATCATGATTTTGATTATGGATTAGAGCGAACCGATGAGCTTCAAAAATTGGCAAATTTTCCGATGCGCGCTGCTAATATTATAGATGAAAAAACTGGAACTCCGGTTTTTGGTGAACCCTATATTATTATAGAAAAACAAGGAATTTCTATTGCTATTCTTTCTTTAGGTTACAGAAACACACCACTTACAGGGAATTCTAAAAATATTGAAGGTTTAAAATTTGAAACCGGGATCGATGCCATAAAAAAGTATCTTCCCATAATCAGTAAAAAAGCAGCTATTATTGTCTTGTTATCTCATGAGGGAATGGCAGTAGATAAAGTTATTGCTGAAGAAATTGATGGTGTAGATCTTATTGTAGGTGCACACAGTCATGACGTAATATCGCCACCCATAAAAATAAACGATACTTATATTGTTCAAGCTCTTTCTGATGGAGCTATTTTAGGAGAAACTGAAATCCAAGTTAGAAATAATAAGATTATAGCGCTAAATGCTAATTATCATTACCTGTGGCATGATAAAATGTCTCCAGATCCAGAAATGAAGCATATGATCTCCGAACTTAGAAAACCATATAAATCTCAATTAGAAGAAAAGATTACCAAAACGAATACTGTAATTGGAAGACAATATAAATCTGAAAGTCCTTTTGATAAAATGGTTACCAGCTTTATGGTAGATAAATTTAAGGCAGATGCAGCGTTCTTGCCTGGAGTTGGATATGGGATTTCTTTAAAAGGTGAAATCACTTCAGAAGATATCTATAAACTTTTGCCACATCCTGCTAAAATAGTTACGTTGGAGATGACAGGGGAACAAATAAGAAGAACGCTGGAACAAACAGCTACCAACTTAAACCCTATAGACAAATTAAAGACGGTAGGTGGATTAATTCAATCTTCAGGGATACAATATCACTTAGATCTCAACAAGCCGATAGGGCAAAGAATTGATGCCATTAAAATTCAAAATGAAGATCTAAATCCAACCAAACTTTATAAAGTAGTTACGCATACAGGAATGCTTAACGGAATTCATAATTACGATGAATTTGGAAAAAGCACGAATATTGTAAAAACAGACACCGTTCTT
>Ga0209309_10000127_pt1 | contig 104074 bp, 93 predicted proteins | sample COGITO_mtgs_1204_2_FD_184807 | JGI IMG/M metagenome (GOLD analysis project Ga0209309, IMG submission 184807) | Pelagic marine microbial communities from North Sea - COGITO_mtgs_120412 (SPAdes) (version 2) | ecosystem: Environmental > Aquatic > Marine > Epipelagic ... | reverse complement strand
AAGAACTTACAGTTGAAATGTATGAGGCTTGTCTTAATAATATGAAAGAATCTTACAACAAGAAAATAGACGAATTAAAAGAGGCTTGGACTTCTAAATAAACATATTAAATAATGAAACATTTAAAAACTTACGAAGCATTTTCATTTGACTATGAGGGTGTTGAGATTAGAAATCCTTTTACTGACGAATTAGTAAAAATTGTTAAGAAACACGGATAATTCAAGTATCATCGAATTAAACTTTTTGAAAGGTTCATGTATAATACATGGACCTTTTTTATTTAAAGTAACATATGCCAAGAATACCAGTAGAAATAATTTATATGCAAATTGCTTATCAAACGGCAAAGCTTAGTTATGCAGAACGCAGGCGCGTGGGTTGTATCATTGTTAAAGACGAACAGATAGTTTCATTTGGTTACAATGGAACACCGCATGGGTTTGATAATTCATGTGAAGAAGACGACACTAGATTTTATGAAAATCCAGACCATGCTTTAGATTTAATAGAACAGGGTTTTACATGTGACAATGGATGTTGTCATAAACCAAATGCTATTACAAAACGCGAAGTGTTACATGCCGAATCAAATGCCATTACTAAATTGGCAAAATCGACAATGACTTCAAACGATGCAGATCTATATACCACAACCGCACCTTGCTTTGATTGTGCCAAATTAATTATACAAGCTGGCATTAAACAAGTATATTATTCGGAAGATTATAGAGATATGAGTGGCGTTGAATTATTAGAAAAGGCAGGAATCATCACAAAACAAGTTATATGTTGGAACGCGGATTAGATCAAATTATCGATAGCGCATTAGAAAAGAATACATTCGGAAAGGATTTTAAATTTAGAAAGGGCCAAAGAGAGATCATAACTAAAATTTGCGAAACATATTTAGAGGATCCGGAATCTACTCTAGTAATAGATGCACCAACAGGTGCTGGTAAGTCACTTATAGCGATGTGGTCCGCACATATTTTAAAAGAGATGGGTAATAGGGGTTATATGATTACTAGCGACCTGAGCCTTCAGGATCAATATGAATCTGACTTTTATAAGTATGGCTTACGTTGGCCGTCAATCAAAGGTGTTGATAATTATGAATGCTCGGTAAATGGTTTGCCATTTTCATTGGGTGATTGTAAGTTAAAGGGTATGGGATATGAACAGGCTGAAAAATTGTCTTGTTATAATTCATGTGAGTATTTACAAAACAGGCGCAGGGCTATCGATCAGCCCATATCATTACTTAATTATTCATTTTGGTTAATTCAAAGAAATTATGTTGAGGCTAAAATGTTACAAGAAGAACGAACGGTGCCATTCGAGCAAAGAGACTTTGTCTTTTTTGATGAAGCACACCGCATAGATGATATTGTACAAAGCCATTTTAGTCCTCGCATTGAACCTGGTATAGTTGATAGAATGATGACAGTTAATCGTTTCGCTAGTAAACAGGGTTTTCAAGAAGCAACATATACCAAAAATAAGATTCAATCCTTAGTTAATCATATGATGACTGGTGACAGAAATGAGGTTTTTAGTGCAATGAGTGAATTTGAAAAAATATTGCGCAGCTTTGGTACAGTTAGGAGGGTTGCTAATAAAGTAGCTAAACAGCGTTACGGTAATACCGGAGTGCCTAAAGATTGGCAAACAGCATTCGGTCACTTTGATAGACTTAAAGACGTGCAATGTAAGCTTGAAGATTATATTAACCTAATTAAAGAGGTTGGTGTTAGTAAGATGGTTTTAGATCAAAACGAACATGAGTCTAAATTTATGTGTGTTGAAGAGAGTTTGATGATTAATAAATACTTACATGAAAAGGCTAATTTTAAAGTCTTTATGAGTGCAACTATTGGCAATCCTATATCATTCGTCAAAATCATGGGTATTAAGAACGCCAAGTTTATTAGAATGGACAATGCGTTTAACTATGACAAATCACCAGTGGTTTTTGTTAATCGTCACAAGCTCTCATTCAGAGAGCGCGAAGAGAGTCTGCCTAAAGTGGTAGAGATCATGGATCAAATTATCAGTAAGCACAAAGGTCAGCGGGGTATTGTTCACTGCGGATCATATGAGTTTATGAACTACATCAAATCTAATAGCAAACACACTTTTAGATTGATGGACTATGAGAACTCTAAACAAAAGGCTGACATGTTAGAATTATTTAAAAAGAAAGAGGACGCAGTCTTAATGGGACCTTCATTATTAGAAGGACTAGATTTAAAAGATGATACTAGTCGTTTTCAAATCTTTTTTAAAGTACCCTATCCATCACTGGGCGATCCATTGATCAAAGCTAAAATGCAGACGTCTAATGAGTGGTATGATTGGAAAACTGGTATTTCTATAATGCAGGGTGTTGGGCGATCAGTTAGGAGTAAAGATGACTGGGCAGTGACATACGTACTGGATGCTTGTTTTAGAAGTCTGATAAATAAACAGGGATTTTTCCCTCCTAGTTTTATGGACCGGGTCAAAACTATAAAATAAAACCACACTATTATGAAAGGATTTTTAAATAGACTCAGTAATGCGGATAAGGTAACTATAATGCTAAAGATTTTAGCTGTAGGTGCACTAGCTTTACTTATGAGTAGTTGTGCGTCTTTAGATTTTAGAATTGCTACATTAAATTACGCTGCACAAAGACAGTCGTTGAATGTATCCAGTCCAATTGAGGTAAAAACGTTCACAAGCAACTTTGACACATTTAAAAATTTAGATCCTCAAGATTTAGGACTTTCATTTGGTGGAAATTGGATTCATTGCAGAACTCATGGATTTCATGATTTAAACAATTGGTCTGATTTTACTTATAATCCATATTGGTGTAGGCCTAGTGATGGTTTTATGAGAGCGTCTTTATATAACTGGAACTGGGGAGGTTACAATTATTGGAATAATCAAATATGGGGATATAATAATTGGATGGGCAATGTTTATTATGGCAATGGATGGAATAACTATTATGGATGGAATAACTATTATGGATGGAACAATACATATGTGCCATACAATTGGAGAAGATCTAATATAAATGGTAGAAGAGGTAATGTTTCACCTAGAGTGCGATCAACTAGAACCAACACACCGACTGGAGTTATTAGAACTAGACCCACAAGAACTCAAACACTGCCGAATAATATTAGACCAACTAGGACACCAATTCCAAATAATGTAAGAACTATTAGAACGCCTATCAGAAGATCTGATGTAAGACCACCTATGAGAACCGTCACACCACCGATCAATAATGTACCTAATAATATTAGACCTGTTAGAACAAATAATAGGACGACTACTCAGCCTAGAAGATCTAAACCAACAAATGTAAAGAAAGACAATTTAAAATAAAAAAACATGGGATTTAACAAATTATTTTTACCTGAAGTTAAACAACTACAAAAACAATTAAATGAAATTGGCGATGCGGAATTTGGTGAATACTGGTTAAGGCGATTACAAAAGTCTGATGCCATTATAGGATCTACTGAGTCAGATGCTTTTATTAAACCTTTTACAGATGTTGCATATAATAATAGTAAACCAATATTTGTAAAAAATGAGGCTATTGCAGATATTAAAAAATAAATTCATGGCTAAACAACAAGAAATGGAAAAAGGTCAATTTTACGTTTGGATTAAATCCGAAAGGGTTGGTCAGGTAGTAAAGGTTGACCCAGATAAGAATGATCCAAAATGGGTTATTTTTACAGATGGTACTCAGTGTAATAGATCATTGATTAATGAGTTTTTATTACCTGCAAGCACGGCCGATCAGGCTGATATGATTGCTAAAGATTTTGGTGGAATTACAACTTATGTCGATCCTACTAGTGCAACACCAGTTAGACCACGAAGAGATGTGGAACCTACTGACGCAACACCAGTTAGACCCCGAAGAGATCCAGAACCATTACAAGAAATAAATGTAATGATGGAATTGCTTAAGAAGATGAGCACTAAGAATCGTGCAGATTTACCTATTAAAGTAAACTTGCCTTCTAAAGAAGTTTATGCTCTTCTTAAAGATCAAATGGATATTACTAAAAAGGATCTAAATTCACAAATTGCAGCGCTCGTAGAAAATCAGATAGATAATTTAAGAGACGAACTAAAAGAACAAATCGAAACATTTATTACTAATTATTACAATAATGGAAGAACAAGCAACACAACAACCAGAAGCAACACAGACTCAACAGAATCAGGAAATTCCTAATCGCAGAGAACGTAGACGCAGGTTAAAACAACAAGGTGTATTAAGATACCTCAGTAAGTTATCATTCTTTAATCCAACTAGGGCTAATTTTCGTGCAGAGAATATTAAAACTGGACAACGAATCCAGGACATCAGACGTGCTAAAATTGAAAAGCAGTGGGAAGAAGTGTTTGAGGCTAAATTAGCCAACATGAAAGAAACATGGTATGATATGGGTTATAATGCAGATGAGATCAATATGTTAGAGGAAGCAGCTGCAATCTTTTTTACCAAAAACAAAGCCACTTATCGTGAAGATAAAAACGAGGCAAAGGAATTAATGAAAAAAGCTAAAGCTAGTTTAGCTTCTAGAAAATAAAACACAAACTATGCTAAGTATCGGTATTGAACCAGCAGATAATGGTGTCATCAAGACTCTTGTTGATGATAATGTAAATGGGGGTGGAGAAGAGTTTGAATCTAGACATGTCTATGAATTTGAAGGGCCGATGAAGAGATCTAATCAAGTTAAATTTTTAAAAGATTTAATATTTGATCTAGGCATGGATGTAGGAACTGATTTGGATCCGGATCTTGTTAGAATTACAATGGGATGGGGTGCACAGTATAGGGGTTCTGAAAACGAAGTTAAAAATAAGATCCTAGTCTTACAAAAAGAGATCAAAAGATTAGAGTCCATGTTAAACGGATGAATTTGAAAATAGAAGGAGTTTGGTGCAAGACAAGAACAGAGTTTGATAAGTTATCTAAAGCAGGTAACTATGATCTCTCTGTTTCTTACTATGATATTTTTAACAGACTGGTTAAAAGTGATCCTAGCAGTGCTGAACCTTCTAATATAATCATTTCTATTTACATTAGAAAGAGTATAGAAAAAGTATTAGAGGATCTTGATGATAGAGAAAATGTCAAGATCCTCTATATGTTTAAAACTTTGAATGCAGAGACTGTAAACAATTTTAGGGATTTTATCAATGATATGATAGTTGATCCGTGTGAATTAGATCTACTCGTTATTAACAGATGCGATTATCCCAAAAGTGGTGTTTTAAGCAAATTTGATAATGTTAGATTTATAGACAATGATTAAACACCAGCTCTTTGCAAAGGGCGATCAAATACATGCCCTTGTTTCAACTACACAACAGCCTAATGTTCTAATTCCTGTTAGAGCAACTATTTATGACGTTAAATTTGATGACGTTAATCCACAATACCAGATTAGAATTAAAAGATTTTATGATAATGTATACTTCCTAAAGAAAAATCTTTTTGGCGGTAGATTTATAAAAGACTTTGATGGTAGAGATACTAAAATTAATCTCAAAAGAGCATTGTATCCAACAGTTAATGATATTGAAAATAATATCTTTAATGGTGCTAAGTGGAAACAATATCTTATAATAGTTGATTCAGTCTTCTGTACAAGAACTAGGGCTGAGCAAGAAATACTATTTAATAAAATACAAACATTCCACGTAGAGCTTAAACTTAAAGAGCTATATGAACTTGTTAATAGATCTGTCTATAGAGATGGTGAATTCTACTGGCACACTAAAGGTGAATATGTCAAATCCCTCCAAAAATTTTTAGGGGATAAATACCCTAAAGATCCTAAATGGTCTGATAATCTACTATATAGACCTGAAACTGACGAAATGGACGGTGCAGAGTGGGTCTAGATATATTATCCTACCATATTAGGTGGATATATATAAAAAAGAATATTCACAGATATGTCAGGAATAGGAGACGACGCTAATTTTATATTTAAAAAAGTACTAAACGTTATTGATAAGACCACTGGTCTTGATACTGTTGAGTACGTTTATGACGATGTCAAGGCTGGCAAAGAGGTTAAAACTAAAACACCTAAAGCAGGTGCATTAGGCGAAACTCCTCCTCCACCGGAAGATTTAAAGGGTACGGGTAAAACCACGTTAAATTCTGAAAATGTATTCGGCGTAGCACAAGATAAAAAATCTTTATATCAGAATGGTAGGGATTCTAGATCATATGCCGTAAACAAAGTTGTTTCAGGTGAAAGTGGTTCTAAAATAGAGGATCAAGGAGACACAGTTAATCTTGGAAAAGCACCTAGAAGTTTATTTAATAACTGGACTTTGCATAGATATGCTAATCGCGCTGGAATGGTAAACTTTGATAAAAGCCCAACCGATAGTATTGATTACAATAGGCCTGTGGTGAAATACAGCGCAGGTGGTATATACCAAGCACCTACAGCCAATAACATAGTTGAATATTCAAAACACACCGGCGGTGAATCTTTCTCATACAGTTATAGTGATTTTATTCAAATGGAACACTATGGTCAAATATCTAATGATTATTTAATTACTCTTAGGAGGTTTGCTTATCCAGTTAGTGATGACTTATTAAGTCCTAAACAACAGGGTTCGGACGGAAAAGAACCTATTGATGTAAGTTCTCCAGACTTGGCAAGAGCTGTAACTTGGTTGTCGCCTGCGTTAGGTAATGACCTAAAAGAAATACTTAAATTTAAAACTGGTTTTAAATGGGAAGAGGCTAAATCTGAAATACAAGATGCTTCATCAAGAGAAACTGATAGGGGTGCAGCAGGTGCAGCGATTGGCGGAAGCTCTGTTGGATCTGCGATAGAGTCGGGTTTAAATGGATTCACGTCTGTTCAGGCTAAAAATCTTAGAACACAGGGCAATGTAGATCATGCTAAAGACACGTATCCTAATAAAGTATTTGGACCTCTTAATATTATAGATAATGTATTAGCTAGAGGAAAGGGGCTTAAATTTGAACAAGAGTTTAAGTTAACTTTTCACTATGATCTTAAGTCTTATCCAGGTACCAGTCCAAAGGTAGCATTTATGGATACATTAGCCAACATATTAGCTTTAACATATAATAACGCACCTTTCTGGGGTGGAGCTACTAGATTTAGTGGTTCTGGTTCAACTGGTAAACCATTCGGTGATATGAGTAAATTAGCATCAGGTGACTATGCTGGTTATCTAGGTTCTATCGCAGATACCTTGGCTGGTATGGGTGGAAACTTTATGGATCAACTTAAGAAAACTGCCGGTAATTTAAAAAGTGGTGCAGGGCTTAACAAAATCTTAGGTGATTCAAGTATATTAGAAAACATCGTCGGTGGCGGTCTAATGAAACTATTAGGTGGACCTTCTGGTGGTGATGTTATTAAAGCATTCTTAACTGGTGATCCGACTGGCCAATGGCATGTAACTATTGGTAATCCAATGAATCCTATTATGGTTTGTGGTAACTTAGCGTTACAGGACACCGATATTAGTTTTGAAGGTCCTTTAGGTTTTGAAGGATTTCCAACTAAAATGAAAGTTGAAATCACACTAAAGCCAGGTAGACCAAGAGATAAAACTGAAATTGAATCAATGTTTAATGCAGGTCGAGGCAGAATGTATTTACAACCTGAATGGGGAGAAGGCGAAGGTCTAGACATCGATGCAATGGTTAATGTAGATGCATATGGCGGAAAATCAGGCACTAATATTGGAAATGCGCCTTACGTTAGTAGACTATCTGATATGTCTGCTGGATAAAATAATAATTAAACATGAACTTTAAGATATTTAAAAATAAGAAGTTAAATACTGACAAGACTAAGTTATTGTTAGCACAACCTACTATGCTCTTTAGAACTTTAGATCCTAATGAGTATCAGTTAGCTGCAGTACATATTGTTAAAGAAGATGAAATAGTTAGACCTGATTTAATTGCAGTAGAATACTATAACTCTGCTTCTGGTTTAGATATAATTATGAAGTTTAATGGTATCTCAGATCCCTTCTCTATTATGCCAGGTGAGACTCTTTATATTCCAATGGATACAATTCCATATTTTAAGTTAGAGACTCCTGCGATGTATGAGGACAATCCAATTAAAAACCAGTTTATACAGACCAAAAGATTAAGTAAAACTGATCAAAGAAGATTAGAAGCACTTAAAAAGAAATACAATAAGGAAACTTTATTACCACCTAACGTGATACCTGTTGGTAAAAAGAATTATGAATTTGATGGTACTAATGTTAGATTGGGTATGCATACACAAACCGACCCCGTTGTAAATTCTATTTTAAGCGACATGGCTAAGGACGATGTTAAAGTGATTAAGACCACTGAAGACGACATTATTATCAATGCATTAGATACCTCGCAGGTTGAGAATGGGCCTGTAATTGTTAATGAAGATAAATTATATGAAGAATTGTTAGTAGCTGGAAGTGGTTTAAGATCAGGTTCTGGTACAGGTTCTGGTACAGGTTCTGGTACAGGTGGTGCTAAAACAGATGTTGCCGATACAAAGGGCGGTACTAAACCAGATGGCACAGGGCCTGCTTCTACAAATAATAACCCGGCAGATTCACCGGATTCACCTTGCGCTAAATAATAAATATGGAATTAGCAAACAATATATTAGCAGTAGTCGAACCGGCTATTAGACCGACAGAAATAAAAATTGATGCGTTAGCTGAAGAGAAACCAGATGAGGCCGATTACAAGCAAACTTCGGTTATAGCGACACTTCAGCCAATGATTCTTATTAATGGATATCAGTTTAAGCCGGCTGATGTTACTTTATTTGAGCTAAACTTAACTGAAGTAGTGCCTACTTGTAGATTAGTATTACAAGACAGCGCTGGAAAATTTGGTGTTGCCAGTTATCCTAGAGATGGTGATTTTTTTACTGTATTAATTAATTCCAAAAATCAAGAGACGTTTAAATCTATTCATATGGATTTTGACATAACTGAATGCAGCGCACCGAAACAGGGTAATGTTCAGGCTGCTACATTTACAATAGAAGGCCACTGTAAAATTCCTAGGCTATTTGCTGAAGATTGTGTTAATTTCGAAAATGGTACTTCATTGGACCATATAGAACAGGTTGCTAGGGATTTAGAAATTGGAATGGCAACAAACATCGATGCCGCAGATGATTCTCAATCTAGAATAATGGCATATACTCCTTATATAGATTTCATACACTCTATTATTAAAAACAGTTACGTTGGCGAGGAATCATTTCAAAAGTGGTGGATTGATTCATATTATTATCTTAATTATGTCGATGTTAATGCTTTATTTAATTCTCCAAATCCCCCGATTTCAGAGTTTGCTGAATCATTGGCATCTGCAGCGGAGTCTATGACACCTGATGCTAAGTCAGCTAAAGAAGCCGAGGAAGGCGGTACTGGTAATGACATAGAGGTTCCTTTATTATTAACAAACCATATTGCATTTATGGGTAATAACGCGTTTATCGAATCTAATAAGATTATAAACAATGCAAGTACAATTAGCACAATTGCGGGATATGCTAGAGAAGTTACTATTTATGATAATAATGGTGATAATAAGAAACAAGAATTTAGAATCGAGCCGCTCGGGGGTAATGATTTAAAAGAGTTAGAAGAGCCATTAAGAGGTAACAGAAATGATGCTAGACATGTTGATCAAGTTAAATATAAATACATTGGTAGGCAAGAAGCTGGTGACGATGGTTTAGGTAATGTTCACCCTAATGCAGCGTTTGCGCAATTGCATAATAAACAAAATGAGATGGAGGTTCAGAAAATGAAACTAGAGGTTACATTGAACTCATTTAATCCATCGTTGTATAAATATCAAAAAATACCGGTATTAATGTATCACGTTGATGAGAAATCTATTTATCAAAACGAGAGAATCAAAGGAGATAAAAAGGAACTCGGCATGGACAAAGATGAGCCATTTGATTTAGGAGCGGATCCGGATATGGATCCAGATAGATTACCTAAACAAGCATTAGATACTTTTTTATCTGGATATTACATAATAGAAGATATAGTTTATACTTATAATAATGAAGGTACTAGACAAGTTGTAACTTTATTAAGGAGAGAATGGCCAACTAGAACTGAAAACCTAATTAATCCACCTGGTTTAGAAGATGCTACTGATGAAGAAAAGGCTGAAAATATTAAAGAGAATAGTCCAGCTGCAGAACCTGCTCCAGAGCCGACTCCAGCAACAACACCTGAACCGACACCAGAGCCAACGCCTAGTGTTGAATTAGAGTTAGAAATAGGATTTACTAAAACCACATCTGAACAAGATATTCAGGCTACATTTGGTAATAGCACATATGGTGTATTTGAAGGTACTTGGACTGCAAATAAAGAAGTTGCAGCATTTGATTTTTGGGAAGCAGAGATAGATGATACATTAATCGGTCCGTCTTACGGAATGCGAGTTAAAAAGAATGGAACGTGGGTGTTGGATCTCTCACAAACAGGAGAGTTTGACCCCCAAACATACGATCTTGCTATTACAATACAAGCAGAAGGTAAAACGTTTACTAATACAACATCGGTTACCATTACTAATAAATAAGGATAATAAAATAAGGATACATAATATATGGCAGATTTTAAACATATTAATGAATTTAGAAAAGGTTCTATTTTAAGAAAGATCAATGAGGATCCGACTTATCTTAGTTTTTTTCTCATGTTTGATACTGTAGATAAGGAGCACTCTCCTTTGATGTCAGGTCCTGCAAAAGAGTATTTAGAAAAGTTTGTCGATGGTCCAATGGGAACTAACTACGCTGCATATCTTGAAAACTTTAAAAAGGTTTTGATGAAGATTAATACTGAAATGCCCTGGTTTTGGCAAAAGGTTAGCGGTCTAGAATTAACACAAACATACGGTAAAATGGATGAGCCTTGGAGAGGTTCTGAAAAACCTAAAATCGATATTGAGTGTTTAGAAGAGAATATTGAATTAACTGCAATTGGCCTAATGTCTTTATATAAAAAGGCATGTTATGATTATGAAAGATATATTGAAGTACTACCTAAAAACCTAAGACGTTTTAGGGTTTGGATAGTAATGTCAGAAGTTAGAACATTTCAACAAGATACTGGTGCCAGGGACTTAGATTTATATGGATCCCCAATGGCAAAAAACAACGAAGGTAAATCTGTAAATATAATTCCTAGAGCTAAAGGTTCTGAAACTAATATTGATAAAAATGGTAGAAAATTTGATGTTGGATTAGTTAGTCAATTTACTGCAGATGCCAGACCTTATTTAATGTTTGAATTAGGTCATTGTGAATGGCAACAAGATTCAATTGCAGACATGTTTGCAGATGCATCTAAGATGCCTGAATTAAAGAGACCTAAATTAAGTTTTACATGGGAAACTGCATTATTAACTAATCAAAAATTCGGAGAAAATATATCGTTAGTTGATGATAAAGATCTTATACCCGGGGCAAAACCCGGAGATGGTTTATATCCAGAGTCTCCATTTAATCCACTGGCAAATGCACAGAATGCAATTAGTGATAAGGTAAATGGTATCGCCGGTTCGCTGGTAAATAGATTTAATAATTTAAAAAATAGTTTGCCTGGTTTTGGTAAAAATCCAATGGGTGCTGTTTATCCTGAAAGATTAACGGGGGCGGCAGCTAGTTTGGCGAATGCTGGTATGGATAAAGTAAAGGCGCTAATTTTAGATAATGTACATGGCGCTAGTGGTGCATTAGGAACACTCAGTGATATTAATACCGCACTTGAAGCTGGTAGTATTAATGGTGTTATAAATTTAGCTAGACAGTTTACACAAAGTAAATCTAATAAACCTAAAAAGGGTAATATTACTCCTAATAACATGTACGACAGTCCTGCTGTTGATAGTAGCCCAGACGGAAACTTAGGCGAAAGAGTTTATACACCAGGTGTTGACAGTAGTGCAGATAATTCACTTAACGAAAATGTATACGAATAATGGCTGATGAACTTTTTAAAGATAATTTAAGGGATCAACACTGGCTTGGGGAAGTTGTAGTTAACGAAGATCCTCTTTTAAACGGAAGATGTAGGGTTAAAGTTTATGGTAAATTTGATAAACTAACTGATGATGCAATTCCGTGGGCAACCCCTATGAATAGGGATCAAGTTGGTGCACATGCAGTACCTAGAGTTGGTGATATTGTTGCAGTTCGTTTTGACAACGGTAACATCTACCACCCTGAATACTGGTTTCAAATAGATCAAAATACAGATCTTAAGTCAGATATTTTAGAAACTTCTGATGCACCACATGATGTTATATCGCTAGTATATGATGCTGTGCGCAACGTAAGGATCTATCATTCTCCTGAAGATGGTTTAGTTATCACAAGAGGTAGCGGTGCCAAAGAGCGCCCAATCATTCAAATGGACGAAGAGGGATTTATAAAAATCAGTACAGATGCTAAAATGTTCTTAGACTGTGGTGATATATTCGTTTCAAATACGGGCGAGCCGGGAGCAGATGAAACAGAACCAGCAGTGAGGGGTCAATCTCTACAGGATTGGTTACAAATGTGGTTAGACGATTATAATGCACATATACATCCAACTGGCGTGGGTCCTTCTGGACCCCCAATGCCACCAACTCCAATAACAGTAGGAAAATTATCGAGCACTCATATTAACTATCAACAAAAAGGTAAATAATTATGCCCGCACTTTGGCCATCATTTATACCAGCATTAGCGTCCGATATATCGGGGCAGTCGTTTACTAAACCGGGTGGCGGTATGGTATCTTATGATCTGCCAAAAGTTGGCAAGGATCAAGTGCCTATTTTCCCCCCATCTTCAGAATTAATAGAATCTATTAAACCCGGAAATCCAGTTAATGCTAACTTGACGACTGATCCGACATCGATGATTAATGCTATTAATTTAAACCCATTAAGTGGTCGATATGATTTTGGTGTAAGAGTAGCAGAAAGATATCTAGAGGCAATAAAGGGATTAGCAATGACACCATTTGGTGCAACACATACTAATAATCCAGCGGCAGAGTTTCTTTTAAAACAGGGTTATGGCTTGGTGTTTGAAAGAATATTAAGAGAGGGCGATATTCCTTTATTAGACCAGAAAGATAAAGACGGTAATATAATTGAAATGGGCAAAGAGTCTCATCCAGCATATGCCGATTTTTGTCCAGAACCCATTGAAGAGCCAGATCCAATCGAAGAAGAAAAGAAACAACAAAAGAAATTTAATAAATTTGTTGAAGATTACAAACAGAGTTTAAACTTATATAAGTTTAGATTTTTTGAGTTTGAATGTTTAGACGGTTCAGAAACTGTATCAGATTTGGCCAAGTCATTTGCAAATAGATTATTACAGCAATATCACAATTTGTCCAGTCAAGAAGCAAAAGACAAATATAAATTATGGGCCACCAGTTTAGGTAAATCAAAGTACAATAATCTTACTGAAATACAGCGAGCGGTTGGAGGTACTTATTTTGTCGGTAGATTTCCATACGTTAATGTGAGTGAAAAAGCTAGAACAGATATAGAGGGCGCAGGATATGATTGGCAAGCCCTGGTTGATGGTGTAAGTTCGGCGTTTGAAGCCGGTTTAGACAATTTTAAAATGTCAGACTGTCCACTCTCTGAATACAAAATACAGGTTTCTTTTGACAGGGAACATAATTTGCCAGATTATCCAAGCAAAAGACCTAAAATTTTAACGGACCATGTAGTTGCTCTTTTTTCATATGACAACGGATCTGAAATGAGTTTTAAATACGGTGTATCCGACGATACTAAAGTGATTTGGTGGAAAAAAGACAACACATATGTAACGGCACAATATGAAAAATTAGAGTACGATATACATTGGGCAAAAATTCCCGGAGCCATTAAAAATGTTAAGTCAGCTGATGATATTATTAATATAAGCCCAAACGCCGGCGGTACTATTTTTAAGTTTCAAAGACAACAGGTTATTGATGCTAAAAAAGCAGCTGACGAATGTGACACGGCAGAGGAGGATGTTGATATAAATTTTAGTTGGCCAGGTGGAGATCCATATGAAGAAATGGCTGAAATAACTATTGCGTATTGGTATGCATGTTTAGTTAAACCATTTGCTCCATCACCATCTGCTTTGCCAGCTTTAATTCCCCCACCATTAACTGGTATTTATATACCGATTTATTATGGTGGTAAAAAGAGACTAGCTAAAAATCTTAGAAGAGCTTGGAATACTGGTAAAACATTTAGTGTATTGCCAGCACCTCAACCACCAGCACTTGCGGTTTCTACAGCAGTTGCCGCGGTATATGCTCTACACTTGTTAGAATTTAAATTACTCTATTTAGGAGGTATACCAACACCAGTAGGTCCCGTGCCGATGGTAGGTTTTGTACCGGTAGTCTTCTAAAAATAAATAGATATATAATATGTTACACCTTTAATATAAAAATAAATGAACAACGAAAAAAACAAAAGGATCAGAATTGGCGAAACTAAAGTCAATACTGTAGAAGTTGAAGAACTAGACATCACGGTCGAAAACTTAAAAGATCTTAAATCAGATGGTGGTGATATATCGGATGATTATTACGATGAAGAGGGAAACTTCATGTGGGATGCTTATGAAGCTAGTTGCCCATCAAAAACCAAAAAACCAAATCCACATATTAAAACCATGAATGGCGATAAGGTCTTTTCTAGAGAATCATATGCTCAAGAAATGTACGACATGCTTACCGCACATGATGCTGCTTTGGGTAATATGGTAACTATTGTAGGTGTTGGAGAAATTCATACTGGAACGGTTTATGGTATTAGCTCAGAGTTTATTAGTGTCGATATTGGTTACAGAGAACTAATATATGTTAAATATGATAAGGAACCTGCTGCGATTCAAGCCTTAAAACCGGGTGAAGAAACATCAGTTTTAATTACCTCAACTGATAACAACTCACATGTAGTCGGATCAATTAACGGTGGTATAAAACACAGAGTCTTTATGGATCTTAGAGAAGCCGTTGAAGTTGGTGGAACCGCATGGGTTGGTAAAGTTACACATATGATTGAGAATGGTGGTTATATGGTAAATATTCAGGGAATTGATTGTTTTATGCCAGGTTCATTAGCAGGTATTAATAAACTACATGACTTTAGTTCTATTATTGGTACTGAAATCTATGTTGTTCCTGTAAGTTTCTCACCAGATAGAGGTACATTGGTAGTTTCTCACAGAAAATATCTACAGGCTTTAATTCCAAACGAGATTGAAAACATAAAAGCAAATCAAGGTGCTGAAATTACAGGTAATGTAACAGGTACTGCTAAATATGGTATATTTGTTGAATTTAATGGTTGTTTGACTGGTATGATCCATAATAACGACTTAGATGAGGAAACTCTTATTAAATTCAAAGCTAGACAGATTCAGCCTGGTGATGAAATCACATTTATCGTTAAGGATATTATCAGTGATACTAAGATCACACTTACTCAAAAGGCTAATGCTACTGTTAATCCATGGAGTGATATTCAATCTAGATATCAAATTCCTTCAGTAGTTGAAGCTACTGTCAAAACTAAAAAAGACTACGGTTTATTTATTAGTATTGAAGAAGGAGTGACTGGACTACTACATGTAAGCGAAGTTGGTGAAGAAGTTATGAGCGTATTTAAGAACGGAGATCCAATCACGGTACAAATTACCAGAATTGACGTTGAGTCAATGAAAGTATTTTTGAAAATGCCTTAATAACTATCGCATCGAGAGCGTGATATATATTCAAACGATAATATCATAATCTTAATATGCAAAAATTAACTATAGATTCCTCAAGAGAATCAATTTTGAACGCGGCACTTATGGGTGTTGAGTTTGAATTCTATTCTAATTTCGATCTAGAAGCTACCCAAAAATCATTGGCAAAGCTTCTAGATCGAAAAATTAGGTTAGAAGATAAGGCACATTCTGATTTTCAACCTTCAGCTGAAGAGTTTAAAATGGAACCAGACATGTCTGGTGGTAAAGGCCTAATCGAGTTAGTTACTGGTCCTATTCCGTATAGAAACGCTAGGATTATGGTAATTAAAATGCTTAATTGGATATCTGAAAATGGATATACCAATGATAGGGCGTCAATCCACATTAATTTATCTTTCGATAAAAAATATTTAGAGGATCCTGCACTTATTTCTAAGATGAATGTTCTTAAATTTATCTTAGACTTTGATGAGCAACAAATCTATAAGTTTTTTCCAAACAGAGAAAAATCAGCATACGCTAAAAGTATTAAATGGGTAATGCCAAAATGGGAAGCATTTCACTTTGATGCAAATCAAGTAGCATCAAATAATTTTAAATTTGCCGATACGAAATATTATGGTATAAACTTTTCTAAAAAAGAAAAGAACTATCTTGAGTTTAGATATTTGGGTGGTGCAGATTATGAGGAAAAAACGGATAATATTTTATACCTAATTGAAAGGTTCCTAATGCAAATGTGGAACTCTTGTAACGATCCTCGTTTTACTGCTGAAAATAAAATTGAATTACAGAGAATTATAAATAAGAATAAACCCATAATGGATATGCTCAAAGATTACTCTAAAGTATCTGAGCACTGGCCAGATATACAAATATTAGTCGATCTACAAGATAATCCAACTATTATACGAGTACAATGGGAAAGGTTTAAAAATAGAGTTATGGATCTTATTGTAAATGGATCAATGACCGCTGGTGTTATAAACTACGATTCAGATTATGGCGCGGTACAGGTTAAAGATGGTAAATTTCCAACTGTTTATCTTTTAGAAAATTTTGAATTTATTGATTGTGAACTTGCAGGTAATTTAACTAATTGTAGTTTTTATAACTGCAATATCACGAGTTCTGCTGTTATGTGGGGTAGTTTATATAGAGCTACTAAAGTGAAAGACTCTAAAGTTGAATCTAGTTATACGCATGGTAGTTGTGAATTAACCAACTGTTATGTTGCCGGCAGAGACACTATGTTTAGGGGTAAAATGATAGGTGGTATATTTAGAGAGGGCTTCACTAGCAAAGATGCTAGGTTTGAAGAAACAGAAATTGTTGTAAGTAAAAAAATAAAATAAATAAAAAATGGGTGAAATTATAAGCGGCTCAAATAATGATTTAACTACCGGAAGGTATTTTGATCCTAACTGTTTAAATCTATTCTTAGACGAAGTAGCAGATGATATTACTGGAGCCTGTATGGTTCCTATCAATCTACCACAAAAAGAAATCATTAATATTATTAAGAGAGCTAAAAAATGGTTCTATAAAAAATATGAGTACTCTGTAAAAGAGAATTTCTATCATATACCAAGTAATGTATTTAGTACTGATTACTTTAAATCACACCGAGCACTTAATTTACCAGGCCCTGGTTTAGATGGTGGCGGTGGAGTATACTCGGTTTATGGTTTATATGACTTAGCTTCTGGATGGAATGGCGGCGGTGGTGGAATGGATTTAAGATTCCAATCTGGTTCTGACTTTTCTATGGAAAGAATGCTATTTAGAGGTATGTATGAAGGTTCTGGAATGGCTGAGGCTGCAGAAGAATTACAATATTATGTATTGAATGCTTCGATGGCAGACTTATCTAGACAGATTCTAGAGAATCCCATATCATATAATTATTCAAGTTTAACCGGTGAATTAAAATTCTTAGGTGATACACCTAAAGGAGATGTTATTCTTGAGGTGTATGAGACGATACCAGATTGTGCGCTATATAGCGATGAAATTTTCTTTAGATATGTTAGTGCTAAAATTAAACAATCAATCGGTACTAAATTAGGTATTTTTAAATTTGCTTTACCCGGAAATGTTGATTTTGATTACGATGCTATTAAATCCATGGGAGATGATGAGTTAGCAGCCATTGACGAAGAGATCAAAGGAGATGAAGGTGTTGATTGGATGATGCACTCTTAAATAAATAAGATACATAGATAAATGGAACTATATATAAAATATCCGAGCGACCCGAATTACGATGAAACACAGGTTCAGACTAATAGTGAGATAGAAATGTTGATCACGCAGATACAAACGTTGCTATTCACTAATAAGCGAGAGGTAATGGGTACTCCTAATTTTGGTTGCGGTTTAGAGGAACTTATATATGACTTTGGATCAAATGAACACAACATAAGATCTAGAATAACTGATCAAATAAATCACTATTGTCCGCTTGCGACAAAATATAACATTAAAACTGAGGTGAATTTTATGAAAGGTGAAGTTAGAGATATTGCATATATAGATATTACGATAGATAGTAGATATGCTATTAAAGTAAGTATGCTATAAAAAAGTAAAGACAAATAATGGCCGAATTAAAATTTTTAAGTACAATTAGAACCAGCGCTGATAATATTACTAGCGATGCGAGAACCTATATTTCTAGAGTGTACAATAGAGCTAATACTCTATTTACCGTGGCATCTCCATTCGCACAAATAATCAGTGTTCTATCAGAAATGGTAGAATTAATCATGTTCTATATTGAAGATTCTGTAGTAGAGCAGAACATATACACTGCACAACAGCCGGAGTCTATTTATGGAATGGCTAGATTAACTGGTCATGATGCAACCAGGGGTTTTGCAGCAACTGGTGAAATTGAATTTAGATGGAAACCGGGAGCTGATTTAAGTAAAGTAGCCGGGAATTCGTTAAACATAGATGCAAGAGCTCAACTTAAATTTGATATTAATGGCCTAACATACACGCTTTTAAATTCTAAAGATAAGTTTAAATTAGAGAAAACAAATTACAATTCATTTAAGACTGCTATTATTCAAGGTAAATTTGAAAAACAAACAGTAACCAGTGATGGTAATAAATTGCAGTCATTTAGTATTAATACTGGTGGTATTACTGATCACAGCAAAGTTGCGGTTAGTGTTAATGGTGAACTTTGGACCAAACACAATTCATTATATGACTTAGGTTCAAATGAAAAGGCATACTTAATTAAAACAGGAATTAGTGGAGGTCTAGACCTTTATTTTGGTAATGGTAGTTTTGGTATGGTGCCACCGGTTGGTGCAATTATTGAAGTAGAATATGTAAAACACGGAGGTTTAGCTGGTAATCTTGATGATTCGCCGGATTTAACTATTAAATGGGATGCAACGGGTACTGATTCAAATGGAACTGAACATGACTTAAATGAATTCTTAGACGTAACTATTACTTCATCACCAAAAATGGGCAGTGATAGAGAGAATACACAATTCACTAAGATTATGACTCCGATGGCAAGTAAGTCTTTTGTACTGGCAACGCCAGACAATTATGAATATTTCTTATCAAGGTATAACATGTTCTCTTATATAGATGCATATAACACAACCGATGATCAATATTTAGATGACGATAATGTTATCTATATTTTTGCAGTACCAGATATTAAAAAGAAATTGGCTAAAAATCAAGACTATTTTACAATACCACAAGAAGAGATGTTTTTAGATCAGGGCGAGTATGATGCAATGCATAAAGTTCTTGAAGATAGTGGCCAACAAATGGTAACTACTGAAGTTGTTTTTGTTAAGCCACAAGTAAGATATTATAGTATTGATATTAATATTAGATATTTCGAAGGTTACACTAAAGATGAAATCTATAATGCAGTTAGAGCTAAAGTGTCTGAATATTTACTGAATATTACAAGAAGAGATAAACTACCAAAATCTGATATCATCTATATCTTAGAAGAGATTGAAGGTATTGATGCGGTTAACGTTAAATTTATTTCAGAAACTGAAGAGACTGCTAGAAGATTAGGTTATTATGAATCAGTTAATGTTACAATTGCTCCACAAGAGCCCGTGACGTTAGAAACTGTTGGTAATGGTAAACAAAAGTATGTTTACTTTAAAAGAATTGAAGATGTTAAAGTAGTACCTGTTACGGACACCACTGAAATACCTTATACTGTTAAGGGCCTTGATCAATGGGGTGACATTATAATGGAAAAAGAAGAAGTTGCAGTATTTAGAGGTGGCTGGCAAGACAGAGACGGTGATGAAATCGTTGATGATGTTTTGATTAATTCCGAGGCTGCTGTTAGTATAAACTTCGAAGCAGAACCAGTTCCTAGAACGATATACACTAGAATGCAGGCTGGAAATAGAAAAGCACTTAAATAATGGGTTTATTTGATAATTTACTTGGATATAAACGTGTTAAAAGATATGACACTACTAAGGCTAGAAAGGACGAAAGACTTCATGTTGGTTACAACTATGATGCTTTGCCACCTAGTGAATTTATAGGTAGATCACTTTCTGGTCACATTCAAAGAAATCAAACAATGCAACATTTTCTAATCTTTTTAGAAGATGCGATCAAGAACCTTTTAAAGGGAACTAGGTATTTAAAGAATTACAAAAATTATACCGTTAAAAAAGACGACAATCAAACTAGATAATGTATAATAATTTAAGATTTTTTAAGGGATTAGAATATGATTTAAACTTCGAGAAAGATAACCTCGGGGTATATCAGGGCACGATCCACTTAGCAGAAGTTTCCACTGGTTTATACGAGACAGTCAATCTGTTTATTCTAGAAGAGTGTATCTTTAATGGTGATCCAAACATAAATTTCCCAGTCGCGGAGACTGCTAATGCAACTAAGTTTGTGTTTGAGTGGGAAGAATTTAATAGCAGAGATAGCAAAGATATTACCCTATATGATATAGATCACACTGGTAATATTCCTGTTGTTAAAGAATTAAAAACATATGTTACTGATTTAATTGATAACTCAAACGTTGATCAAATTACAGATGGTGTTAAACATTTAAACACACAGAGCAATGTAGCTATTCAACTTAATATAGCGCTAAATTCCACTAAAGAGGGACCTCATCTTAGAAACTTAAACTTATATGAATTATCTGGCGGTGTTAAAACTCTTATTGCCGTAATTGAATTTTATGGTGAAGTGGTTGCTGAAGATGAGAGGCTTAAAGTTTTACTTTCTAATTTCGGTGCAACATTAGGCGAAGCTGATTTTATGTTATTTAAAGATCATGACATTAGCGAAATGTCGCCTGATTATATTCTTTTAAACAGAAAAAGAAAAGAGTTACTTTTAGAGTTACATAACATTAAGCCATTTGTTGGTACATATAAAGCTGTTTTAAATGCAATCGACTTTTTCGGTTATGATAAAATCACGTTAAAAGAATACTGGTTAAATATAGATAATTCTGTTAAGAATTTTGGTAAATTATTTGCGGTGCCAGTTCCACATTCTTCAGTTAGAGGTGAAGCTACTAGAAAAAGATTAGCATTTAAGTTACCATCTAATACAATGAAGAAGACTAGCAAGTTTAGTCTTGTCTATAGATTAAATGAACCTAATGGTACTTTTGATCAATGGGATATTCCTAATGTAACTGAAACGTTTGATTACACGCCAGAAGAAATCCTAATTAAACTATATGGTTTAAAGAACAAATTACAAAAAGAGTATTTACCATTACAGGCTAGGATTATAGATATTACCGCTGAAGGTGATTATTTTGATCAAAGAAATTTAAACGTTTGGAACAATCAAAACCCAATTAGTTTCTTTAGTGAAGGTCACGATATTAAATTTAATGTTTTTCCCAACGATAGACAATTATTTATTGAAGATATGTCAATGGTCCTTAAACCTAGTTTGGACCAAAATAATGATACTAATAATTATAACTTATTCTTAAATTTAGGGATTGGTAATGAAGATGATTTAACTACTGCAAATAGAACTGAATTAAAAAGTATAATTAGTACTTTTTATGAAACATATCACGATAGAGAACTTTATTCCTATAACCCTAATATTCCAATTGGATGTCCAGTTCTTTTAGATGGGACAGAGTCTTTTGATGATATTTGGGACGAAGCTCTTTTTACATGGGAAGATGCAGTGGATGCCAATTCAAATCTTAAGGTAACTTGGGATAACTGGTGGAAGGCATGGGTTTATGAAATTGAATGGGTTATTACAAGTAAAGACAGGGGCTATAACCAGACATACAGGGGAGCCATTGATGACTACTTAATACTTCCATTGATATTACCATATGCTGACACCTATAGCGTGGAAATGAGGACGTATGACCTATTTGGACATAGATCTCACTATAGGATGAATGATGTTATCGATATTAAATTAAAGAATTTAGAACTTTACGGAATCTATAAGTGGTTAGAAGATCAATCATGGGATGCTAAAAAACTGCCATGGTCAAAATCAGGTGGTTATTGGAATTCACCACAGGACAATCTTACTACGATTGACGAAGACATCGCTACGTTATATCTAACGCTAGACAGGGCAAACTATATTCATTTTGAAGAAGATCAAGGTATAAGATTCTCTACTGTTAGAAGATATATGGATATTTATTCTAATTCAGGTTTTAGTGAAACTACGGGACCTTACACATGGGACGAATCTACATTTACATATAGCGATAGTAAACATCTAGCTTGGAATTTTATGAGAGTTGGCCCGGATTTAACTTCTAGTTTTAAAATTAATGATGTCCAGCAATACGATACATTAGTGATAACACACAAAAATCCTAAAACAGGCGTAATTTCTACTGGACAGCATACTATAACAAATGCAACACCTACTACTGTTAATGACGTAAATGGATGGAAACAAATAATGGATGAATTAAATGCTAGTATTGATCCCGTTATTAGTAAGTTTAACTACAATGCGGTCTTTGAGGATTTAGATGACAATGATATTAGCGACGTATTTAGATTTATTTTAGCAGTAGGTCGTGAATATTCAAAAACATATGATTTTGAAACTGTTTTTTTTAGAGATAATTCTGATTCAAATGTATCCGGTGAGACTCATGTTGAACATTTTAACCCAACATGGGATGATACTCGAGTGTTTACAGACTATGCTGAAGTTGAAAGATCAACACATATTACGATTTCAACTGATATTTCAAAGTTCCCTGGTAGAAAAAATGCCAAATGGACTATCACAAATATAACTAACCCAGAAATCACTGATATATACTATAATAATATGTGGCTGACTTACATCTTTAAAGAACCTGGATACTATTCAATTCAATTAGAGGCGGAAGACACTCACGGCAATAAAAATGTTGTAAAACGAAACATGTTAAAAGTAAAATAATAAAAACAATAAAATGGCAAACATCACTGAAATTTTAGGTACTGATTCAGTATCTTCATCGAGACCGATCATCAATAGCAATTTTGAGTTGCTAAATGATGAGTTAGCTTCTGTTACGGCTCTATTAAACCCAACGACTTCGGCTTTGAGCGGAGTATCTAAAGTAACGACCGCTGAGTTGTTAGTTTTATTAAACGGCACAAGTCTATTGTCCGTTAATAGTTTAGGAGCTGCGTTTAATACACCAGTTACTATTAGCAATGTTGCTAAACTTAACGGAACATTAGTTAAAAGTGGGGTATTGGGTACAGCAGCTGTACCGACTACACAAGTTACACCAACTGCAATCACTGCGATTACATATTTTGTTGAAGCTAACTTTACATTACCTGAAGCTGTAGATGGCCAAGAGGTTACGATTATCAATACATCGGATACTTCTAAATCTGTTTCAGGCCTAAGTCAAGAATCACTTGGAGCAACTACTATCTCGCTTGTAGGTAAAAACTCAACAGTAACACTAAGATGCTTTAATAATGTATGGTATGTTATTTCAGCATACAATACTGACATAGTATAAAACAAAATTTAATTAATAAATGGCAACTCCACTAGTTAGAATACCACAGCCCATGGGTGGCACAATGTATGCTTTTGCGTCTTCTGCGAGGGATATGACTAGGGCCTTTAATAGTTCAGACTTAAATTTTGAGTTTAGCAAATATGCTTTGTTAGATCTTCCAGATTTTACTGATTCGGTTAATGGTTCTAACACAATAGACTTTGAATTAAATCTTAAGCAACCCTCTGGTCAAGCTTATGTTGCTGGCATGCCTAACGTTGATTTCGCACAAACATTCCAGAACTATGCGTTAAACATGGAAGAACTTTTGTTAAAAGATGACGATTATGATCCAATTCTTTTACAATCTGATTCTGAAAAGATTTTCTTTAAATGGCTATCTTCGTTAGGCGCTATTGATTTTATTACGGCAGATTCTAATCAAACTCTATTAGGTAATTATACCGAAAAGGTTAATGGTGTACTTGCTAGTGAGAACTATGATAAAGTTGTTAAATATTTAGGAACTATTGATGTTGAGAATGATGTTGCATATCAAGGCAATACATATCACGAGGTTTATATTAATGTTCCTACTTCAGTTGGTTATACACCTACTGTTTTATTTAAACCAACAAACTACAATACTACAGCTACTAAATTATATACATCTGATTATATCGAGGGCAGAGAGGGTCAAACACACCCTGATCCTAATATTAATATTAATGCAATTGTTGATAGCTATACGTTAAGTAGCGGGGCTTATTATGACATCCAAACTAATGCTACTAATAGTGTAGGTATTCAGTTTGATGCTAATGCATATGAGGAGATTAATACAAATCCTGAAATTAAATCATTACTTGACTTTGCTAAAAAGGGTCAACAGTTTACTTTTAATGCCATTCTTGTATACTATGACATCTATAGCCAGTCAGTGCCAGCCAATAGAGCTACAAACTTATACGGTATCTTAATTCTTGATGATATTCAAGATTCTTATGGACCCGGTTCTAAAATTAACGAACAGATTAAATATAAACCAAATGAAGTTACTGGTCTTAATGGTAACGCATTCTCGTTAAAGTTAAATCTAAAATTTAATTCATCACTTGATAATGTTGGTGTAGAAACTAGCGTAAATGACTTTACGACGTTTTCTATGGATTTATTCATGGATACTACAACTGCATTAGAAAATGCAACAGAACTTTTATTACAAGCAAACAATAGATATGCTAAAATAGGCGAGAGGCTTGACAGTATTGAAAATCTGGTTACGGCATCCGAGCAAAGTGCATCTTTATTAAATAGGGTTGCGTCATTGGAACAGGAATTTCAAGATAGTTCAATTCAACTAGCGGACTCAAATTCGCTTTTAGATCTAATTACTAAAGCGCATAATAAAATTAACTCTTTAATTGACGGAACTATTCCAGTAGAATTACAATATAACACTGATGTTTTGTTTGCCGGCAAGGGTACAGAAGTTGATAAGACTATTCCTAATAAAATTAAAATTAATAGCACTGTAGATGGCTATACGTTAAATAATGTTTACTTATGGAATATAGCAGGTAAAGCGGTAGCAACTCAATTATCAGATAACGTGTGGTTTGACGCAGGTGATGCTGGTAACGGTTCAGTTAAATTTGCTATTTGGACTAGACTGGATCTGTTTACAAATAGATTAAGTCTTAAGGGTTTAATTAGAAAACCAGATGGAACAATTTCTGATCCTGAAAGTAATCTTAATATATACATTGATGATAGTTTAGTCGCTTGGAAAGGTGGACAAACTTTTAAAATTACATTTGATGCAATAAACATGTCAGGCAATAATATTAAAATCTGGACTGGTGGAACTACTGGATATGATCAATTGATAGCTGATATAGATGCAACACAATTAATAACAAATAAACCATATATTGAACTAGTATGCATTGATCCTGCAAACTATCAATTTGAAGCCGATATTTTAAGATAATATGAATACTAACAACTCTATTTCTAATTCGCTCAAGAAACTACTTGAAATCAATACAAATTCCTTAAAAACATTTGAGAGAATTAATGAGGCGATTACAACTGATCAGAAAGATGTACCCCTTGAGATACTAACTACTGATGGGACTAAAACTGTTTATGTGCCATCGTTCGGTTACATGAAGAGAGAATTGGAGAGATTGGACACGAATTTAAAATCATTATCTGGATTAGGTAAAGGTAATACTAGGATTAAGTTACCAGACGGTACTTATCAAAATATTATTACTTCTACACTTAAAACACCAGCTAATGATATTACTAGTTTCACTAGACCTGTAAACTTTGCAACTAAAGCAAACTATTTCTTTGAGGATTTCTTAAATCCGTTGTTAACTACTAGTATTAATGTTAGTGGTCAAATTCCTAATAATACAGAAAGAGTCTTGGTTAAAAGAATCTTAATTGATTCTGCCAGTGCCGTATCGGTTGAATTTTTCAATGCTAATTATAAAAACAAAGAGGGTTTAAATTACTCAAATATAATTAAAGAAATTAGTAATAACAATATTTCATACACACTAGATGAGGACACTCGTGATATGCCATATAGAAATGCGCAATTTACCGGTAAGTTTGATGTTTTAAAAATTAACAACTCTAAAAGGGAAATTGTGGTTGATGGTGTTACTACCAAAAAAGCTATAAAGTTATACACACTAGATAAAATAACATATACTGATGCCACTAAGGATCTTAAAGATACTGAGGTATTAAAAGCAGGTGATGAACTTATGGTTCAGAGCGGCACTAAGAACACTAGATATAAAATTACAAGAGTTGATGGTTCAACTAATCAAGTTGAGTTATTAACGGTTGAGGGTTATGAGTCTATTAAAATCGGAGCGAATCAATTAGGTATCTATAAAAACGATGTTGCTAATTTAAACATCGACCTTAATGTAGGATTTAACGAGAGGATGATAGTTTTTGTTAAGGCAATAGATCCGGATTCAAAAATATTAGCTGAAAACTGGTCACCTGGTATTGGCTTATATACAAATGAATTAACGCTGATTCAGGCTGATGGCTCAGAAATTAGACTTGATGACTATTACAAAACTGAAGTTGCTGACTTTGGTAGATACATCAGCGCTCTTAAAGAGGATGCTATCCCACCGGCAGCACAGGGTATTACCCCAGACTCTCCAACCTTAAATCTTAACAACTTTAAGGTAGTACAAATTAACTCGCACCTAACAGCGAATGATGCGGCTGACAAGATTAAGAAACTTTCAGCTGATAAGGTTAACGTTGAAGAAAAGATTAAGAAGTTAGATGAAACTATTGTTAAAAAGAGATCTGAGATTTCTACTAAGAAATATGAATCTAATATTCAAAAAGATAAAGACAAAAATGAATTAAGCTCTCTTATTACTGAGAGGACTAGTGAAACTAATCTTTATAACAGTATTGTTAATCAAATTCAATCTTTAGCATCAGGTACTAATGCAACTAATGTTACGCCTAAATACAGAGTTAGAGGTTTCTGGTCTGTACCAAGTGCAAAAAAAGTTGCAGATACAGTAGATCAAAATATTGTCCAATTTGTTATACAATATAGATACTTGTCTACTAGTGGAAAAGCAGGTGAAGTTACTCAACTTCCATTTACCGAAGGTACTAGAGAGAAAACAGCTGTATTCTCAAATTGGAATGAAATTAAAACTAAAGCTAGGGACAGATATAGAAACTCATTTACAAATAAATTTGAGTGGCAAAATAGTTTGGTTGAAGATGCGCAAGAGGTTAACTTTAACCAATTAGATATTGCAATTAACGAAGGTGAATTAGTAGAGATTAGAGTTAAATCCGTTTCTGAAGCTGGTTATCCTGCTAACCCGATTTATTCTGATTGGTCAGAAGCAATCACTATTGATTTCCCTATTACAGAAATCGATACAACTAATGTTGAATCTTTATTATTATCAAATGCTGCTGAAACCGCGGCTGTTAAAATTTCAGAAGAATTAACATCTAAAGGCGTATTTACACATATCGATGATAGTTTTAGTGCTAATGAAAAATATTATGCGCACAACGCTACAAGTATTGCGTCTGGTTTTCTTTCAGCTGAACAAAAACCAATTTCAGTATATGATAAGATTGCCGAATTAGAAGCACAAATAGCAGCACTTAAAGGTACTGTTGAAGTTGAAATCGGTGAATTGGTTGTTAAAATCATGGACGAGGATGGTACGGTTACTGTTATTAATAACGGTACTAAAAATCAAATCTTCGCTGGATATTACGCAGATGAGGTTGCAAGTTTAACAGTTAAGAAAGGACATATTGTTACTAAAACATTTAAACTTTTATTAGAAAACACCAAGGCCACTAAATTAGAATTAGTTTCTAGATTGGTTGGTGATAGAAATCTACCGGCATACAGATCTTCTGCAGCAGGTTCTGCTATTGCAGATAACGGGTTTGGTGTTACCTTAAATGATAATGGAGCAAATGACACAGATAATAAAATAAGCTCAGACAACTATTATACATCAGAAGGTAAATATGATTTGGTTCCTATTCAATATCAAAATATAGATTCTAAGTCGATTCAATCTTATGATTTGTTGGCTGAAGCACCATATCAATCGGCACAAAGACGTGGACAATTTGTATACTCTAGATTTATGGATGTTTCTAATCAAAACCCACTATACATAACAGAGTCTCTATTATCTACTACGGGATCTTCATTAAATAATTATGAATACTCACTAAATTACGCGGAATTCCAACCATTGACGTCAAATGTAGATTTAATTACTCCAACTGGTAATGGTACATCTGTTGATTTTATATGGACAGGAACTTTTGGCAGATACAATAATGGCGGAGTAACTAACTTAAGCGGAGAATTTTCAGCAGCAAAAGTTGATGTGTGTAGTATTTCATCGTCTGCATTAATAGGTTCTGCAAATTACAACAACGGTTTGTTTATTCATAAAGACCACCCGGATTTAGAAAACCTATACGCTGATGCACAGGAAACTGCAGTAAACGAAAATAATGTTAGTGATACTGAGCAAAGGGCTAATATACAATCAATGGTTAACAATGCAATATATACGATGCCTATAAGTGCAACGTATGCGAGTGGAACTTCGTTTGTATATAGTAGTCCATTAATTGGAAATTCTTTTTCACCATCTGCTGTTAATTCAATTAAAGCTACTAAACAATTAGCATTCCAAAAAACTTCTAATTTAATAACAGAAGGCGATAGGACTTTTAAAATGTCGTTTGGCGCTAATGATCAATATCTTTTAGGTGGTCGTTCTTGTGGAGCTTTCTTATTCTTATCACCGATTAACTTAAATACATTAAGTGTTGGCGGTGACAGCAAGCAGAGTAGAAAAGAAATTAAGGGTAGAGTAGCCACATTAGATAATTCCAATGCATTGTCTGTTGATATCATATTCCAATATAGAATGACTGATTATTACGGTAACGATGCTTCAAGTGATATTGGTAGAATCGGTGGACAGGCTAAACTAAAATTCCCTAACTTAACATATACCAAAAAGATTGGTTTAGATATATTTGATAAATATGATCAACAGTTCTCATTTGATCTAGAAGTATTCGCTAAATACAGTCCTAAGGGTAAAAACTTAAATTCTATTAGAGCCGCAAAGTTGACGAGATTCGCCACATAATAAATCTGGATATATAATACAGACAGGTGGACTGTGTATAAAAAGATTTAACTAAATGGCATCAATCATATTAAAAACTGATCTAGGTTATTCAAGTGCTATAACAGCATGTGGCGCAACCGGAACAACTGAATTATCTGAATTATTTCATGAAGGCGCGCTAGGGGCAGGTACACTACTATTTACGACTCCTGGATTAGAACTTGGGACACAATTTGATGGACAAGATCTTTGGTGGCGATTAAGTGATGATACTGTTGTATTACTTATCAGTTCCGTTGGTGAGGTCATTGAAATTGAGGAGTGTGCGGTAGTAACTCCGACACCAACTGCGACAGAAGTTGAGCCTACACCTACGCCGACAGCGACAGAAGTTGAGCCTACACCTACGCCGACAGCGACAGAAGTTGAGCCTACACCTACGCCAACTGAAACTGAAATTGAGCCTACGCCAACTGAAACTGAAGTAGTAACTCCAACTCCGACACCAACGCCGGAACTTACAGCGACTGCAACACCTGAACCTACAGCGACTGCAACGCCCACACCAACTGCAACATCAGATAATCCACCAGTTGCTATTAGTGCAACATACGATGTGGCATGGAATGATATAGTTACTATTACACTATCTGGTTCTGATGATTTTGATACTAATAATTTAACGTACAATATAGTAGCGGCGCCTACCAAAGGAACATATACTATTGTAGGTAATATAGTAACTTATACACATACCTCAACACTGGCAGGTTCTGATTCGTTTACGTTTACCGTAACAGATTCTGCAAATCAAACATCTGCACCTGCTATCATAACTATTAATCCAGAGAATTCTGCACCAGTTATAACCACAACCAGTACGAGTGTTTTACAAAATACCACTAGTATGTTTATTGTAAATGCGACAGATGCTGATGGTGATCCAGTATCGTTTATACAAATAACAGCAACCCCTAATGGAACTATATCATTTGTTCAAAACGATAACACTTCTATAAGGGCTACATATACCCCTAATGCAGGTTATTTTGGTAATGATAGTTGGGTAATTAAAGCAATTGATTCCAAAGGCGCTGAATCTGCACCAACAACTATCAATATTGAGGTTGAATATTCTCCTGTATTTAGTTTTCAGATAAGCTCGTTCGGTAGTGATCCTAATACAATGTGTATCGCTCCAACACTGGCGACTGGCTACGGAAGTACCGTGCAGGCAAATAATGTTGCTCAATTATCTGGCGGTGATTCTATTTTTTATGATCAATCTTTATTAAATAAATTTACACCACCAAACGCGACAGATGTGTATATTACTGTCTCAGATAATAGTGCCACAAGTGTATTAAAAATTAACAGCAGCGGTCAAATTGTAACTAATGGTATTATTCCATGTACTGTTTCGGTAAACTCTAGTTCTACTGCGGTTTTATATGCAACTAACACAATAACACATTGTGCTGAAGATTATCAAGAAATAACAGTATGGTATGACGGCGCGTCTCAAAAAACACTTTCTCAATTAGTAGCTGACAACACACCTCTGTTTATTAGTGAATATTATTCAGATTTATATACAAGTACCGGAGGCGCTAGTACGATAGGTTTAATTGATAGTGGTATTTACAGCGAAGCTCCTGCTGGCACATATTATAAAAGATCTTTGGTTAATGATTGGGGATTAACTTCTATCGGAACATTTGAATGGTATTGTGAAGAGGATATTGTTAACGTTACATATAGTTTAGTAGCTAACAAATCAAATTTATCAGATCCTAGTATAAATGAATTTTGTAACGGCGTTGTTACGAACACCACTTTGTGGTATGTTAGACCAGAGGGTACTGCGCCTTTTACTGATCTTTTAGGATTAGCTAAATCTAACACACCTGTTTATAAAACTGAATTAGGTGCAACTAGCGAAGATCAAATAGATTTATTTGAATCAAATGTGTTTAATGATCTTTCTGGCTATTTAATTTGGGAAAATCCAGGCGATGGCGCTAATTTAAAATGGTATGGTTATGACTCAGACGGACTTACTGTTTCCGGATCAAGTATAGTATCGAGTGGTCAGTGTTCGACTTATATAAAGCCCAACATAACTAATAATACCATATCTAGACCGGAACCTGGTGTAAATGATATAAATGTATTTTATGGTTTTTATTCATTAAATCCGGAAATAGAAGGGCCTGAGGCTGGTAATAATACAGAAACTTTATTCTGGCCAATATATGTTATTAATGGACTACACACGGACGTTTCTAGTGATGCTGGTAGCTATATAAAAACATTTATTGATACTTTATCATTTGGTAATGTAATCAAGACCAGCGGCTTTGATAGTTGTTTAGAGTATAGTGTTAAAATAACCGCAGAAGATATTGACGATGCCATTGCCCTGCTTAAGGATTCAGGTATCACATCTCAACAAAGGCCAGTTGTTTCAGCTGGCGTTGAAATAGGTTTAAGTAGTGAAGTTAAAGTTGATGTATATGAAAGTATAGCATCTAGTTTCTGTGTTATAGGTGATAATTCAAGCGTTACAACTACATATACTTTCCCGTTTGTTGAGGGTTATGAAACTGTTTCTGCTGGACCAAACTTTAAAACAGAAACTAACTATAAATTAGACAATGTAGCTAAACCACTATTAAGAACTAACCCCAAATTATCAGGTAACGTTAAACTAGTTACAAGTTCAGATGGTTCAGTTTATATGGAAAGTATCAGTGCTAGTAAAGATTTAGCTGGTATAAAATACAAGAAGAGTCCAATAAATCCTAATGGTAATTATTCAACCGATGTTGCTAATTTCTTTAAGAAAAACGGCACCACATCTGATCTTGTTTATTTAACTAAAAGATCTGAGTCGGACTTGACAGTATTAGATTCTTATAATAAACAAATAGAGGAAGAGTATCAATATGGTACTACATATAATTATTCTAAAAACTACGATGAGAGTTATAGGATGTTGGCACCTATTTGGGCTGATAATAACATGCCAAACAATTTTGTTATATTTAAAGTTAAAAACCCAGGGGGTGTTGATGCATCTGGTGTTACTTTAGACAATGCTAGGAGGATTCAAGAGATATTAAGGAACGCTGAGATTATCAAAACTTTTGATTTATCTAAAAAATCAAACCTGGGTAAATACATCAGGGCACATGTACAACAGGAAACATTCCCTAAATCACCTATTACTGTTTCGCTTGGCAAAAATGAAGTTACTAACTATAATGGTATTGATTTGTCTTCTGGTGAATTAACTAGTAAGGGTGAATATATCTACAAAGACTTCGTAGAGACTGATAAAGCTTTAATTGAAGCTAATGACTTTATCACAGACGGTTTTAGAAGAAACAATATTTTATGTGCCAATCTTTTAAACTTAGAATTTTTATTTGATGATAATGATTCTAGCGATTATAGCATTAATAGGTATTTCGGTCTTTACGTAGATGATATAGATTCGGGCTTTGGTGAAATAAGTTCAATATCTAATAATGTTATTAAATTCGCAGGGGTTTCGTCTTTGGTAAATCCAAGTAAACCAACAACTGCAATTCCAACACATAAACAAATGAGTACTACGCCAACACTTGGTTATGTATTAATTAATGGTGTATACTATAAGATATCTAATTCAGGTCTTTATGATTCTCTAAATCTAGAAGTTAGAATTGATGATTCTACTGGAGATATTCCTAGCACTATAGGTATATCACATACTGGCAAATCTGTCGATCTAATAAAAAATGACGAAAGAGGCTACGATTTTGTTAAAATGTCTATTGTAGATGTGCCAGACAGTAATGATAAAATTGCTGTGGTAGCATCAAGAGAGGAGTCTTATAAATTTACTTTTATTAAACAAACACCGGGAGAGGGTATTAATATTCGATTAGAAGATTCACAGGGAACTCACAATTTATTTGATAATTCTTTATTGTTAGGGTCTACTCTTCAGGAGACTGCTGGTAATATTGAGTCGGCGATAAGTGATCCAGATAAAATAACAATCTACAGAAAGACTAGTGCTGTTGGTAATTACCACATTAGTTTTGATTATCAATCACAGTCTATTGTTTTAACTGAGATTGAAACAAACCTAGGTGATCTAAACATGGCGGTAACCGGAGCTATAAGTTCTATAATAAGAGTTGATCAAATTCAAACCAATATTAATATTCAAAACAGAACATATTCTGCTAATTATACTTTACCGAAAGGAACTTATAGTGGAAAATTCTTCTCTAACCAAGGTACATTAAGTGATATTGCCTCTGCATTAGCAGGAGTTATTCATGCAGATGATAGTCCTTTAGATGCTTATAATATCGGGTCTGATCTTTGGGTTAAAGCTAGGGTTCCTGGATATAGGTTATTACAACATGCTGTTTTAGTTAACAAAGAAAATGTAATTGATTTTATAGATGTTGACAATATTGATTTTAATAATATTTTAAAATTAAGAAAAGGTGCGGGTTACATTCTTTCTAAGTGGGATGCTCATTATTTAAACGGAGGTAATTCTACTAGTAAATCAGTTTACATAAACAATACAACATTAAGCGAAATTTCAGTAGGAGATTATTTAGAAACTAAATATGCTGGTATATTTAACGAAGTAATAGATATTGTAGAGGATATAAGTATACCTAATTCTACTAGATCAAAATTAATATTAAGCTTAAAATCCGATATTAAAGACGGGGAGGCTAGAGTATTTAGTGAGAATATTGTAAAAATTGGTTTATTTTCAGCATATAACATATACGATATGAACTTTGACTTTTATGATACTACTAACTCAGATCTAAAAGAACTAGATTATGAAACTACGGCAAATATTGCATATGAACCATATGAAAATGCCATACTTAATATTGATCCAATTACGGGAGAATACAATACAACATTATCTGCTAATGATATTTTTAGCGATAATTATCCACTAAAACCTATTAATTATTTCTCTAATTTATCTGGTATTTTATCAGAAGAATCTGTTGATGATATTTCTGCTGAAATTATAACTAGTGAATTTGATAGACTAAAAGAGAATCAATTAAAAGAGTTTGCCACTAATTCGAGAGTGGTTCCAAATATAAACAAATGGGTTTTAAAAGATTCTTTAACAGTTAGAGATCAACCTTATTATCTAAATACTAACGAAGCATTTGGTAGAACAAACTTTTCACCTGATTTAAGTGCTACTGAACGTAGTAAAGATGATATGACACATGAGTGGTTCTATATGGAGAAGAAACCTAGTTATTTAAGATATGATGAATTAAACAACACATTCTCATATATTAATTTTATAGAGGATTTTGAATTAACTCCAAATTTATTTAAGAGTACTAAGAATAATTATTTTGATAAATTTATGATTACTGAAGGATTTGAAAAGAATCTAAACAGTGATGATGTTCAGGGCATATATGATACATTCGGCGGGTATACTAGGGGTTATTTAAACCCAGATGATATTAATAACACGTTTTTTAAGACTGACCTTAAAAAGAAATATACTTTAATTGACGGCGGAGATACTGGTGCCTTTGCGAGTACTATATTTAAAGGTTTAAAAGTTGTCTTAAAAAATAGAAAAGAATTTACCAATAAAACCGCGCTAGACTTTGTGAAAAGCAGTGAGTTTAATGGATATAAGTTTAGTATTCTATTAAAAACTAATAATGATGTTACTAATAACGATGTTGAATTTGAAATAATACAAAATAAAAAGTTTAAGTTTGTAATATTCTTCATTACTTTAAATCTTGGTGATTACTGGATTAAAGGTAATATGAACAGAAAAATGTTATATGAATTAAAACACAAAATCGTATACGATCACACAATAGAAGATTATACTTATGCGAATACACCATTTGACGGTGCATTAAGTTGGAATACTGCAAATTTCTCTGAAGGTTCACCATATACGATTGAAGGTATAAATCATTTTGACGGAAGTATCCCTGATTTTGAAAATCAAATTGTTTTAGGTGAAAATGGATTATACGGTGATGTGTTAATGGATTTATATCCAACTACGCCTGGTAATACTATCTATAAGTTTAAAGTGTACTCTGTTGAAAACTCAAGTACCATTAAAGTTGTTGGACCTCCAGTTAATGTAAACGATCCAGACGATGTTTTAGACGTAGCATATTTACCTAATAACATCCAAAGAAGAATAAAATATTCATATGTCGATGGAGGTACTAATATACATGAAACTATTTTAAATAAGATTTCTATAAACAGTGTAGCCAACATGATTAACTTAAACGATGATAGTGTTACATATACTACGGTCGAGGAAGATGGTACAATTAATAATAATAGATTTACTATTAATTTCGAGGATGGTACTGAAATAGTTAAATATGCAACTCTTTCTGTGGAAGAAGATAATGATAAACCTAAAAGTTATAAACTGTTTAAAGGTATTATTGGATATAATTTGACTAGAGAGGATGATGCTTTATATTATCCATTCTTGATTAGACACGCTGGAGCATATACGGTAGATTTTAGACCAGTTGTTACATTCACAGACATGTATACTCATTTTAAATCTAATAGAATTCAAGCAAGTGCAGATCAAAGAGAAGTTGGTTTTGAATCAATAATGTACAAACACTCTCTTACAAATAGTTACGAATTAACTACGGCTAAAGCTTATTATGAAAGATACAATCGATGTGGTACTACATTTAATATTGGGTTTATACAAGACGGTGGCGTACATGACGGTAGCTGGGGATTAATTAAAAATCATTTCTATCATAAAATAAATGAAACTAATCCTACTGGTATTACTAAATTGTCAGAGTCTTCTGATAAATTACCACTATATCCATTAATTGATGAGATTGCAATTTCTAAAAAAGATGTTAATGTATTTAGATCTTCATGGGATTTTGGTTACTACACTAGATCTCTTTCAGGTGGAAAAAGCGAAGATGTTCCAGGAACCGTAGACAATACAGAAGAAAGATCTTACTTAGCATCAACTGCTATGAAAGTTAAGAATGAATATAATCTTTATTCGTTTAACTATCAAGTTATTGAAAGTAAAGAAGAATTGGATGAGATCTTAAAAAACTCTATCAATGATACAGAAGTATTAATGTTTGAAGACGAAAATGAAATTATTGCTGATTTCTATATCACAGACGTTGCTACTAGAATTCTAAGGACTGATGGTGTATTAAATGCCATTAGAAATTATGTAAGCGCACAAAATTCTGCCGGAGATAAGACTACGCTAAATGACGACGCTGATTTCTATATTAATAAAAATGTTATATCACAGTTTGTTGTTGATTCTATTCAATTATACACTAAACGTTTTAAGGGTAGTGCTTCGAGTATTGTAAACACTGTAGATATTAATTTAATTGGTGACGGAGGATTTTCCCCTGACAATAATTTTACTTATAAATCACATAAACAAAAGCCTATGAATTTTAGGTTGATATATAATAAAAGATTAGGATATTCTTACGACATCAAACCTATGATAAAAATAAAGTCATAAAATGGCAATTAACATTCAAGAGATATTACACCCAAGCGATTCGGACTCTATAAAGTTTGAAAAGATTAATTATAATTTTGATCAAATCTTAGCAAATGGCGGCGGGCCTGCTGGACCTAAAGGCCAAAAGGGTGATCAGGGCCAGGTCGGTTCGACCGGACAAAAAGGTCAAAAGGGTGAAGTTGGACCAATTGGTGAAAAGGGTGTAGCAGGATCTACTGATAGCCCATGGTATACTGTTGAAGTAGATACAAATAATGATGGTAATAATGAAGTTAGCATTCTAAAACCTAAAGTTGGGACTGATCTAAATATGCCAATTATATGGTTAGGTGATTCTGATTTTGAAGAAGGCTTAACAGACGGTGATATAGAAACTAATGCTAGACTAAATATCGGTAGAGATGTTATTTTTGAAAATTATATAAAATTACGTCATCACGATCTAGGCGGTATTAGTAAAAATTTAGTATTAACTAGTACTGTTTTAGATGGGTATACCAGATTTAATTGGCAAAATGCATTTGGCAATACTTTAATAGAATACGGTGTCAATACTGATAAGATAACTTTAGTTGCTAATAGTTCTTCATTTAACTTAAGTGGAAATTTCGTAAATATAAATTCTTTAGCTGATACAAATATAAAATTGTCAACATTAGGATCTGGTATCTTAGATGTTGATATTAATGCAGAATTTAAAGGATATCTAAGATTGCCGGCAGGGACAACCGGTCAAAGACCTATTGTGCCTCAGATTGGTATGATTAGATTTAATACTGATTTAGATATTGTAGAAGCTTATTATAATAACAGCGGTACTCCTGAGTGGAGAGAACTATGTACTGATTGTGGCACTCCAGTTGGTGATAGTATTGGTATTGTTGGTGGTGATATTGTAGCAAATGCCGACGGTTCACCTGCTTCAGATACTATTAGTATTTCTGGTGGTGATATTGATGCAAAAGCAGATGGTAGTCCATTTAGTTCAGCAGAATTAACAATAAATGGATCTAATGTTCTAACTGCACCATATAACACACCAACAACATTATACTTAAATTACGGAATTACACCTGCCGGTGTAGATCCAAGTTCTAGTAACGTGTCTGTTGATCAGGCTGGTTTAACGATTACAATGGAACCAAGTCTGAATAGAATAAGAGTGGTTACAAGTGCATCAACGCTTGGAAAGGTATACAACGTAACTGTAACACACCCTAATGATTCTAATGTTAAAGTAGTGTGGACGATAACGTTGATTAATGTTGCTCCAACTCCAACGCCAACTAGTGGCTCAGGTGCAGGCCCAACTCCAACACCTACTCCAACTTCGGTTCCACCGACTCCAACGCCAATTCCAGCAACAGCAGTATTAAATAGGGTATTGTCTGACCTTGGATCTTTATCATATCCTGATGAAGTTGATGTCGATTGGACATTGAGCGATATCGAAAATTGTACAGGAGTTACCGTGCAAAACTCATTATCACCGACAGGCCCGTGGGGTAGTAATACCGGCGATTGTACTTCACCTAGGAGATTAATTTTTGCAAACTCATGTGATACTACTAAATATTTTAGAATAATACAACTTAGGTCAGGCTTACCAGACGTTATATCAAATGTTTATACATTCACGTTTGATGCATGTGGCGGAGGTGGCGGTTTAAGCTAATATAAAAAACAAGATAAATATAAAAACATAAATAATAACATGGCAGCAAACGATTATACAAGAACGGTAAATATCACACCTTTAGGCACATCCTATTCGTGGGATACTCCGCCTAGCTGGATTACCATAAATCAAGTAGGTACTAGTAATGATTGGATTATTACTGTGGCGGCTAATTCTGGTACATCCAGATCTGCCACGTTAACGGTTAGGCACAGTAATACAACTACTACTGATACTATATCAGTTTCTCAAGCGGGTGGTACGGTAATAACACCGACTGCAACTCCGGCTTCACCGACTGCAACTCCGGTTGTACCGACTGCAACTCCGGTTGTACCGACCCCAGCGTTCACGTTCGCAACTAATACAACGTCTGGTAATAGATTTGTATTTACACCTCAGACATTTAGTACTGATGTAGCGTATACAATTGTAGCTGATGGTGAGACTAGTCCAGTGGCACCTAGTGATTTTAATACTGAGGGCGTTGATGGAACAAACGTATTTGGTCCAAATGTAACAATAGACCCTAATGTATTTAATGGAACTTATAGGTTTACTAAAACTTTTTCACCTATAAATAATACGAATGTTGACTGTACTGTAATTGCACCCTATGGCACAAGCGACACATGGTACTGTGTACTCGAATCTGATTCTGGAGAAATTATGGGCCCAACTTCTGAAGAAATTATAAACCCAACACCAACACCATTCCCGACAGCAACAACTTATGTGGACACCGGCGGTGGCGGTACCGGTGGTGGTGGATGTCACTTAGCTGGTGATTTACTTACTTTAGCGAATGGAGAAACTAAAAAAGTAGAGGATATTGTATTAGGAGATGCACTGTTATCGTTGGCTATTAACGGCTTAAGCGATGTAGAAACAATATACAGAGAGTTTAATATTTCAGCCGCTGACTATTCTGATGAATATACAAGTGCTGTGGTAAATGACATATATGTAGATACTTATTCTTCATATTATGACATAAACAATGGAGAACTACAACTTACGTTAGAACACCCAGTTTTAGTTAAAACATCTGACGACATAGTTGTATTTAAAGTAATTAAAGATGTCTTAGTTGGTGATAGTATGTTAAATCAAAACAATGAATGGGTATTAGTAAACTCTAACGTATTGGTTCAGACAGAAGCGCCTTTTACGACTTATGCATTTAATGTTGAAAATAAAGATGTATATTTTGCAAGCGGAATCCTAGTACATAACGTAATGGATGAGGACGTACTTGGTAAAGACGATGGTTTTAACGGAATTCAAGAATAAATAAAAATGAATATAATTAAAAAAATAATCAGCAATAGGAACACCCTTACATTTGTATTGGGTGCTCTTTTTGTTTTATTGTTTCTAAGACAGTGTAATCAAACTGAAAATCTTAAACATGGTTTAGAGGTAGTTCAACAAACAGCAGATAGAAATTTAAATAATTATTTAGCTTCAAAGGATTCTGTTAATCAATTGGTAGCAGAAAATGGTAATTTAATATCGAAAATAAGATCTTATGAATTTGATATTAACGATTTAAAGGATGATCAAAATGAATTAGTTTTAAAATACAGAAAGGCTCTTAATTTAAATAAGGATTTAAACAAAGTTAATACTCTTTTATCAGCTGATATAGATATCAAAGATAGTTTATTGGCTAACGTAACATCATCTGAAGTGGATTCAACGACAACTAAATTAACATTTTCTAAGTTCGATGATTTTGGTAATGGTAATTCTAGAAATTTAATGGGTAATATGTTGATAACAAGACATGATACTGGATTAAATTATGGAAATGCTTCTTTTGATATAGAACATACGATTAGTCTATTAGCAGCCATAGAAAGAATAAACGGAGCAGATCAATTAAAAATTTCTACATCATATCCAGGATTAACTTTTAGTAATATAGAAAATATTAATTTAATTAATACTAGACTTAATCAAAAGCCTACCAAAAAAGGTGGTTGGGCAATAGGGATTGGTATCGGTTATGGAATCAATCTAAACAACAATCAAGTAATAAGTACTGGTCCATCAATCGGATTAGGATTATATTATTCTCCTAAATGGTTAAGATTTTAAAATTAATATAAATAATGGCACAATCATCAAGATATTTTTATTTAGATTCAGACATCTTACTTGAATTTATATACCACGACCAAGGCAATCCTTCTAAGTATCAAATAGAAGTTGATGACAACGGTAGTGAGGTTAAATTCTTAGATACAGTTAAAGGTGATGCTTCACAACAGCGACACTTAATTAATGAATTAGGTAGCGCGGTAGTAAATTTTGATGTAACTTCGGTAAGTGGCTATTTAGCTGTTGAAAATTTTGCAGCGAGAACTCTCTTATTGCAAAATGGTAAAACTTATAAGTTTAATCTAAGTGCTTTGCCCAATCCCGAATTATTCAACATCGGTGGATCTTTAGGAATTTACTCTTATTCAAGCGTAACTCAAATCGGACAATTTACACCAACTCAAAATGGTACGGTTTCATATACATATGAAGGACTGAAGGGTGGTAAAGTAATCGTTGATACTAGAGCCAATCCTCTGTTTGCAAGTCCTGATGAAAATACAGGCAATGATATTAACCAGACTATCGGTAGATATCATGCTGTGCAGTCAGATAACACAGGCACAAAGTATGCATTAATAGGTTATGATTCAACCGGCGATTATGATATGTTTAATTATATCAACAACAATGTTAATTGGGCCGGTGGAAATGAAACAGACCTTTTAAATTCACAAACTAATGCAACTGCTAATATTAATTATATTAAGTATGATAGTATTAGACTACACCTGAGAAGTGGTTATAGTTTTGCTGCCAGGGGTTATGAAGGTTTCTTATTTCAAATCGGGGCTAAAAGAAATAGTGGTATAAGTAATTACCTAACACAGTTGGTTTATTTAAATACTAGTAATTATGAATATGCAAATCCTAAACCTTTTATTTTAGGTGAGACTTTATATAGTAAATTTATTGAAGTTAAAGTTCCAACCTTAATAGATCAGAATGCTGAATTCGAAGACCTTTTTTATGGTGATGGCAGTATCGGTTCAAGCGACTTAGATCCAACTTCAAATTATAATGTTACTTTTAAATTAATAGATAGATTAGAAACTCTAAACGGTTATGATTATTTTATTACTGGTGAAGAGAATAAATTTACTATTTCAAGAGAAGATGAATTTCAAGATTTCACGGTTGTTATAGAGGATGCTGCAGATGGAGATTATTTTAAAATATACGGAGAGAAAGATAACTCTATTGGTAATTTTGAAGCATATATTTTAAATCAAATTACTTCAACATCAGATGATATAACAGTTTTATTCGATGTTGATGTGTTCGAAAACATAGGTACTACTGAAGTTAAAACTTTTCAAACAACATACACACAATACGAGGACTTTAATACTCCTATTGTTTTTAGACCAGTTATTGTTAATAGTAATATAGCATCTAGCTTTTCTATTGATGTAACTATGAAAATATGGAATCAAACCGATAATACACAGATTGTAAAGAGGGCTAGTCTATCAGTTAATCAAGCTGCCAAATATGGTAAAAAATTAAGTAAACTTAAAATTGATTCTCCTAATCAGTTGACAGAGGTTTATAACGTACTACCACAATTAGCGTCTAATAAAATTATAGCTGGAATATTCACAGACAATTTACCTAGAACTGTAAAATATGTACCTGCATTTGTTGAAAGACATAACGTTATTGCTTCAAGTGCTAAAATTCAATTTGATAGCTCTAATGAAAACATTATGACTCAAAGTATTACTGAGGTAGACACATCATCTTTTAAATCAGAAGGCGACCTAGTTATTAATATTCCACCATTTACATCTTACTATAAATTTGTAATTGCTAAGAAAAAAGAGGACGACGTTGAGTTCGTTTCATTTGAAAATGCTGAACACTTAGTTATGACATTTGGTGATGGTAAACAAAAATTAAAATTTAATCACGTTTCTAATAAAGATATAAACATGGGTGAAGGTGAAGTACTTTTTAAAATTAGTGAAGCTAACGCAAACACTATTAGAGGTATGAAGAATTCTACATTTTATATTAGCGTTAATAATGGAGTGGATGAAACAATGATTTTATCTGGTAAATTTAATATTAACTAAGTATGGTTCTTAATAGTAGAAATAATGCATTTGATTTTAAATTCCCCAGAAAATTTATTCCTGAGGAAGTGGCACAGAAGTATAAGAAGTATTTAAATAAAGTACCAGGTGGACTATTATCTGAACCTATTGATTTTGTTAACTATAGTATTCAAGGTATTAATATCCCAGGTGTTTCATTTGATCCACTATCACAAGAAGATAATGATGGTACTAAAAGATATCACAGAGGTGCTTTACCGATTCAAAATGTAATTAATAGAGAATTTACGGTGACTATGCAGTTACTAGATGGTTTTATTAATTATTGGATTATGATGGATACATTACTGTATTATTACGCAAGAACAACTAAACAAACACATATAGAACCGTTGACTTTAAGAATCTTAGATTCTGAAGGCGCATCGGTAGCTTATATGGAATTTACAGATTCAATTATGAATTCTATTAATGAACTCAATTTGAATTTTGCAGAGAATGTGGCGTCATTTAATACATTTGATGTTACCTTCTTTTACAATAGATTAAATCTAAGATTAGAAGTAGAATAAAAACGATATATAAAATATGAAAACATTTAATACATACTTAGTTGAAAATGCTGTCACAGAACAGGATATCAAACTTATTAACGAGGGTCTACAAGAAGAATGGACACCTGAGTTAGAGACTAAGATTGATGCCGCCCTAGAATCATTCGCATTAGAATATAAAAATGAAGATGGTACCTTTGATATTGAAAGGCTTAATGAAGAAATTACAAATGAAGGTTTCTTTGGTTCAATTATTGGTGGTCTTACTGGTTTCGCTTTAGGTAAATCAGTTGGTAAGATGATTGCTAAAGTATTAGGTATTGAAAAAGGTATTTTCTATGATTTATTAACCTCAAGACTTGTTGGCGCTGCACTAGGTGCTAGTCTTGGTAAAAGAATCTAAATGAATTTTTTAGCAGTAGACTTTTCTCTTAATTCCCCAGGAATTTGCTTATATAATGATAAAGGTAAGAAATACCATTTCATTAGTTATATAAAACCAAAAACAGGTACAAAGGCAGAACAAAGGCTTCAAGAAGAGATATCATTATTAAGTGATGTCACTTTAGTTGATCAACCTGACTTTACAAATAACGAAACGTTTTCAAGTGCTGAACTCCTCAAGGTTAAGCGCTATGATAGAATGGCAGATGACATAATAAACCTGGTCTTACAAAACAGTTTTGAAGGTGATGGGTTTACTATTGGATTCGAAGGCACTTCATATGGTTCTAACGGTGGGACTAATAATATGATTGACATGGCAGCCGGCGCTGCAATCTTAAAACTTAAACTCTTAAAGACCTTAAATCCCGAAGACATCATGACGGTGGCCCCGACTACTATTAAGAAGTTTGCTGGTAAAGGTAACATGAACAAGCTCCAGTTGTTTGAGGCTTTTCAAAGAAATGTGAATGAAGACCCGGTCTTAGCTAAAAGCCCTTTGTGGAAAATTGTGAAAGACCTTGAAGTCGGGAAGAAGATCCCAAAGCCGTTAGACGATCTAGTCGACGCTTATTTCCTAGTTGCCTTTATGGCCAACCCTCCAGCCTAATCTGTCTCTGACTTAAAGAACATTTATTATATGCTAGTTGCTCAGAATTGTTTCAATTTATTTAAAAAAAAATAAAAATAAGCTCTAGATGAAACAAAAAGCAATTCAGATATATAATATGTATACTAATAAACAGTAACAATTATTTAAAATGTTAGCTACAACTGAACTCATCCATCTCAATAAAGCCCTCATAACGATGGTGCGAGAAAATAGGATCACAACAACTGAGCGTGAAGAACTACTCCACAAAGCAGGGCTGCTTAAGCTCGAGGACGGTAGATGGAAAGAGAACGGTAATAGTATTTTAACATTGACTAATAGTTGAAACTTTTTTTAGTACGCGATTATAAGAACTGAAAGTAATTTCAAGGTAAACAATTTAAAAATTTAAACAACTAAAAGGTATGAGTGATTCATTTGACATTTTTAACTTAGGTGTGGAAGACGTAGAAACCCACCAAGTACAAGCAAGTAGTTCTACTAACGAGATCTACAAACCAACCGCAGACGACGGTAAAGACGGAACTTACAAAGCATTAATTCGTTTTGTTCCTAATCCAGAAAACCCTCGCAATTCCCTAATCCAAAAATACGTACACTGGCTAACTAACTCAAGCGGTGATGGTAAACTAGTTGATAGTCCATCTACTGTTGGTGAGAAATGTCCTATTGCAGATGTATTTTGGAAGCTACGTAAATCAGATTCAGCTGTTGACCGCAAGTCTTCAGAGAAATTGAAAAGACGTCAGCAATATTATGCACTAATCAAGATCATTAAAGATCCACAGAACCCAGATCTAGAAGGTACTTACAAAGTATTTAAATTTGGTTATAAGATCAAAGAGAAGATTGATGCAGAATTGAAACCAGACTTTGGTGAACCAACACAAGTATTTGACCTTTTTGAAGGTAAGAACTTTGAGTTAATCATTACTCGCCAAGGTGACTACAACAACTATGACAAGTCTAAATTCTCAGCAAGTAAATCAGCTATTATTATGGGTGATGCACCAGCAGAGCGTAACAAAGAGACCATGACAACAATTAAGGCTGAGCTAGAAGCTGCTCCTTCCTTAAAGGGTTATGATTACCAAGCATGGGATGAAGATACAAGATCTTTCGTTAATGACGTATTGAGAATGTACATCAATCCAGGCAGCTCTATCGCTGAGATGACATCGAGTGCTCCTAAAAAAGCAACACAGTCGGCAACTGCGGTAGCAGAAAAGCCAGTGGAAGCTCCAGCAAAAACAGAATCAACTTCAAGCGTTTCATCTGATGACGATCTAGATTCTTTTTTGAATGACCTCGACATCTAATATACAACTTACTGAAGAGTTAAAGGATAAAATAAGGTATGCACTTAAAGAAGTAGTATCTCAAAAACATCCTGAACCTAACAAGAAGCTACTAAAGGACATGCATGGGCGAATAACCCTTGCATGTCCCTATTGTGGCGACTCCTACAAAGATGATACCGCCAAGCGTGGTAACATATTCTGGGATACATTACAGTACCATTGTTATAACTGCAACCACCACACAAATCTTTATACTTTTTTAAAGGATCATGATATTAAAATGTCGAATAGCGATGACTCTTTTTTGGTCATTGACTACATTCAACAAAATAAGATACAGGTAAATCCCGAGTCAGTTTTAAAACATCAAGGTCTTGAAGAGATCCATAATTTAGCAATTGATATCGATGACTTTAAAAAACATTTTAAGGCAAAACCGATAGTACCCGGTGACTGGATATGGTTTCAATTAAAGGCAAGATTACTCCACAATAGAGTAGATGATTTTCTTTATTCAGAAAAAGAACATCGTTTATGGATATTAAACTTTAGTACTGATAACAAAATTATAGGAGCACAAACACGTAGAATGAAAGGTTATGGTCAAAGATATCTAACATATGATTTACCTAAAATATATGAAGAAATGGGTAAACCACTAGATATGACAAATGATGAGTTAAATAACTTGACCAAGATATCTACACTATTTGGTATTATGCAATTAAACTTTCAAAGACCCATTACAATGTTCGAGGGGCCATTAGATGCTAAGTTTATGACCAACTCACTGGCGCTAGCTACCGCTGGTAGATCAACAGATGATTTTGATGAGATACCAACAGTCAGGTACATGTTTGATAATGATGTAACAGGTAAAAAGAAGATGGCTGAGAAGCTTAAGAAAGGACGACCAGTATTTATGTGGTCTAAATTTCTTAAGGAAAATAAGCTAGATACATATAATATTAAAGATCTAAATGACTTAATATTGAAATGTTTTGAGCTTAAAATCAACGCTCACAAAAAGATCGATCAATATTTCACATCAAGTCAATTGGATCTATGGTACGTATAGAAGATATTAGTAATATGGTTGAAGACAACTTAGACGATTTTCAAAGAGACAGTGATAGATTTAAAGGTATGAAACTCTTAATTGATTTTCAACCATTAGATCTTACAGTTAATTCACCAGATATAGAGTTTCCAAAACCCAAATTTAAAAAGAGACAAATAATCTCTAAGTTTATCAAACCAGATCCTAGCAAGAAATCATTATTTTAGTATGAGCAAAGAGAATATATTAGCATTAGATAGGAAATTAAGTAGTCAAAGAACAGAGTGGACCAATATTATTAAAGGGCTATCTCAGAGTTTAAGAAACTTAAATACCATGGAGGAAACTATTGCTGAAGTTCTTTCTTCTCGCCAATCATTAGTTGAGCAGATATCATACTTAAATATGAAAGTTAAGGAACAAAAGAATAAAGTTAATGTCAGGTACCGAGAAGCGTATATTAGATATTATGAATACGATTACAAATTAGGCGAAAAACAAAAAGAGAAGTTTATTGAAACCGACCTCGCCGACGAAAATATGATACTATCTCATTTAGAAAACCAAGTGGAATTCTTTAGAGACTCGGTTAAGACCCTAGATAATATGGGCTTTGCCATTCGTAATAGACTTGCATTAAAAGATCTATAACGAAAAATAAAAATGCTCTAACAATGTGGAGCTTAGTTTAACTGAAAACAAACAGTTGCTTCGTATTGATGTAGCAACTGAATTAGAATTAGAACAACTCAATATTTCTCTTAATAAGAGGATTGAGTCATGGCGTTTCAACCCCTTAGTTAAAAAAGGGTTGTGGGACGGTTATGTTTCCTATATTAAAGATGATAAGTGGATTCCTTCCGGTCTATGGAGAGAAGTCATGGGTATATGCAAGGACTATAAATTTGAGTTTAAACTCGAAGGTATTACAGAAATATTCGATACCAATATTAATCAAGAAAAGTTTACCCAATGGGCAATTGATTTCTTTGAAAAATCAGAAATTACCCCGAGAGACTATCAAATAGAGGCTGCATTCAATATTCTAAAATTTAAAAGATGTTTAAGTGAATTGGCAACTTCTGCTGGTAAAACACTCATCTCTTTTTTAACAGTTGCATATCTACTAGAAAAGCAAAAGGCAGGAAAAATACTATTCATCGTGCCCAATGTTTCTTTGGTTGTACAGGCTAGCGAAGATTTCCTAGATTATAATTACAGGAATGCAATAGATATTAAAGTACAGCAGATTTATAGCGGCCAAAAAATTAGGCCAGGTAGAAATGTTATTATCGGTACATATCAGTCTCTTGTTAAAAAAGAAAAGGCATATTTTGAACAATTCGACGCAGTTATTGTCGATGAAACCCACAAAGCAAAATCAGCTTCTATTAAAACCATCTTACAAAAATGTGTTAACGCAGAATACAAGTATGGTTTATCTGGTACTATACCAAAAGAAGGTACATTAGATAGGCTAACACTTATGGCATATACAGGTCCATTAATTACAGAGATTAGTGCAAACTATCTACAAAATGAGGGGCATATCGCAGGATGTAAAGTAAAAATTATAAAAATGGACTATGCTCCGCAATCTACTAAAGATGCGTTTAGAGAAATGTCCCAAAACAGATATGAAAGCAAAGATGTTTTTAAGTTTGAGCAGAATTATGTTATCAATTCACCAGGCCGCCTTAACTTTATTACTAGTATTATTTCCAGAGTACGCGGTAATAGTCTCGTCCTTTTCCATCGCATTGAGCATGGTAAAAAAATATATGAAAAACTTCGCAGAGAAAGTGATAAAACAGTTTACTATGTTGATGGAGGTATTGATCAAGATATTCGCGAAGAACATAAGAAAAAAATGGAGGCAGGTGAAGATGTCGTCATAGTCGCTTCATACGGTACCTTCTCTACGGGTATCTCGATTAAGAAAATACATAACATCTTCTTTACAGAATCATTTAAATCAGAGGTAATTATTAGACAATCAATTGGTAGAGGTCTGAGACAACATAGCTCAAAGGACTCTGTTAATATTATTGATTTTGTAGATGATTTATCTTCTCAGGACTGGGATAATTATTTAATGCGACATGCAAAGGAGCGTCAACGCATCTATAGAGAACAGAAATTCAAATACGATATTAAAAATGTCGATTTTGAAGGAGATATATAATAAAATAATAACATATAAAAATAAAACAATAATATGCAAAAGTTAAAATCATTTGATCAATTTGCTACCGAAGCAAAGATTTCTCAAACTAGACACTTAGAAGAAGAAAAGATCGTAAAAAGAACTAATGAAGCAGAGGCTTTTAAAGCACTCTTATCTGAATTTAAAGTAGCTTCAATCAAAGAATTGACAGAAGAGCAAAGATCAGAATTTTTTAATAGATTAAGAGGTGCTGAAATTAACGAAGCAGTTACACTTATCGAAGAGGGCACAAGAGGTCAATTTGGTAAAATAGATAAGAAAGGTAATATCACTTCAATTTATACACATTACGATTCTTATCCAGAAAACATGTTACCTATTATTAAGAAATCTTTTAAAAACCCAAAAGCAGTTGATGCTGTTATTGCAAAGGGAGATTGTTCAGGTTTAGAAGATAGTATTGATAAGATGAATTTTTACGGAGATAAAAATGCAATGACACCTTCAAAGGGTTCAATCGCTAACGTTTCTAAATATTTGAGAGATGTAGCTACCAATAGCAGCGCAGAATTCGTTTACCTTTGGGACGAAGCTAACAAGCAATGGTTAATGGCTGATATTTATGGCAATGGCTATGATGACTTATATCCAGCATTTGAATCTGTTTCTGTTTCAGTAAATGAGGCGATTCAGGTAAAATACAAGAGAGATGCTAAGAAAGTTGTTACAGTTTACAATAACTTGTTTGCAAAAAAACTAACTGACTTGGGTGCAATGTCAAATGAATCAGTATTAGGATGTATTAAGTACTTATTTGAAATGGCAATGGAAGATGCTAACTTCTCAAGAGAAGGATTTGCAATCTCTAAAAATATTAAAGGTTCTATTAGTACCTTTGAAGTTAAAATGCCAGGTTTAGGTAATCACTTTATTAAGATCGGTGCAACTACAGTTAAGAGAGTACTAGACAAATACTATTCTGATATTGCTAACGCAGCAGGATGGTCAGGTATCGGTATCGTTGAAGGTACTGCACTTTACTTAGAGCAAATTAAACAAGAGGCAGCGGGTCAATCTTTATTGAACGCATTTAATGGATTCTTTAACGAAAGTATTGTTATTGAAAACGCTGATATTTTATGTGAAGCAACTGTTGAAATGGATGCAATGGATCCAGATGATAAAGACTTTTTAAAATTCTTAAAGAAACACAAGGTTACTATTATTGATAAAAAGATGGACGGTCCAGGTGGCGGAACTCCAGTTATCACAATGCAAGGTAAGAGAAAAGATCTTGAAGCAGTATTAGCTGATGAAGAATTAGGATGGGCTGATGCAGATCTAGCTGAATATATCGAAGAATCAGTAGTTAACGAAAAACTATCTAAGTCTGAATTAAACAAAATTGAAGATTTTCTTTATGACCAAGATGCAGATACTTTAAGAGATATTTGTGATGATTTATTAATGGACGATGAATATTATGCAGAAGACAAGTACGATCTAGATTCAGATGATTTAGTAGGTATGGCAATGGATTACATTGACAGCGAAAGCATCAAACTAAAAGATGTTAAAGCAATTGTTGAATCTAAAGTAAACGAAGCTGAAGTTAAATCTGATGAAGAATTTAACGAATATGCAACCACGGTTTTACAAAAAGCATTTGGTGAAGAATTTGATGAGGCTAAAGCAAAAAAAGTAATTGATGGCATCTTAGCTAAATCTAAGGGTGATTATGGCGTAGCAGTCGGTATGCTGACTAGCTCATTAGGCTAATAATTAAATTACAATATATACATTATGAAGATCTACCATAATTTTGAACAGTTTGTAACTGAAAAATTACATTCAAATATAAAAGAAGCTTTAATTTTAGAAGGCGGGGCTGCCGGTCATATGGCACATCCATTTGATGATAAGTCATTAACATTTACAGATTTCAAAGCTCTTATAGAAGCTGGTTTAAGTGGTGAACTTAATTTTGAAGAGGACGCTACTGAAAAAACAGATGGACAAAATGTATTTGCAACTATTCAAGATGGTGAGGTTAAATTTGCTCGTAACAAGGGTGAACTTATAACACCAATGGATCTTCAAACGTTTAAGCAAAAATTTGATGGACATGCATCTGCAATGGTTGAAGAAACTTTTAAGTTTGCTGCAGAAGATTTAGCCAATGCGTTGATTAAATTACCAGCTAAAGTTCAACAAGAAGTATTTGAAAATGGACTCAATTGGATGAACATGGAATTGATCTATTCTAAAAATCCAAATGTAATCTATTATGATAGAGATATTATTCAATTTCATGGTATAAAAAAGACAGATGGTAATGGTAATATAATTGGTGAAGATAATAAACCTGCATCAGTAATAGCAAAAGCCTTAGAGTCTGTTAAAGCAAATGTCGGTAAAACATTTACTATAATTCCACCTCAAATAATTAAATTAGGTAAGGACCTTAATTTTGAAGAAAATAAAAATAAATTTATTAAGAAGGTTGAAGCGCTCCGCGACAAATATAATTTGACAGACGCTGATGAAGTTAGCCGCTATCATGAAATGTGGTGGAGGGAAACTATAGATTCAAATTTCCCAGATTTAACACAAGACTTTAAAGAAGGTTTATTATTAAGATGGGCATATGGAGATAAAAAGACCCTTAATTTAAGATCTTTAGACAAAGAACTTGGAAAAGACAAGGCAGCTATTATTAAGAAATTTGACAAAGAAGATGTTGCTAAGAAATACAAAGAGAATATTAGACCGTTTGAAGATCTATTCTTAGAACTAGGTTCTATTATTCTAAAAAACGCTTCTAATTTTGTTGCTGCGTCACCAGATGCTGAAATGCAAAGATTACATAATCAAATTAGAACCGAAGCTGATAAAATTAAAAAAGGTGGATCAATCGAACAGATACAAAAAGTTGAAGCTGAATTAGCTAGATTAGAAAGAATAGGTGGAATTGATTCAATTATGCCAACTGAAGGGATTGTCTTTGTTTATAAAGGCAAGACATTTAAGTTAACAGGAACATTCGCTGCAATTAACCAGCTTATGGGTATTATTAAGTACGGAAGATAAACAACACAACATGGCTTTACAAAACTTAAGAACATATTTTGAATCAACTAATACCAATGACTTTTTGGCTATGTTGGACCTGACATGCGTTGTATCTGAAAAGATTCAAGCATCTTCATTTCATGTTAAAAGAACCGATACAGGCTTTAACTATTATAAAAGCGGTTCTAAATACCAGATGGATAGAGTAGATAGAACCATGGTTAAATACTATGAAAATGGTATTAAATATTTTTCAACAATATTAAAAGAAGTTACCGAAGAGATGCCATTAGATTGGAAATTCGGCTTTGACTACATGTTGGATAATAAAACGGTAAGCATTGAATATGATGTACTACCTAAAAACCACTTAATCCTAACACATATACAAGTATTAAACCCAAATGATCCTACTCAAATTAAAAAAGTAATTAGAGATCCACAGGTTCTAAACAAATGGGCGGATAAATTAGGAGTTCAGAGACCGCCAATTGTATTTGAAGGTAAACTACAATCTAATCAAAAGGACGACCTTATATCGCTTCTAAACACATCTGATCAAGACTTCATAACTAAGTTTGAATCACAATCATTTACTAGAACAATATACAATATATTTAATAATGGCCTTAATACTCCTGCGTTAAACTTTACACTAGATAAAGATATTGATGGGTTAATAATCAATTTCTACGAAGGTAAAAACATTAAGAGTTTTAAGCTAGAGAGATTTGATAGAAAACCACAAGAGGAAAGAAGTCCATCTGACATGTATCAGATTTCAATTTTAGATCTAGTAGAATTTATTACTAACTATGATTTATTAGCTATTGAAATATCAGAAGAAGAGTCAGACCTTAGATATATTGAATTAATCTCAAATATATTTAATGCATACATTGAAAAGAATGCCTCTAAATATATTGGAGCTAATTTTGATTCAGCTGATTTCTCAGACAACAAAGGATTTGATCTTAATCGTACATTTATTAAAGATGAAAAAACAATATCATTAATTCAAAATAAAGTTTTGGCAGAGTTATTTAAAATTGCGTTAGGTAGTTTTAGAAAGAAGAGAACTAGAGAAACAGACATTATTAACACTGACTTAATGAACCAAATCAATGAAATAGTTGAAACTATAGAAGGCATTGTAATGGCAAAAACAAATGAAAATGACGTTATGACATTTAAAACATATTTAGTTAACCAAAAACTTCAACATGAAGTTAGTCCAGTTTTAGAGGGGCTTACAGTTAAATACCCAGAACAAGGTAAAACACCAGTCAACATGTTCGTTGGTAGATTCCAACCATTTACGCTGGGCCATGCTAAAGTAGTTGAGACTATTAATAAACAAAACGGTTATCCGGTAGTTGTTTTTCTAGTTAAATCAAAAACTAAAAAGAAAGAGGATGCTTTTTCTAGACCATACGACGAAGAAACTCAACTTCAAATGTTAAACCAACTAAAAGGTAAATATCCAATTGAGAAGGTTTATATTATTGACAGGGGAGCAATTGACCTAATGTTTAATACAATGAGAGCCGATGGTTATGAACCCGTATTATGGGGCACTGGAAGTGATAGACTTAAAACGTATTCATATCAAGTTGATAAACCAGAATATAGAGAAGACTTGGGTGTAAGGACTGATTTTGGTCTTTTTGAAATTCCAAGAACTGGTAAAAATATTTCAGCTACGCAAGTTAGAAATGCAATGCTAGATGGTGATGAGAAGCTATTTAAGAAACTAACACCTAAAGAGATACACAACATGTATGGTGAATTAAAGTCTAAATTAGAAGACAGTATGGGTGTTTTGGCAGAGTCAAAATCTGTTATGACCTTCGATCAATTTATTAAGAATATATAAATAAACATAATACACCAAAATGAAGAATATAAAATCATTTGAAAGTTTTACAGAAGCCAATAACATATCAGTAGATGAATCTATTCAATTTGGGTCTTATCACTATAATTCTAGAACTGAATTCGGTGAGCATGCCGATAATCTACCAGAAAAAGGTGAGACTAAATACTTAGTATTTGCCCATAATTCTGCAGATTTTTATGGTCAAAGAATTAGATTAGAAGCAGGATATACAATTGGTTCTGCTGGCTCAAAACAATACATCGGTGTATTTGATGACGAGGCCTCTGCAACTGACGCATACAACACTGCTATGAAAAAACCAGATGGTGTATTAGTATCGTTCTCAATGGGAACTCTTTATGCAAAGTCTAAGTTCTCATTCCAGTATGAAGAAACAAACGGTCATTTAGCAAAGATTAAGAAATAATATATCAAAAAATGGATAATAATCAACCAATAGAAGAAAGACACATCACTGTCAAAAGAAAATATACTGAAAACTACCCAGCTGTTAAAGTTGGCAAGGCTGCTAGAATTAGAAATAAAGTTTTAGAAGCTATTAAAGATGGTAAACTTACTAAAGAAGAGTTTGATACTATTTTAAAAGAGATGACAGTTGATAGTACGAGATGGATTAAAAGAAACGCTACTTATTTTAATGTTAGTGAAGAGGGTATCACACTTTCTAAAACGGGTAAGAAAATTCTAAATGAATTAACAACTACTATAGATATTAATGAAAAAGCAACTCCCTTTAAAATTGCAAACGCAAGAGCTGAAGAGATTTTTGGAGAGTTTGGCGTTGCAACATTAGATTACAGTCAAGTGGCAAGAGTAATAGATATCAAGTTAGCTGATAAACTAGCTAAAAAATATGGTGAAGATAGTTTTATGGCCTTGTCAGAATTAGACATGGAAGAACTTCTTAATAAGAATCCAAAATTAGTAAAAGAAAATAAAACAAATAATAACATGAAAACAAACTTTGTATTTGAAAGTTTTGGTGACTTTGTAAATTCACTAAACACCACGAATAAATCAAAAGAATTAGTTACCGAAGCATTTAAGTCTAGTATGCTTGCTAGTTTATTTAGAACTAAAGGCGCTAAATTCGACGCTACTTTAGCGAAAGCATTTTATGGTACAGCTAAAATTAAAATGGACCTTGTTGAAGACGAAGATATTTTAGTAGTTAATCCAGAGACTGCTTATAAAAATAAGCAAGTGGATTCAATTATTTTCTATGTGTCTGATGTACCAAAAGAAAATCCATATGCACCTAGTGATGCATGGTATGATCATAAAACAATCCCAGGCGAAGGCTACTTATTAGCGGTTGCTTCTGGTGAAAATGCATTTTACACTAAATCTTGGGGTAAATATGATAAACAATATAAATTAACTAAAGGTAGCGAGTCTGATTCAGTTGGTATTTCTAAAAAGTACAAAGGATGGGACGGAACAGGTCTTTATAACGTAAAAAGAATTGCCGAAGTTGCAGATAGAGCTATTGTTTTAAACATGGCACTTTTAAGACAGAAATATTCTGCTGAAGCTGAAAGAGCCTCAAGGGCTGATGCTAAAAAAGGTGCAATCGCATTTAAGTCAGATAAAGACTTCAAGAAAGAGAACATGGACAGATACCACCAAATTTTAGCTAATAAAGCGGCTTCTTTACCATTAGACAAAATGGTTGCAGACGCTATTGAATCTCTAACTACTCAAATTAAAGACGGTTTAGCTAAAGGTGAAAAAGGACGTTATGAAGATATTATCATTGGTCGTAAAGCAAATGGTAGCGAAGCTAGATTAAGAGATGCTTCTAATCATATGTCAAGCATCTTAGACGATTATAATAGATATGTTAGTTATATTGGGCAGGCTGAAGAGTCAGAAAAACAATATGGCGACAGAGAGTCTTACTACGAAAGAGAAGCTAAGAACTACGCTAAGTCAATTAAAGATAGAATCAATCAGATTGAATCATTTGATTATGTCTGGTAAATTCAAAAGAGTATTCTTTGAGTATTGGATTAAACCATGGTACTCTGCTTAATTATAGAATTAAAACTATGAAACACATACAATTATTTGAACAATTTTTAAACGAACAAAGTATTCCTAAGAGATTTGGATCAGAAGAACAGTTTGACTGGAAAGACGTAGAACAAAAATTAGTATCATCTTTTATTGGTACATTTAAACACTATAAATATAACGATATGAAGGTCCCTGACATGAAGCTCTTATTCATAGAAACATTCGATGTTCTAACAAAGAAATTTGGATATGAAGATCACCACGCATTAGATTACTTGAATAAAAACGGGCGCAGCATATCATACTACGTCATTAATAATCATGATGGTGTAGATGGAAAGAGGCGTTATGCGTACTTCAATGATGCATTGGGAAGAATGGAAGAAATATTATTAGGATTAGAAACATTGTCTAACTGGAAAAAACTGGCAAAAAACTATTAATAAAAAAACAATACAATTATGAAACATACTATTAAAACAATACGCTAGGAAGTAATTATGCCAAGTACAAGTAAATCACAACAAAGATTAATGGGACAAGCGTACGCTTATAAAAAGGGTGAGTTAAAATCTGATGAAGTTAGTGCTGAAATAAAAGAATTAGCAGATAATATGACTCTTAAGCAGTTGAAAGATTTTGCAAGTACAAAGCATACTGGTTTACCAGAGACGGTAGATGAAGCATTTATTGGACCGTTTGTATTTAATGATAGTATGTCAGATGAAGAATTACTAGGAATGTATAACGGAGCATTAGACGGTTATGCTAATTATGCTAAAGGAATGCACTATACTAAATCCGATTATAAGAAAGCTTATCAAGAAATTGAAAAGATCTTAAAGAAGAGAGGAATTACAGTAGACGAAAACATAACCCCTGCTAATTTAACGGGTATGGGTCCAGTAGTTTTACCAGGTAATGGTACAGTTGGATCAGGTGATGTTCCAGCAGGTTCTGGTGATGCCGAAGAAGAATATAAAAAGAAAAGAAAAAAAATGAAATATATCAAAACGTTCGAGGCATACTCACAAGATGATATTAATATGTCATATGGTTTTTATGGTCAAATAGAAACTAGCTTTAATGAAAAGAAAGCTAAGACTCTTTTTGATCAAGGCGTAAAAGATCTTCAAAAAAAGTATAAACTAACCGAAACAGGGGCATTAGGTGTACTTAATTCAAAAATGGGTAGAAAGGCGGCTGATGAGATTTATAATAACAGTGCTAAAACTGCAGTTGAGGGACTAGAAAGCTATTATGGTAAGTCACTCCAAAAATATATCGCTGAAGTACAAAGATCTCTGGTACACGAATCAAATGAAATTATTGAAGAGGCAACAGATATTAATGATCCAGTTCTAGTGGCAATGAGAGCAATGAAATCAACAATGGCAGCTAAAAAAGCTCAAGCAGCGCTGGACAAAAAGAAAAGAGTTTATGGTAAACAAAGGGATGTATTAGAAGATCAACTTTGGGATATTGCAAATGAACTTAAAGATTTAACTTCAGAAAGATCTCAATTGTATAAAGATATGGAATCAGAGGCTGGCGAAAGGGGTACTGAATGGTCTGATGAAGATGCTAACAGATATGGCGGTGAACTAAATGCAATCGAAGATCGCATTGATGCTTTAAAAACTAAAAGAAAACAGATAGAAGATAGATTATCTTACTAGATCTAAGGTTGTTAATAACTTTTTGAAAATAATTGGCCAAACATTTTTTTGTTTGGCCTTTTTTTATTATATTTACACTGTAATTAAAAGATAGACCGAGATGGCAAAGAAGAAAAAAGATATTGATGGATATAACGAGAGGCATCTCGCTGCCATGATACGTCGTAAAATGATTCAAAAGGACCATGGCGACGAATCTAAATATAATAGAAAGGACAAGTCTTGGAAAAAAGACATAAACACTAATAAAGACAATGATTAATAATTTAGAACTTAAATAAAACTAAACAAATCAAAAATATACCATATAACAATAAACCAATTACACATGAATATTTTAAACGAAGCAGACAAAATTATTAATCATCGTTCAGAAGAGAAAGAACGCATGTATGGTCCTTTTGAAGAAGGCATGCGCCGAGCTGCAATGATTTGTGGCGGAATGACTGGTAAAGAATTCACCGGAGCGGACATGTACGCAGCACTTGTTGCATTAAAACTAAGTAGACATTCATATAATTATAAAGAAGACAATCTACTTGACGCAGTGGCGTATATCGGTGGCTTAGATAACTATATTAAGAAGTATGGTTATGGTGAAACTGAAAAACCAATGGGTACAGAAGATGCAGAACTTTAAATACTTTACAGATTATGAATCTGACAAGTCAATTAAGATAGCAATATCTGCACTTGTTGGTAAATTAAGCCCTAAGCCAAGCTCACATAAGTCTGGTTGGGCTTTTATGCTGTGTAACCAATTGGTAAATGCTGGTTATAAGAATGCTACTGTAATTACAGATTGGACTACGGACTGGTCGGAATTTGATGTAGTCCTTCTTGAGCATGGTATGGAATATAAAGGTGCGTTCAATATATTCGGCGGGGCTAACGACGAGTTATTCCACCAGATTAATAGACTTTTTACTAAAGGTCCTAGGATGTATTCACTACATCATGATATGCCTTCAATTGCAGAATTAATTGAGAAGAGATTAAAGACTGGCTCGGAACTATTTAAAACACTTGAGACTAGAATTGAAGAGGCTAGAGAGATTTGCTCTGGAATCCAAAGAGTAGACCATATTGAAAAGACCGATAAGCTTTGCTTTGGAGACTCACATAGTTTTAGTCAATATACGCCAGGTTTTATGGTCAATCGTAATGATGGTTTAACTCTATTTGGAACTCTAAAGAGAGGTCTATTAGATTATGTATACCCATGGACTAATGAGCTTAGGATATATCTTGGTAATATCGACATAAGACATCATTTAATGCGACAGGATGATCCCGTATCAGCACTGACTAAGATGATGGTGCAATATGAACAAACACTTCAACAATCGGGTATTAAAACCATTGAAGTTATACAAGCATTGCCAATTGAGAATGAGTCTAGGCAATTACCAAAGACTGGTTATTATAAAGACACCCCATTTGCTGGTTCTTGGCAAGAGAGAACTGATCTTGTGAAACTTATGAATGAAATGATTGTTGATATGTGTACTCGCAATGGATGGAGTACATGGAAACACTCAGGTGCATATAAAAATCCGATTGGTGAGTTAAGTTTTGATGTAATGGAAAAACCTAAATCAGTTCACATCGCTAGAGAATTTTATCGATGGGATCTTGTTAATAATGAACCAAATAAAAAACTAAAAGTAGTACAAATACAAACAGCATTATTTTAAAATGAAATACACTAAATTATACAAGATAGAGATAACACCATATCATGCTACGGATGCATCATATAGTATAGAAATTACCACTGGTGATATAGAATGGTCAATGGATGAATATGCTAGAAATAGAGATCCATTTGCATGGAAAATAATTGAGCAAAATGAAAATTAAGACAACCCAATATTATGACGAATTTATTAGGTATTTTAATTTAGCATTAAAACAACAAGAGCTTAGTAATTTAGGCATGGTGCCACATGATGAAAGTGGTATGAATGATCCTTTAATGGAACATATACAACTGTATGATGTTGTGGAACGAAAGTATGCTGGTTTTAGTCAAATTATAAATGATTGTTTTTATGGATGGACAGATAAACATCCGTATTGGCAACATATGCAAGCTGGTAAAATTTACCCCCAAAGAGAAGAGGTTGCAAAAAATTGGACTAGTCGACAAGATATTTTTGGCCTAGAAGAATGGTTGTATGTTTTTATTCTCCATCGAGTTTGTGGCTCAGCAATTAACTACGCTACCAAACCATCTGGTTATCATAATACAATCCTATTTGATCTACACGATTGCGATACAATTGAAGAAATGTGTGAAAAGGTAAAATACCACCCAACGCCATTCTACACTTCAGTTGGTTATCAATTTCCAGCATTTCCTAAACCTCCACAACCAACTCAAAATGAGGATAGTTTTGTTGGTATGTCATCATTTAAAGAACCAGAATATGTCTATAAACGAGGCGGGGATTATTTCTTGTGTGAATTTGCACCAAGATTGGCTAGAGACATGGCAGGTTATTTGAGAGATGGTGGTAAAAAAGACTTAAGACAACTTGGTCAATGGATGTTTGATTGGAATGTTGCAAACGGACTGAGACAATATAAATTCCAATACGCAGCTGTTATTGCAGACGTGGCTGACTGGTACCCAGAATATATCAACAGAGAATCAATGTTCTATTACGGCACAAATGCAGTAGAATGTATTGGTTATTTAGCAGATCCGGTCGATTACAAAGGTAAAAGAAGTGAACCGTTTCTAGATGCAGTAATGACTAAAATATACGAAGACACTGGTTCATTGCCATATAATGCAGAAGATGTTGCATGCGACTTTATTAGATGGATTGAAAACTATCTAAGACCTGGTGCTGATTATGCACATATTAACATGGATACTTTATGGAACTCGTCTTCTATCAAAGACCATCCGTATGGTAGACAAAAAGCAATGTTAGACTTAGGTCTAGTTGAAACATTTAATGGCATGACTTCATTCCCGTCAGATGATAAAATACTACAATCTGCTAATGTTTCAGTAGAAGAATATAAAAAAATGGTAGCTAATATATGAGAAATAAAGCAGAAGACGCATGGCAGATCATGCGAATCCAGGGTGAATTTACCAAAGGATTTGATACATTCAGTGAATTAGGACCCTGTATTTCCGTTTTTGGAAGTGCTAGAACAATGACAGGAACTAAATGGTATGAAGAGGCGAAACTATTCGGTAAGCTAATAGCCTGTGAAGGGTTTGGAGTGATTACTGGAGGTGGACCTGGTATTATGCAAGCCGCAAACCACGGCGCTAAAGAAGTAGGTGGAAAATCTATTGGAATTGGAATTGAATTACCATTTGAATCTGGCATGAACAAATATGTTGACCTCGGAGTAGAATGTAGATATTTCTTTACTCGTAAAGTAATGTTTCTTAAATATTCACAAGCCTTTGTTATTTTTCCAGGTGGAGTGGGTACATTAGATGAAATGTTCGAAGCCATAACCCTTGCACAGACCGGCCATAATATAACATATCCAATAGTCCTAGTCGGTAAAAAGTACTGGGGCGGTTTAATTGATTGGATGAAGGATCAATTATTGGGTTCAGGTAGAATGAGTGAAAAGGATTTTGATCTATTTAGAATTGTCGATAGTGCAGATGAAGCTAGAAACAAAGTAATGGAATACCATAACAAATATATGACTAGTCCAGAATATTTAGGACCTAAAACAAACTTTTAATATGGCACATGATACTCACACAACAAGTAAAATGAACCAAGACTTAAATCTAATGATGCCAAATAGACAAGCATGGTTAGATTTAGCTGGTGACTGGAAAGATCCACTAGAAGATCCTATTATAATGAATCACGATGGTTTCAATGTAGTCAGAGATGATATGATGGGGTTTGGATCCAAATGTAGATTCGGAGATATTTTAGTTCAAAAAGCACCAACAGATACATTAGTTTATGTACAGCCCAGATTTGGATTTGCGGGAATTTCTCTTGCTTATTTGGCAAATAAGTATAACAAGAAACTGGTTTTATTTATGCCTTCAGGTAAAGTAATTTCAGATCATCAAGCTATTTGTATTGAGAGGGGTGCAATACCTAAGTTCAGAAGAATTGCTGCCATGCCAAATTTAAATAAAATAGCAAAAGAATGGGCGGAAGCAAACAATGCAACTTTTATACCATTGGGTTTAAAACATGAATTAGTAACAGCAGCGGCTGTTAAAGTAGCGTATGATATTGCAGAAAAACATGGATACCCCGAAGAGGTTTGGTCTGCTATTTCAACAGGCGTATTACAGCGCTCTTTGCAGATTGCATGGCCAGATGCTCAATTTAACGCAGTAGCAGTATCTAGGAATATTAAAGATGGTGAATTAGGTAAAGCAAAAGTTTGGTCACATCCTAAGGCATTTGCCGCTGATGTAAATCCTAAATACGCACCACCATTTCCATCTGCAATGAACTATGATGCTAAAGCTTGGGAATTTATGAAAAAACACGGAACGCCCGGTGCATGGTTTTGGAATGTAGGTGGACAACCCTATCCAGAATCAGAAGAAACTAAAGAAAAAACTAATTCTCAAAGAGAATGGGGAGAAGTTTTAGAAATGGACAAATAACAATGAAACTATCTCACAAATTAGCATACTAATAATATAACAAATTACATATGGCAAATATAGATAACGAATGCAAAGATCTTGAAGTAAAAGATTTTTACAATGATTCAACGACACACTTAGAAGACATTATGTCTCATCAAAAAGAGATGCAAGAAAAAACTTATGGCATTAAGTTTGAGAACATGTCTATTCGCGAGGTAATGGACTTCTGGCATGTTAACACACATGCAGTGATAGATGAACTACACGAAATGACAGACGCATTAGGAGGCATTAAAGATGGCTCAGGGAACGCAGTTTGGAAATACTGGAAAGCAGACTTTAAAAAGTACGAGACAATAAAAGTTTCTGATCTATCAGAAGATGATCGTAAAGAACTTTTTATGGAGTGGATTGATGTATTGCACTTCTTTATTAATTATGCGGCATCAATTGGCCTCGATGCAAAGACAGCATATAATTATTATTTCGCAAAAGCAGAAGAAAATAAGAACCGTCAAAAAAGAGGCTACTAATGCTATTAGACATTGAACAAACTGACAAGGAACTTATCATCTCTTATTATGACAAAGAGGGTAAAGTTTCCTTTAAAAGATACACTGTAAACCAATTCCAAAATTGGGTAGTTACAGAAGAAAAAGATAAATATAAGGATAAGACTTTTAGAAACTGGGACAATCGCCCACTAAAAAGAGGTATCGCTAAGTCATTTAATAAGTTCAGTCTACTCTATTTTATGGATAGCCTGCCAGCGGCAGATAAAGAAGAGATTTATGAATTCAATATGCCTCGAACATATTTCGTCGATATTGAAACAGAAATCGTTGATGGTTTCCCAAAACCAGAAGAGGCTAAGTCACGTATCTTAACCTTCTCGATCATCACGCCTGAGCGTAAAGCAATTGTATTAGGTCTTGAAGATTTAACATCAGAGCAGATTGCTAAAATTGAGAAAGATACTAATGCCCACCTAAAGAACTATGATCAAGATTGGGAATTCTCATATCATAAATTTGATAATGAGTACAATATGTTATATACATTCTTGCATAAGTTTTTACCTAAGTTCCCAATGATGACTGGATGGAATTTTATCAACTATGACTGGCAGTATATAGTTAATCGTTGCAAGAGACTTCAGATCGACCTGACTGATGTGGCGATCACTGGATCACTTGACAGAAATGATAGTAGACCTCTTCATATGGGTATTTTAGATTACATGCAATTATATGACAAATATGACAGATCAGTTGCGGTAAAAGAATCTAACTCATTAGACTTTGTGTCAGGTGCAGTTTTAGATGTTACCAAAATTAAATACACAGGTTCATTACAAGATCTTTATGAAAATGATTTTACTAAATATGTCTACTACAACGTAATTGACTCCTGTTTGGTTTATTATATAGACAAGCAATTAAGATCAATGGAAGTTCTATTAACATTGGCCACTATTACTAGAATGCCTCTTTATAAAGCCTCATCACCAGTGGCAATTACAGAATCACTATTAGCCAGAAAGCTAGCTGAAACAAATAAAAAAATTGGAGTAGAGTATGGTAAAGCGGATTCTCTTAAAGATGGTAAATTTGAAGGAGCATTTGTAAAGCAACCTATTGTTGGATACTACAGTGGAGTAAGTGCATTTGACTTTGCCTCTCTATATCCATCTATTATGAGACAATTTAATATTTCCCCCGAATCCTATGTTGAACAAATACCACAAGCAGATATTAACGAAAGACGAAAAGATGAGTCGGTAATCGTTTGTGAGAATGGTGTAGTCTTTAAGAAAGAAGACTCTATTCTTAAGAAAATTCTGAGTGATTTATATGCTCAACGTAAAGACTATAAAAAGACCTCATACTCATATTATGAGAAGGCACACGAAATTGAAAAAAAATTTAAACTGTAAATTACCAATACCCTCAACCACTAACCGATATATAAATTACTAAAATAAACTAACTGTATGAATAAGAACATTTTTGCACCAAGGGTTAATATCCTACCATACGAATATCCACAACTATTAGCTTATAAAGACGCTATTAGACACTCATACTGGATCCACACTGAATTTAATTTTACCACAGATATTGACGACTTCAAGACAAAAATTTCTAAACAAGAGAGAGAAGTAATTAAGAGAGCGATGTTAGCTATTGCTCAAATTGAAGTTAATGTTAAAACTTTTTGGGCAGATCTTTATAAAAGAATGCCAATCACCGAAGTAGGTGATGTTGGTATGACATTTGCAGAGTCTGAAGTAAGACACAAAGATGCATACGCTCAATTACTTAGAGTTTTAGGTTTGGAAAAAGAATTCCAAAATGTTGTAGAAATTCCAGCTATCAAAGACAGGATAGCTTATTTAAGAAAGTATTTAGACGGTACAAGAAGTAGAGATGATAAAATGTACACCAAATCAGTACTTCTATTTTCATTATTTATTGAACATGTAAGTTTATTTAGCCAATTCTTAATTATGATGTCTTTCAACAAAGAGAAAAACCTATTCAAAGGTATCTCAAATGTAGTTGAGGCAACATCTAAAGAAGAAGAAATTCACGGTAATTTTGGATCTGAAATAATCAATATAATTAAAGCAGAGAACCCTGAATGGTTTGATGAAGAGTTTGAAGAACTTATTGATTCTGCGTGTAGAAAGGCATATGAAGCCGAAGTTAAAATCCTTGATTGGATCTTTGAAAAAGGAGAGCTTGACTTTCTTTCTAAGGATACCATTAAGAATTTTATACAAAACAGATTTAATAATTCACTAACTCGTATTGGAATGAAACCAATATTTGATGTTGATTTCACCGAACTAGAAAAAACACTATGGTTCGATGTAGAAATCACAGCTACTAAAGAGGGTGATTTTTTCTATAAAAAGCAGGTTGACTATAACAAGAAGAGCAAGTCAATTACCGAAGACGATTTATTTTAATTAACAAAAATATTTAACACACAACATGGAAAAAGCCAGTGAAGTTCTTGCTGAAAAAGAGCAAGATTTACAAACTCCGCGCGCGGAGAACAGAGAAGAAAATTTAATAAATACCAGAGAAAAATATTACTGGCTAAATGATGAAAGTAGATTATTTTTATCAAGAGGTTATATTACAGAATCTCCAGAACAAAGAATTAAAGACATTGCAAATGTCGCAGAAAAGTATTTAAAGATTGAAGGTTTTGCAAAGAAGTTTGAAGACTACATGGCAAGAGGCTTTTATAGCATGTCTACTCCGGTTTGGATTAACTTTGGAAAGGACAAAGGACTTCCAATCAGTTGTTATGGTTCAAATGTTGATGACACATTAGATAGTATCTTGAACGGAAGTAGAGAAATTGGAATGATGTCAAAATATGGCGGAGGAACCTCAATTTTCTTAGGTAATATTAGAGAAAGAGGTGCTACTATTTCTACAGGTGGAACAGCAGATGGTCCAGTTCACTACGCAAGAATGTATGACACTACAGTTGATGTGTGTAAACAATCAGAAGCTAGACGTGGTGCATGTGCAGCATGGTTACCAATTGAACACCCAGATGCATCTGAATTCTTAGATATGGGAACAGAAGGTAATCCAATTCAAAATCTTCAATATGGTATTACAGTAACTGACCAATGGCTAGAAGAAATGAAAGCCGGAGATGCTGACAAGCGTAAATTATGGGCTAAAGTTATCCAAAGACGTAACGAGTTTGGTTTTCCATACATTATGTTTAAAGATACTACAAATAACAATTCACCATATAAAGATCTAGGTCTTGAAATCACAGCATCTAATTTATGTAGTGAGATTCAATTACCAACAGATTCATTCAATTCATTTGTGTGTTGTTTAGGTTCTATTAATCTTCTACATTGGGATGAATTAAAAGACACTGACGCAATCGAGACTTATACTCTATTCTTAAACGCAGTTATGGACGAATTCGTTAAGAAGTCATATAATATGCCAGGAATGTCAAGAGCACACCGTTTTGCAGAACAACACAGAGCATTAGGCGTTGGTGTTTTAGGTTACCACTCTTTATTCCAATCTAAATTGATTGAATTTGAATCTTTGGAAGCAAAACAATTAAACTACCAGATATTTAAAACTCTTAAAGAAAAAACTGATGCAGCTTCCATGTGGCTCCACGACGAAAAAGGATATAGATCACTTAGAAAAGGTTTTGCTAATACAACATTAGTTGCTATTGCACCTACTAAATCTAGTTCTTTTATTCACGGTGCTGTAAGTATGGGAATTGAACCAATCAAATCTAATTATTTTATTAAAGATTTGGCTAAGTCAAAAACTATCTACAAAAATCCATTCTTAACAGAGGAATTAGAAAAATATGGTTTAAATACACCTGCGGTTTGGGAAGATATCTTGAAAAAAGATGGAAGTGTACAACACCTAGACTTTCCAACAAGGGCAGTTTTTAAATCATTTATTGAAATCTCTCCAAGCGAATTAATTTTACAAGCAGGTCAAAGACAACAATTTATTGATCAGTCTCAATCTCTTAATTTAATGATTCACCCTTCAGTTTCTGCTAAAGATATCAATCAATTGTACTTAAAGGCACATGAACAAGGAGTTAAAACGTTATACTATCAATTTAGTCAAAGTTCAGCACAATCATTTTCTAGAAATATTTTAGAATGTGCAAGCTGCGAAGCATAATTTAGGTGTGGTTTAAAGACCACGTCTTAGGACCGTTATAGTTAACGGGTTGGGCAGAGAAAGTTCGCTACTATCTCTGCCCTTTTTTTGCTTCATTTTTAATGAAACTATTCCACAGATCTCTGTATAATATTCAAATATCATTATCTAAAAATATAAATTTATGAAATTACAAATCGATCGCATTGATCAACATGCATTAACAGAGTTTATCAATCGTGTTAAACTTATTGACTCTTTCATTTATATGAAAATTAAAGATGGTCAAATCCAATCAACAGTTTATCTTCCACAACGAGATGCTGTAAAACACCACTCTATTCAAGCTGATACCATTTTTCAAGTAAGCGAATGGCCTGACACTGACAAGGAGATGAAAATTGCTTTCTTTGAAGGTAATCGAGTTATTGAAGCCATCAAGCACTTTGAGCATGATGCTATTAAAGGTGAGTTGGAATTCATCGAGAATGACGAAGAGTTTGTAGCTTCTACACTTCGTATTTTTAATGACGAACTGGAAATTACACTATCTTGTTCTGAGCCATCATTAGGCTTTAAAGATCTCTCACAAGAGCAACGCGATGCGATTTTCGCACGAACCGATTCACAGTTTGACTTTAAATTGGACACACACTCAATTGGTAAAGTTAAAAATCTATTCTCATTGGACAAGGATGAGACATTCGGTATCAAATCTGATGTTGCGGGGATCAATGTAAATGGTAAGTCATTTAACGTAGTGCTTACGCCAGATACAAATGGTAACGGTAAAGTTACTGTTTACAAGAAGTATTTGAATCTATTAGACAAGGAAGAGCAAACAGTTTATGTGTCAGATTCCAAAGTTGTATTCGAATCAAATGATTCACACACTTTGTTGACAATTTCAACTTGCCAAACAGCCTAATAGATGACAATCGAAGAGTTAGAAAATAAACCAATCGATCAACTCACAGATGATGAGGCGAAGCTGCTTGTAGATCACTACAAGCAGCTTTCTGCCAAATACACTGCATACGAGCAAGCGGTTAAGTTAACTCTTAACTCTATCTACGGTGCATTTGGTAACAAGTGGTTTCACTTCTTTAACCTTGACATCGCTGAGTCAATTACCAAACAGGGTAAAAATGCTATTCTTTATTCAGAAATAATTCTTAATAAGTATGTTAATGATTTCTGGCATAAAGACACTGCTGTTCATGAACAATTTGGTATTAAAGTAAAGGGTAAAATTGAGAAACCTGCGGTAATCTACATTGATACAGATTCATGTTACGTACAGTTTCAAGATCTATACGAATCTATTATATGGCCAGATGAAACTAAGAAACTGAAGATTGATGAGTTTATTCTTGCGTTCTATGCATTCAGACTAAAAGATTATATTAGTAAATGTATGGAAAAATATGCAGAGAAAAGAAACACTGATAACTTCCTTATATTTGAACTTGAATCTTTAGCATATAATGGTATTTGGATGTCTAAGAAAAAGTACATTCAGAATATCGCATGGGATGATAAACTAGAAGTAACTGACAGGCACCCTTCACTTAAGAAAGTAAAGACCATCGGCTTTGATACTATACAGTCTTCAACTCCTAAATTTGCCAGAGAAAAATTAGTAGAATGTCTTAGAATTTTATTTACATCAGAAATACAACCAACGGCAACAGAATTGCAACAACTGGTTGAGTTTATGAAAAAATGTAAAAAGGAATTCAAGCTAGCAGATATTGATGATATTTCATTTAATAAGAGAACTAATAATATTGATCAATATATTATTGACGATCAGAAAGAATTACAGATTGGACTAAAATGCCCAGCTAACGTAAAAGCAGCAGGTTACTATAATTATATTTTAAATAATAATAAAAAGTATAAGAATAAGTATAAACACATTCAAAATGGTGAAAAGCTAAAGATCTATAATTGTATTGGTAATATTAGTGAGGTCTACGCATTTATGCCAAATGAATATCCATATGAAATTGCGCCACATGTTGATTACGATACTCAATTTGAAAAGGCAATGATTGATCCTTTAAACAGAGTACTGACAGCCATCGGCCTCCAAACACTAGATACTAACCTAATTTACGCTTCGGCATTATTTTAAAAACAATGGACTTAAAAGAAATATTATATCTCTTAGAGAAAGAAAACCCAAACAATATGGATCTTGGTAACAAAGTTAGATCACTTGTTTGGAAAATGAAAGAGGCTCAGAGCCAAGAGATTGCAGATGAGCAATTACCAGGACAATTAGATATGTTTAATCATGGAAGTTAATTTAACACAAGAGCAAAAGGAGTATGTTGATGCCTATAATCAAATTTTAAATAGGCTAACAGAAGTACAGTCTAAAATTAATAAACTAGAACAAGAGGCTGGTGCTATATTACAAGAGTTAAACGACCTTCGCGCTAAAGAGCGCCAAGAATTCCCAGAACAATAAGAAACAAATCGTCTTTTGGCGATATAACATAAAATATAAAAGAACAATATGGCAAAGAAAGACTTTAGTTTTGACGATATTAATAGTGAGTTAAAAGATTTAAATCCACTAGGATCGGTGATGGAATTTTCAACATTTAGTGAAGTTACTGAGTGGATCGACACTGGTAATTATCACTTAAATGCATGTGTTAGTGGTTCACTTTTTGGTGGATGGCCTAACAGTAGAACCTGCTCGATTGCAGGACCATCAGGTACTGGTAAAACTTATTTGATTTTAAACTCGGTTAAACGAGCAATTGATATGGGATATAACGTAGTATTCTATGATTCAGAAGCTGCTGTAGATAAAGATCTTATGGTTAAGTTTGGAATTGATATCGGTAAAGTAAACTACCAACCGATCAACACTGTACAGGAATTTAGAACTTCAGTTACCACAATTACTGGTAAAATGCAAGAAGCAAAAGCAGCAGGTGGTAAAGTACCAAAGATCATGATTATTCTTGATTCTGCAGGTAACTTGGCAACTCAAAAAGAAATCGATGATGCTAGATCAGGTTCTGATAAATCAGATATGACACGTTCTAAAGTACTTAAGTCTATCTTCCGAATCATTATGACACCAATGGCTGATCTTAAGATTCCATTCTTATTCACAAACCACACGTACCAAACACAAGACTTTATTAGTCGTCAAGTTGCAGGTGGTGGTACAGGACCAGAGTACGCGGCCTCTATTGTTTTATTCTTAAATAAGGCACAACTTAAGGATTCTAGTGGTGAAAGATCAGGTATTATTGTAACGGCTAAACCAAACAAAAATCGTTTTGCTAAACCAACCAATATTAAATTCCATTTAGATTTCTCTAAAGGTATGAACCGTTATGTTGGTCTTGAACAATATATTGATTGGGAAGAAATTGGTATTACTAAGGGGACTATTGAGAAGGGTGTAAAAATACCTAAATCTACTGCAAGAAACTGGATATGTAAACACTTAGATGAAACAGTACCGAATACAGAATTCTTTACAGAAAAGGTATTTACACAAGAGGTACTAGAGAAAATCGAACTACGTATTAAACCCCTCTTTAATTATAACACAGAGGAGCGTGAAATCGATATTGATGCAATACTAGAAGCAGATGAAGATTAATGAAGATAAACTTCCAATTAAGTATATTCTAGGAGTAGAAGCTGAAATTGGTGGTTATCCTTCAGGATTAGATGTTCTCTTAGCTGAGGTTAAGTTATGTGTTAGAATGCCAGATAGGCATAAAGGTAATATCACATTGCATGCACTTAAAACATATAGGTTTCCTGAAACGAGCGAAGACCACTTAAAAACTTCGATGGAAGAACTAATTAACCTAGATTTAGTTGAAGTACTACATGATGTTCCAGGTAAAGAATCTTGGAAAATAAAAACAAACCCATTTGAATGATATTAGTCATAGACAATTTTATAAAGGATCAGAAGTTATTAAATGATATAGCTTCTGATTCAAGGTTTTTTAACGATCCAGGTGTTTATTACTGGTGGAATGGATGGTGGAACAGTGAAGCCCGTACAGTTAAGCAAAGACTTATAGACTATATTTGGGCCGATAACTGTCCCATTACTGCTAAGTTTTCATTAATGGGCTTTGAGTATTGGACCGGTATTCAAACTGCAAATACAGAGACTGGGTTTAGTAATAACCTAGGTAATCACTATGATAAAGACGAAGAGCTGTTTGCTCAAACGGGTGAGATAGTAAGACCAGTTATCGGTACAGTGTATTATCCAGAACAAGATCAGTTTGAAGGTGGAATGTTAGAGGTTTATACTGAAGGTGTTGATAAAGCACCTGAAGTTGTTTATGCCAAACCTAACAGACTAATTATATTTGATGCTGGCAAATATGTACATGCAGTAACTCCTGTAACCAGCGGCACTAGAAAAGCTATTGCAATAAACTTATGGCAACAAGAACCATTAGGGAAACAAAACGGCGCTATGCGCATAGAACAATAAAGTAATAAAACAAATATATGCAATTCGGAGAGGATTTTGAAAAAATATTTTTTAGATTATCTTTAGTTAAAACTAAATATCTAAAAAGCATTAAAAGTGGCTTTTATACTTCACAGGAGATTGATATTCTAAGTCAGTTATCTAATAAATTCTTTGAGCGGTTTAACGAGACTCCTACGAAGGATCAGTTGACAATGCTAATTCAAAGAAGTGAAAAGGCTAAAGAGAAGATTACGGATGGTATATTAAACTTGGTGTTTGATGTTGATTTAGATCAATTTGATGAAGAGTGGTTAACATCTACTGCAGAATCATGGATCAAATACCGCACATTTGAAATATCATTAACAGACACTGTTGAATTTGTTAAAACAACAGCAGTAACTCCAGAAAACGTAGATAGTATTGTTGCAAAAGTAAAGGGTCTTATTAATGATAGAAATAATTTATCATTTAATTCTGATCTAGGACTTGACTTCTTTGATGTTGATGCTCACGATCAAAAAGACACCGAGAAGGTTAGTACAGGTTATAACTTCTTAGACAGAATGTTGGGCGGCGGTTATGATAGGGGTGGTAACCTTATTGTTTATGCAGGTGAACAAAACATTGGTAAGTCAATTTATTTAGCCAACGATGCTGCTAACTTTGTAAAAATGGGAACAAACACAGTAGTTGTAACAGCGGAGATGGCAGCACATAAATTTGTTAAGCGTATTGGTTCTAACTTATTGACTATTAATATTAATGAGTATGCAGAAAAAGCCAGAAATAAAGATCACATTAAAAGACGATTAGAAACAGTTGGGGATGGTCTAACTCCTCCGGGTTCTTTGTTTGTTAAGCAGTTTCCAACATCACAGGCAACTGTATTGGATATTGAGGCATATGTTAATCAAATTGAAGAAGAAAAACAAATTAAGGTGGGTGCTGTCATAATTGACTACATTAACATCTTAGCTAACTATAGAAACCAAAACACAGAGAATACTTATATGAAGATCAAGCAAATTGCAGAAGATCTTAGAGCAATGGGTATTCGTAATAATTGGTTAATCGTTACAGCAACACAGATTACAAGAAATGGATATAACTCATCAGATATCGGTATGACTGATATTGCAGAATCTGCGGGTCTTTCACATACGGCAGATGTTATGTTAGGTATTATTCAAGATGATTTAATGCGAGCTAATTCAGAATATTGGTTAAAAGTATTAAAGATCAGAGACGGTGAAGGTAAAGGAACTAAATGCAAATTAGATATTAATTGGAACTACATGCGCCTTATTGAAACTGAAGAAACAACAAACTCCAACTTACACAGCATATAATTATGGCACTAGATAAAATTTTTAATAATAATTTCGAATCACCAGATACAGAATTTGGCAAAATAAACTTTGAGTTAGATCCAAATACAAAAGATTCGCAGGACGAAGAGGAAAAGATCCACTATGAATTAATCGCAAGAGAGATTCATAGGCTAATTAATATATCTAGATTCAAAGTCTTTAACAAGGTTGATGAATTAGGTAAATGTAACACTCTTAAGAAATCAGATATTAATGATATTTATGGATATATTATCGACGAGATGGTAGCTAAGAACAGCCGCATAGACATCTTTAGTGAATTATGTGTTTATTTTGATATTAATCCAACTAAATTTTATAGCTCTCTTTCTAATGTTTACAAAGAGGACTTAATTCAAGAATTAGATTTACGCACCGGTATATTAAAGAGAAAAAACATAAAGAAATTATTCTAAATGATAGATGTTTCAACTTTAAAAAAAGGAGCCAACCGAGTTTGGGTATTAGGTGATTTACATTTTGGTGTAAGAGCCAATTCTGTAGAATGGCTAGATATTCAAAAACAATTTTTTGAAGAGGTCTTTATTCCAACTCTTAAGAAAAATGTAAAGCCGGGAGATGTCTTAATTCAAGTAGGAGATACTTTCGATAATAGACAGTCTATTAATATAAAAGTACTAAATTACGCAGTAGATCTATTTGAAAGATTGGGGCAAATCCTGCCAGTTCACATTATTTGTGGTAATCATGATATTTGGGCTAAGAATTCTAATGAAGTAACTTCTATTGATTCTCTTAAATGGATTCCTAATGTTCAGATTTATAAAGAACCTAAATTGCTAGAATGGTCAGGTAGAAAAATCTTAATGATGCCGTGGCGCAGAGATTCAGATCATGAAACTGAAACATTGGCTAATTTCCCTACAGCTGAAATTGTATTCTGTCATTCAGAAGTAAAAGGTATTTACCTAAATGCAAAGGTTAAGAATGAGCACGGCACCGATTCTAATGTATATGACAAATATACTAGAGTTTATTCAGGTCATATTCACTTCAGACAAGAACGAGGAAAACTTCTAATGGTTGGTACACCATATCAATTGACAAGATCGGATGCTAATAACACAAAAGGCTTTGATCTGGTTGATTTAGAAGACATGTCAGAGACTTTCTTTGCAAATGATGTATCACCTAAGTTTATTAAGTATAACATCTTACAGATTTATGATATGCCACTGGGGCAATTTAAGAATCAGATTAGAAATAATTTTGTGGATTTATTTGTACCGTCTAAGATTGCAACAACTAATGCACTTAGCCACTTAATAAACAAAATCCAAAATATTAGTAGAAAGTTAGAACCAAACATTTATCATGAAGATAATTATATTGATAAGGATTTTTATGATATGGATGATGTTGAAGACATGTACAAGAATTATAGTATACTTAATTTATGTAATGTTTACGTTGATGGTTTAGGTGATGATGATGAAACTAAAAAGAGATTAAAAGAAAAGCTTAAAATCCTGTACAATCAATGTGCATATAATAATGGTAGCGAAATATGAGAATAGACTACATAGAATTTAAGAACTTTGCTTCTTATGGAAATCAAGTACAAAGAATCGAGTTTGAAGAGGATCAATCTAAATTATTTTTAACATTAGGTAAAAATGGCGATGGTAAAACTACTATCGCCAATGCCATTATATATGCATTGTATGGTAGAGTTGAGGGTGTTAAACTTTCTGATCTTCCTAATAGAATTAATAAAGAATTACATGTTAAAATAGGTTTAATGTGTGGTACCGTTAGTGTTGAAATTGAGAGAGGTTTATCACCTAATAAATTTAGCGTTAAATTAAATGGTATCGAGTACGATAAGGCTGGTAAAAAATCAGTACAAGACTATTTGGAAGAAGAGGTATTTGGTATCCCATATCATGTATTTAAGAATATTATTATCTTATCAGTTAATGACTTTAAATCTTTCTTAACGATGTCAAACCAGGATAAGAAACAAATCATCGATAAGATGTTTGGTTTTTCAATCCTAAATGATATGCAAATGTCTATTAAGACAGAACGAAGAACTATTAAGATGGACATTGATTCGTATGAGTCTGAATTAAATCAGATTATTGATTCTATTGCATCTGTTAAAGGTAAACTTAATACTCTGCTAGAAGAATCTCAAGAGCAAAATAATTCTAAAATTGATGAATTAAAATCTAATTTAACTGCTCTTAATGAAAGTGTTAAATTATTAGATATTGACAAACAGGAATTAGACACTAAAATTAGTGAAAGTACTGATGCTTTTGAAACTACTAGATCTGAAGCTTCTGCCTTAAAACATGAGATTGAATATCTTAAAAGAAAGGTGGAATTATACAAAAGCGGTAAATGTCCAACTTGTGAAACTCAATTAGATAGCCAATGGCATTTGGATCAAAAAGATCATTTTTGTGCTAAGATAGAAACAGATACTGAAAATATCAAAACACTTAAAGAAACACTAGATGATATTAAATCAAATATAGAAACTTTACGAGGTGAGAAAAGAGATATCGAGAAAAAGACTAGCGATATTAAATATAATATGAAATCGTTTAAGGCAGAGTTACTTAAAATAAAAGATGCACCTAACGATTCACAATTTACACATCTTAAAAATTTAATTAAAGATTTTGAAGCTAAAGAAAGCGTTAAGGCAGATAATAAGAATACATTAAATGCAGATTATGCATTTATGGAAATAGTTGAAAGAGTTTTGGGTGAAGATGGTGTTAAAAACCTGGCAGTTAAAACTATTTTACCAGGACTTAATAGTAATATCGCCGCTATGGCTCAAACTATGCACCTTCAATTCCATATTAGATTTGATGAGAAGTTTAATTGTATTATTAACCACCTAGGTGAAGATATTAATCCAATGACACTTTCTACTGGAGAGCGTAAGAAAGCAGACTTTATCATTATTATTGCCATTATCAAAATACTTAAATTAAGATTTCCACAATTAAATCTCCTATTCTTGGATGAGTTATTGAGTTCAGTGGATCATGATGGTGTTTATAATATATTAAAGATTTTAAACCAGGTTATTAAAGAGAATAAAATCAATACATTTGTTATTAATCACTCTGTCCTTCCACATGAAATCTTCGATAAGAAGCTGCAGATATACAGAGAGAACGGGTTTTCTAAATTTACTATAGAAACCATCGATTAATATGGTTGATATATAAACCAAATATAACTTTATTAATGGCAACATACAATCTTAAATATAATAAGGACGATAGTGTTATTAGACATATCATTGTTGGACTTTTGGCTGATCTAAACAGTAAGCTTAGTTTTTGGAGACAGATTTCTAATGACGAACGAGCTATTGTAGATGTGCCATTTTTTTATGCAGTAGCCGGCGATGAAAATTTCATCAAAGACAATTTCCTATTCTCAAATGCGAATGGAATTAGTTGTGAACCTAATGGCGAATTCGCTGACGGTAATTATGATAAAGTACCAAGAGGTATTGTTAATCTAACTTCATTTGCAGTAGATCCTTCTAAGTTAATCAATAAAAGAAACTTAGGTAATTACACTATGATGAATTCTCAGGGTTTAATGGAAGGTTATGTAGCTGAGTTTGAAATAATTCCAGTAGTAATCGGAGTTGACATTGAAATTCTATTATCTAGTCAATTAGATATGTTTAAAGTCACTGAGTCTATTGTTAAGAATATGTACAAGGCAAACTTTTATCATGTTGACGCAGGCCATCTTGAAGACGGTACATATAGAATATCGTCTGAGTATATGATGCCGGATGATTATACACAAGAAAGACCAATTGAATATGGATTTGACAATAAAGAGAATCATAAAATAACCTTTAGTCTAGAGATCAATTCATTTATACCTTCATTTGACTTCGAAGAGGATATTTACACTAAATTCACAAGATCAGTTTATTCGAACGGAGTTTGTGGTAATTATGGAGATCCTAATTTGGTTACTCTAAATCCATCTGAAATATACGATGGGGATATACCTAACCCACTAACATATTGTGACAGCGACGACAATATTTGGACATGGAATACGGAATCACAATCGTGGATAAAAACCGGGTATGATGCAGAATTTGATATGAATGGATTAGGAACGCTTTTAAGCACGAATTCTCAATTATTAAGAACCTCTAAGAGAAGAAAGAACTCAAATAGAATATTCAAATTTACGAATACTACAGATCAACCTGCAGGTACAATGGATAAAGATAAGCCTCTATTTGGTGATGCCACAGATGTGACGTCGGCTGATTTACCATTCAAAGAATAAATAGAGATATATATTAAAAATTAAATAACACAAATGGCAAAAGTAAATAAAGGAATTGTTTCACCTGTTATTAAAGCAAACCAAGGTTTTGTTTTTCATGCAGGTGGTCAAAATTTTAAAATGACAGGCAGTCATATCGAAAAAAACACAAATGTTTCTGAAGATTTTAAATCACTCGTTAAAGCTAATGAGTTGTTTACGATAACTAATGAAGGCATTTCATTTTATTATGACTATAACAATAAGAAGACTATTTCTAAAGTTGAAGAATCATCTTTAGTTAACTTTGACAAACTAGTTGGTTTAAATGAAAAGATTGAATTCTTAAAAGGAAACATTAAATCATACAAAGTATCGGGTAAAACTAATGCAGTTTCTGAAATAGAATCAGAACTAGCAGTTTTAGAATCAGAAAAAGCAGCTGTATTGACAAAATCAGTAACTGTTAAATTCTCTTATAGCATTGCAGAAAATAAATTTTATGCAGGTAATGTAGAATTAGCGTATTCAAGTGGTTTACCTTTAGCAGAGTCTATGTTAGCGGCAGCTTACATTAGATATGAAGATAAAGCATTGATCAATTTATTTGAATTTGCATCTAAAAATTACAACCACTATAACATCTTAGAATTTATTTCTGAGTCTAGGGATGGTGATGTTAGAGTTTTAGCAATGAGAGCTGAAAACAACATGTTTGTTTACAGAATTAACGAAACTACTAAGATTGAAAAATTCACAAAATTATTAGCCGATGCAGCAATTGAATATGTAGCTGAAAATACAGGAGCAGATATTACTCCAATGGTTGAAGACATTTTAGAATCTTACAAAGAAAGAAGAACTGCTAAGATGGAGAAAATTCAATTGATGTATGAAATGATCGCATTCTTAAAAGATCAAAAAGGCAGATTGTCTGAAGCTAATAGAATGTTACCAGATATTAAGGCAGCAGATCAGTTATTAAATAGCGAAATTGCAAGAATCACGGAAGAGCTGAACGACCTACAAAACGAAGAATTATTAAATAAGGATGACGGTTATGTTGATGCAGAATTATCAGTTGAATCTGAAGACCTACCAATAGGAACTAAAGTTAAAGTTGATGCCTTAGAATTTACAGGCAAAGGTAAATCAGATATCTTAACGGTATTCTTAAACGATGAACCATTAAGAATAGAGAAAAATAAACTTCAGATTTCTTCTGAAGACTCTATTTAAAATACTAACCTAGTATAAAACAAAGCCCAATTGGAAACAATTGGGCTTTTTTCAGTATAATATTAAACATATTACATAACATGGCAAAAAAGAAGAATTACCTAAATAATAAAGATCTATTTAACGCAATTGTAGAATCTAAAGAGCAGGATAAATTAACACCTACTGCAGAGAAAATGCTAGTACTACTTGCTGAGCGAGCAATCAATAGACTTAATTATGTAAACTCAGATGATCGTGATGATTGTCTACAATTTGCACTGTTAGATCTTTTAAAATATTGGCGTAATTTTAATCCTAAATATCCAAACGCGTTTGCATATTTCACAGAGATAGCAAAAAGAGGATATGCAAAGGGCTGGAATAAAATACACCCCGTAAAATATAAGGGTACATTATCAATTGACCGCATCTCTACAGGGGGTGACAGTGAAAACGGTGGAATGTTCAATATTTAATGTCTATAAAAAATCTCAAACCAAGCAATAATTCGGGCTTTATACAAGGATACTTTACACCTAAACATCCAGACAAGTATATCGGCCCAACTCCTATTATCTACAGATCATCATGGGAAAGAAAATTCATGATCATGTGTGATAGCAGAGAGGACGTTATTAAATGGTCTAGTGAACCGGTTGAGATTAGGTATGTGTATTCATTTGATAAAAAGGAGCATACATATTATCCAGACTTCTATATGAAAACCAGAGGTGCTGATGGTGATGAAGAATTTCTAGTAGAAATTAAACCAGAAGCCCAGATTACAAAACCAAAACCACCTACAAAGAACAGCCAAAAAGCACTTAAGTCCTATAAGTTTTTGGCAGAGCAGTACATAAAAAACAGAGATAAATATAAATATGCTAAGGCATGGGCTGAAAACAGAGGTTGGAGGTTTATTGTCTTAACTGAAAAGTCTCTTAAATAATGGGTAAGATTAAACAGGATATTAAAAACTTAAGCAAGGATGCAGGCAGTAAAACAAAAGCCCGCCGAAGTGCTGAGAAGTGGTTTGATGAAGCGTCTAAATCTATTAGAGATAATGCAGTAGCAAATCATAGCAAACCATTCAGGACTGGTATGATTCACGTGTTTAGATATGAAAAACCAAAACATATGAAAACATTAGAATGGTGGGATAGAAATCCAGTGGTACTAGCACTGGACTCACATGATAGTGGTACAGATGTTGGAATTAATTTAAACTTGTTACCTGTACAATTTAAAGAAGATCTATTAGATATGATCTATGATCGTATGGCAGGTCAAATCAAATCTAAAACAGGCAGATCTAAAGAGAACAATGCATTAACGCAAGGCGAAATTAATTTAATATATAAAGATATTAAAAAGTTTTTAGTTCAATTTGGATTTGATTTTGCAATTAGACAGTATGTACCACAATTGAAAAAAAATCAAAAAGTGGTCTCATATGAACACTGGGCAAAGATAGCACTTTGTGATTTCCAAGACCTTTATGGAATTGGTATCAATGAAGTTAAAAGAGCTTATATAGAGCACTTAAAATCACGTTCAAAAAAGAAAGATATATAAATAGAACATAATAATATAATAGTATGGCAGGATTTACCGATAGAAACGGACCATTGAGCAACGGATCAAGACCTTTTAGCATTTCAAATGCTCTTAAGTCTTTGTCTTCATTTGGTATGCGTTATGATGATCTAGTCTTAAGACAATCACAGGCGATTGGTCCGATGGAGGCCGAAATAGGTTATGGTCAAATGAACCCATTTGGGGTTGATAGCGATGACATTTATGGTGCATTTGCAGCAATGTCAATGACAGACACTAATTTAAGATCTAATATTCCATTTTTCGACCAATCATATGCTGGTAAAAGAGATGAACTTAGAAAGTTTTCACTTAATGATGAGATCGAAGACATCCTAGACATTCTTTGTGATGAGACTATTGTATATGATGAGAAAAACTTTTTCTGTTATCCAGAAATTCTAGGATTAGATGTTTCAGATGCAGTTGAAAAAGACCTTAACAAATACTTTAGACAGATATATCACTACTTTGGTTTTAACTCTGATCAATCAGCATGGTACTTCTTTAGAAAATTCTTAATTGATGGTTATCTTGCATTTGAAATAATTTATTCCCCCGACCAAAAAGAGGTAATTGGTTTTAAAGAATTAGATCCTATTACACTTATTCCCGGTTATAATCACGATGATGGTAAAAAGGTTTGGGTACAATATAAGGATGATCCAGTTAAAGAAAGAAAGCTTTACGATTCACAGATCATTTACATTTCGTACTCTTCAATAACTACAGCATCAAGAGTTTCATATATTGAGAGATTAACAAGAGCATTTAACTTGTTAAGAATTATGGAACACACCAGAGTTATTTGGGCTGTAACTAACGCTTCATTTAGAATGAAGTTTGTTATCCCAGTTGGTGGTAAATCTAAGACCAGAGCAAAACAATCGCTTTCACAGTTAATGAACTCATATAAAGAGTCAGTTGATTTTGATTGGGAATCAGGTACTTTGGCTACAGATGGTAAACCAATGTTGCAATTCTCTAAAGAGTACTGGTTACCTTCTAAAGACGGTGAATCACCAGAAATTGAAACTCTTAATAGTGAAGGACCAGATCTTTCGGATACAGAAGCACTTAAATACTTCTCAGATAAATTAAAACACGTTTCAAAAATTCCTTACTCAAGATTTTTATACGAAGATGGTGGAGGAGACTTTAACCTAGCAGCTGATGGTATGATTAGAGATGAGATTAAGTTTGGTAAATTTATCAAGCGTTTAAGATCTATCTTTATGGAAATTTTAGCTAAGCCTATTTTTATTCAAATGTGTCTTAAATACCCAGAATTTACAAACGATCCACAATTCAAATCACAGATTGCATTAAGATTTAATGAAGAAAATGTATTCTCAGAATTGAAAGACATGGAATTAATGGAGAAGAGATTAGACTTTATTGGTACAATGAGAGATTCATTGATGACAACCAACCAAGAGACTATGGAAGAGGAATACTACTTTGATCAGGAATACTTAGTTAAGAAATATCTTAAGCTTTCTGATGATGAGATTAGAGCTAATGAAGCGGCTAAATCTAAAGTAAAGAAAAAGGATGCTGAAGCTCCAGAGCCCGAGGATCCATTCGCAATGTAAAGTTTGAATAAAAAAGATATATAAATTATGAAAATTATAAAAACATTTGAAGATTTCATCTCTGAAGATGCGTTAAGAGCAGGAGAAGAGTCAAAGATATTTGTAGATGATTTAAAATTGGATTCAGGTCCAGAAGTTAAATCTGCCGAAATCTTAGGCGCAATTACTGCTGCTAAGACAGAAGATGAATTCAAACAATACTTCTATACCGAATATGGCGAAGCTGCGTTTGCTGAAGGAGAAATGGATATTTTAGTAGGATACTATCTAGATAAATCCGCTGAAGATGCAGAAGCTGAAAAAGAAGCTGAAAAAGAAGACGAAGGAGATGCCGAAGGAGGCGATGACCCGCTCGCTGGATTATAATAAGATATTTCAATAATAAAGGATGATATATATTAAAAATATAAAAAACAAATAATATGAGCAATATTAACGATTTACTAATCGTCGAGATGTCTTCTTCTGCCCTGAATGTTACTACGTCAGAGAATAAAGACTATGTACTTGAAGGTGTTTTTGGTCAAATCGATCAAAAAAACAGAAACAACCGTATCTATACGGAAGCTGAATATGTTCCTCAAATTGAGGCATTACAGGCTAAAATAAAGGCTTCTAAGCTTTTAGGTGAATTAGATCACCCTGCACAATTCGACATTTCATTAAAGAATGTATCTCACGTTATTGAGGATTTAACTTATGATAAAGAAACTAAAGAAGTTAGAGGTAGAATCAAATTATTAGATACTGATGCTGGTCGTCAGGCTAAAGCATTAGTTGATGCTGGAGTTCCTTTACAAATTTCTTCTAGAGCTGCCGGAGTTGTTGAAACTAATGGCCAAGTTAAAATTAAACAATTATTCACATATGATTTAGTTGCTGACCCAGGTTTTGAAAACGCTGAGTTAAAGAGAGTTAACGAATCTTATGGATATGAGAATGATGGTCTTTTGTCAATTTATGAAATTAACAAAAAACCCGAAACTTCATTAGAAACTATCGACACAATCGAAAACACAAACACACAAATAAAAGAAAATAAAAACATGGCAGAATTTGTAAAATCTGAAGATTTCAATAAGTACTCTGAGTATTTAGCGAATGAAATCAAGACACTAAAAGAGTCTATCGAAGCCAAAAATGAAGAGGCTTTAGAAGACAGCACTGTAGACAATCTAAAGGAGCACAATGATCATATTGTAGAAAGCGTTAATAAATTAACCGACTACGTTGATTATGTTGCTACTAAATTAGACGAGTCTATTCAATACACAGAGCACGTTGCTGAAAAAGCAGATCAAGGTATCTCTTACTCTGAGTCATTGGCTGAAAAATTAGATCAAGGTATCTCTTATACGGAGCACGTTGCTGAAGCAGTTTCTAAAGTTAAAGACTTTGCTAACTATTTAGCAGAAGCCCACAATGAAGGTGCTACATCACATACTACTTTATTAGAGTATGTTGAATACTTAAAAGAAAACTTACAATCAGTTTCTGAATACGCTGAATACATTGCAGAATCTTTAAACGAAACAGTTGTTACTGAAGAAGAAGATCCTGCAAAAGAGGCCGATGAAGCTGATGATACAGAAGAAATCGAAAACATCGGTGATAATTCAGAAGAAGGTGCAGTAGCAGCTGACGGTGAAAAAGCAGGTAAAGATGTTGAAGAAATCGAAGGCGAAGAAGTTGAAGCTGGAGATAACTCAGCCGAAGGTGATGTTGCTGGCGAAGAAGCTGGTGAAGAAGCTGAAGATCTAAAATCTGATGCTAAAACATCTGATTCAGAAATCGAAGACGAAGTTGAAGCTGCTGAAGCAGGCGAAGGCGAAGAAGAAGCAGAAGGTGAAGAAGGAGCATTAGATCCTTTAGAGGCTTACAAATCAGAAATCTCTTCTAAATTAGATAAGTTAGTTGAAAATGCAACTAAAAAAGAAAATGAATCACCATCTTTCTTTAGAGTTGTTTCTTCTGCAACAAGAGAAAAGTACAATGCATTGACTGAATCTGCTAAGACTGAAGTTAGAAACACAGTTTCTAAAAGAGGTTTTATGACAGAGTCTGAAATTGTATCTTTAATGAACAATGCACAACTTATAGTTGAAAGCGCTGGATCACAGCCTGCATTTATTGCTCTTATGCCAGCAGAATATACTGAAGCATGGACTAATCTATCTGAAGCTAAGCAAAATCAAATTGTTGCACAAGCAAGATACCACACATTGAATACCGAATACCAAGTTGCTAATTTCTGGCAAACTAGAGATCTAAGAGATACTAGAGTTGAAATGGAAAAAGTTGCAATGGTTAGTGAATCAAAAACTGAAGAGCCAAAATCAACTTTAGGATATGATATGACTGGTATGGCAGATGCATTCAAAAAGAGATTTAACAAATAATCAAAAGAAACACTGATATATAAATAACATTCGACGATAAGGGCGACAGAAGCAGAAAGCCCATTGAATGTCGAGTTTTTAACTAAACAATTAAACAAACAAAAAAAACGATCATTAAAAATGGCAAATTTATTAAATGAAGCTGAGATCAAGAATACATGGGCACCGATCATTTCGGAAGCTACAGGTATCAACGAATCTAGCAAATTAGCATGGATGTCGACTTACTGTCACAACCATAAACTTTATGAAGACGCGAACATCATGTCTTTATCTAACAACCCTGGCCCAATGAACTTAACAGGTATGGGTGCAGTATCTTTCCCTGCAGGTGCTCCGGCTAACGGTGCAGCAGGTGCAGCTACTGGATCAGGTGACAAAGCTCCAACATTATTGCCTTTGGCAATGCAAGTTGCTGCTCAAACTATCGGTCTTGACTTAGTACCAGTAGTACCAATGGCTGGACCAATGGGATTATTGTCTTACTTAGACTTTACTTATGAAGGTGGAACTGTTGCCTTAGGTGGTACTGCTCCAACTTACATCAAAGCTGATAAAGCATTAGCGGGTGTTGTAAGTATTGCAGCTACTGCAGCTAGCGCTGCATACGAATTCGTAGGTGCTTCAAGAATTGATGGTAAATCAATCTTTAAAGTAGTAGGTGCATTAGTTGAAGCAAACGTTGCTGAAGACTTAGAAGCTGCTAAAACAGGTGCTGGTGCAACTGTAGAATTAGTTGCTGCATTAGAAGATCATATTCCTGCATTCTCAGGTGCTGATGCTAACGGTAAGCCTCTTGCAAGAGAAGCTGGTGAAAGAACTGCTGACAAAGTTATGGGTCTTTCTTTATTCTCTAAAAGTGTTGCTGCTGAAACTTTCCAAGTTGCTGCTGCAGTTACAAGAGAGCAAGTACAAGATCTTAAGCAATTCGGTGTTGACGCTGTAGCTCAAGTAGAAGCAGTATTAACTAACGAATTAACTCAATCTATCAACAACCACATCTTAACTAAGATGAGATCTATCGCTGAAGGCGGTATTTCAGAGGTTGTTCTAGACTACTCTTTAGGTGGTAACACTTACGGTGATGTTAACAGAAGAATCCTTACTCACGTATTGGCTGCTGCTAACTTAATCGCTAACAGAGGTAGAAGAGGTGCTGGTAACTTCGCTGTAGTTGATGCAAAAGTTGCTTCAGCTTTACAAGGTGTTGCTGGTTTCGTACCAAACCCAATGGCTAACACATTCAACCAAGTTGCAGGTGCAATCTACCCAGTAGGTTCAGTTGCTGGTATCAATGTTTACACTGATCCAAACTTAGCATTCGAAGGTGTTAACGGTAAGCACGAAGTCCTAGTAGGTAGAAAAGGTGACGGTAACGGCGCTGGATTAGTATTCATGCCTTACTTAATGGCTGAATCAGTTCAAACTATTGCTGAAGGAACTATGGCTCCTAAAGTAGCAGTTAAATCTAGATACGCTCTAGTTGAAGCTGGTTTCCACCCAGGTACACAATACCAAAAATTCAACGTTGATGGTTTACAATTGTAATCTAACGTAGAATAATTAATATGAAAAGGCCATCTTCGGATGGCCTTTTTTTATTCTTCAGAATTTAGTAATTAAGTTAGATATATAATCTATTAATATAAACTAAACTTAACAAAATAAAAAACGTTATGCAATTAAAATCAAAACTAAAGCTCTACGAAGAGTTTACTAGAGACTTGTTAAACGAGTCAGGTGACGCCACATCACATACCGATGTAGCCATCGACCAATCCACACCCGCTGAAACTATTAGAACTGAAGTAATTAGAGATGTTGATACTATTCTTAATAATTTAATTGAATTATCTGACAGGGTTTCAGAATCAACTTCTATTAGTTTAGAAATTGATGAACTTTATGAAGAGTTATTTGATTTAACTAACATTACACTGCTTAACGAAGGTATTATGGATATTATTAAATCTCCTATTAAATACATGAAGATTTCTAAAAATTTAAAACAATATCAAAAGGCGCTGATTCAACAATCTATTAACGATGTTGATTACGCTAAGAAAAAAGAAGCTTCTAAAGAAGATCCTAATCCTAAAACAGCCGAAGTACTTAAACAGGCTAACTTAGCTAAAAACAAAGCTCTTAAAGATCAAGTCGATGCTATTACCGATAGAATGTCTGAATTATCAAAAGGAGATGAAGGCCTAGGTAAAGTTGTTAGTATTGGTAAAAATAAATCAAAATTACAAGCCGCAAAAGTGGTAATGAAGGCTACTTCTGGTGAAGAAGCAAAAGCTCTTAAATTAGAGATCGATACCTTAGAAGATAGAGTAGCTAACGATGAAAAATCATTAAAAGATTACGCAGCAAAACAAGAACCTAAAGAAAAATCACAAGCAGAACAAGATGCTGATGATGCAGAAGCTAAGGCAAAATCTGATGCACAATTAGGCTATAATGAAAACGCAGAACTAGATGGTTCTGGTAGACTTTCATCAATAGTTAATGAAGAAGCCGAAGAAGTTGAAGTTGAAGTTGAAGTTAACGTTGAAGCTGAAGAAGAAAAAGAAGAAGACGTCGAAGCTGCTGATAAAGTAGAAGGCGAAGAAGCTGCAGAAGTAGTAGTTGAAGAAGAAGGTGAAGAAGTTGAAGAAGTTGAAGAAGCTGAAGAAGCTGAAGAAGCACCTGAAGAGGAAGTAGAAGAATCTACAAAGGCAAAAATATACGAAGGTATGTCAATTGCTGAAAGATTCAAAGCTTTAATGTAATTTAAACTTAATTTAAAAAAAGAGTTTTTAGAAATAAAAGCTCTTTTTATTTTATTCAATATGACGATACCTAAAATAATACATCAAATTTGGATCGGTGATCAACCCATTCCCGAAAAGTGTAAAACTTTTATGCAAAGAGTAAAAGTGATGCATCCTGATTGGGAATATAAACTGTGGGGTAATAAAGAAATATTCGATGAATTATATAAAAACGATCCTTTTATACAGAATTATAGAAAAGATATTGGTACAATATTTAAACCGGCACACGTCGCGGATAGAACTAGGCTTTTATTACTAAGAGATTTTGGAGGAGTCTATATTGATGCAGATGCAAATCCAATTAAATCATTTAATAATATCTTAAACCAATTACATAATAAAACCACTTTTTTTGGTGGAGTTAGATATGAAGGTCAAGATAATAATAAAGGTGCTCTTATAGATTGTACTATTATGGGCGCATCTCCTAATTCTAGAATGATTAAAGAGTGTTTATCAATATATAAGAATATTGATTGGGCATGGGGTGGTAAAGCTTTATCTAATCAAATGTGGAAAAGCATGGGACCAGATGTTTGTCTTTTTAATTACGAGCCATTTTATGACACTGAAATAGGACCAAATACTATCGTAATTCACGACCATCCAGATAATAGACTTTGGTCTTGGAAATAAATAATTAAAGACGACGCTTAGCGTTCTTCTTTGCAAGTTTAAGAAACTCCTCTCGTTCTTCGAGCAGGAGTTTTTTGCATTTCTTGCGAAACTCAATTGAACTCTTTAGGATACGGCTATCAATCATAGGCGCTTTTAATACATCATGATATTCCGGGTGTATAAAATTTTGCAGATCAAAATTCATAAACTTAGCCTTAATAGGTTTAAGACTTATTGCACATTGCCAATCTACTGTATTACAATTATCATATAATGTAGCTAAATCTACTAGGACTTCATTACTGTGATCCCAATATTTTTTAGCTAGTATAACACTTGCAACCGGTGGTTTTTGCATTCTTAATACACATCCAACAAATTGGTCATCATCTGCCCACCTTCTAATATGCCTATGTTCTACCAAGAACTTTCTAAAGAACTTTGATAGCGGTGCAAGTATAATACCATACCTGTTGCGCGGGTTTGCACCAGCGGTTCGTGTGATAGTAATATGTGAGTATGATCTTGCCATATATTATATTTATCTATGAAACATTATACCGCCAATAACATATAATAGGTAAACATATCATATACATGAAATCAGTAAATCAACTTTTTACAGAAAAGTACAGACCTTCAAATTTAGAGGAACTTATATTGCCCGAGCGTGTCATGAGTAAATTCAATGACGGCTTGGTTCAAAATATGTTATTTGCAGGCTCACCCGGCACAGGTAAAACATCATGTGCAAAGGCAATCGTTAATCAATTCGGATTACCTTATCTTTATATTAATGCATCAACTGATACTTCGGTTGAGGTTATTAGAACCAGAATTACGGATTTCTGTTCTACGGTTTCCATTATGGATAAACCTGGCATGTTTAAAGTAGTTATTCTAGATGAGGTTGACGGTGTGTCAGATCAATTCTTTAAAGCACTTCGTGCAACAATGGAAACATTCTCGAGTAATTCTCGATTCATAGCAACTTGTAATTACATTAATAAATTACCAGATCCAATCTTGAGTCGATTTGAAGTTATTGACTTTGACTTTGACAAGCAAGAAGAAACTGAATTAACTAAGAAATACATCAAGCGAGTTTATGAAATTTGTGGCAAAGAGGGTATGACCATCGAAAAGCCAGCGCTTGTTGAATTTGTTAAACGTAATTTCCCAGATCTACGAACTACTTTGAATAAATTGCAAGGTTATAAAACTCAAGGTACTGCAAATATTACAGCGGAAGATGTTAAGAAATTTAACTCAGTCTATAAAGATGTATTTGAGTTAATCTTTAATGAAACAGATCCAGTTAAAAACTATCAAACACTTGTTGGTAATTATGCCAATAGAGTCGACGATGTATTACAAACACTAGGTGCTGAATTTATCGAATATATTCAGCAGGAAAAGGGTCAATATATAAAGCATATACCACAAGTTATTATAACTGTCGCTAAACATCAAGCGCAAAGGGTGCATGTTATTGATCCTGTGATTACGATGTTGAGCTGTGTATATGAGATACAGAGTATAATTAATTCATAAAAAAGTAGTAAATAATTTTTTAGTCTCAATTTTTTTTTGTATATTAGACTAAATAAAGAAACATAAATATGAAGGTGGGAAAACACACATTATTAATAGACGGTAATTATTTTGTATTCAGTAGATTATTTGTTTTACCAAAACCTAAAACAGGTCAACTGTTAGGTGATGATAAACAAATGTCCCAGTTTATGAGAAAATTAGCCATTGACTTTGCATCAGAGATGCGTAAGTTAAAAATGTTCGTGGACGACGTAGTCCTAACAGTCGATTCAAAATCATGGCGTAAAGATCTTTACCCAGAAGCTGACTATAAAGGTACTAGAAAACAAAGCAGTGATGTAAACTGGCAAGGTGTATATTCAGTGTATGAAGAATTCCAAAAGATTTTACAGGCTAAGGGTGTTACTGTGCATCAAATTCAGGGCGCAGAAGCAGATGATGTTATTTTTGGTTGGTCAACAGCTCTTAATAACCGTGGTAAATCATGTATCGTATGGTCAGGTGATAGAGATCTTATTCAATTAGTAAACTATTCTAAAACTAATGATGCACATACTATTTGGTATTACAATACTAAGAAGTCATTATACGCGTACGAAGGTTTTGAAAAAGATATGAATACATCGATTGCCAATGACATGAACACTGATGACTTGCTATTTAACATGGGGGGTGAACACATGACTCGTGATACATATCAAACCAATATCTTGTCATGGGTTAAAGATCTTAAAATTGAAGTAACAGAAGTTGACTGTGACAGATTTATCTTTAATAAGATCTTAATCGGCGATAAGTCCGATAATATCCCATCAGTCGTCACATGGCAAAAAGAGATGAAAGGCGGTAAGCTTAGAACATATTCTATTACAGAAAAAATGGCTGATACTATTTATGATCAGTTTATTAAAGAGTTAGATAATTTTACCATCGAGTACTTATTTAATACAGAATACAAGAATAAATTAACAGACATCATATATCGAGTAGTTGGTCATGGTAATCTAAATCTAATTAAATCTGCACTATCTAATAATATTGCATTAATGTTATTACACACTAAAACTATTCCAGATTCTATTCAAGAGGCAATTTACAGTGCCATTGACAGAGACTGGGAAGGTGCTCTAGAAAACACTGATCAATTCATGGATATGGAAAAGATTCTTGAAGGTACTAATTGGCTTAAAGATAAAGTTGGATTCGGAGTAGATGCATTCGCCGGAATGGACATTCCTAAAGAAAAGACTGTCAAAAAACCACCTATTAAATTAGTTGGTAAAAAAACAGAATCTACTAAGACTGTAAAACTACCAAGCACTAAAAAGTTATTCTAATGACGCTGGAAGATCACTTACAAATTGAAGAGATTTTAGCAGAAGCAAATGCATATGGTCTTAAGTCAGAAGTGGCTCAAACTGCAGCGCTATTTGCTAAAGAAGGCTATTCTAATTTAGATGCACACACATTGGCATTTAATGAGTGGATAAAGTAAACTTTAACCACCTTTAATATATAATATTTATGCTAGACGAAACAAAATTATTTGATTTCGTGAAGATTATGTTCACGAAACCAGACCAATACAATAAACTAAAAAACCACTCAAAGAAACGTCATCATTTTATGATCAATCGATTCTTTGCTATTAAGTATCCGTCAAATGCCAACATGTTTAACGTAAATGGTATTGGTGGTGCTAATGTAGTAGAATCTTGGTCAATGGTTGCGCAAAGATTTAAGAGTGTTCCAATGTGGTTCTACACCAAGACAAAAAAAGCAGCTAAACAGGAGGTTGATAAATATACTCCAAGCGATGCTTCAATTGAATTGTACTTGTCCAAGAATGAAATCGGTATGAGAGAATTTAATGAACTTAAGCAGTTCGCTAAGACAGATTTATTCGCAGATTTACAAAAAATTGAAACACAAATAGATGTTTACAGAAGGTAGAGATACATTTTCAGAAGTAATTGACATTACGTTATACAAATATAATTCTATAGATGTTAAGATATGGGGCTTAATCAGTAGAGATGCCCATAATAAGAAATTAACAGTAGACTCTTATTTGATTCCGGTAAAACAAATGCAACAATATTTAGGCAAATGGTTTTCGTCTGAAATCAATAGATTTCAGTCGGTTAGCGACATGTCTATTCACAAAGAGGCAACTTCGGTCTATTTTATTTGGCAAATATTACAGAACACGCCAAACTTATTGTGGATTAAAATTAATCTAAATAAAAATGTCAGTTATAATAGAATAGTTAATATTGATCAAATCAAAACAATCAGATACAATATTAAAACTATTAGGGGTAGTTTAAGACTTTTTGATTTATTTGCTACTAGAGAACTAAATATAATTAACGATATTTTAGAAAGGTGCCATGTTATGGACCGAACTCAAATGTATAAGGTGGTTAAGTTAAAAACCTTTATGTCAATACTAGATGGATTTTTATCTGAAGATAATGCAGGTGAAACATTCGGTATAATAAACGCTATTATTCAAAAATTAGAACAGTACGAGGCAGACGACCCAGAGATGCTTTTAATCACCGATAGAAACTCGGATATATAAATAAAAATAAGACGAGTTCGTCACGATATTAATGGTAAATAATTTTACAGCAGATCAAATAGGTGATTCATTCTATGCTAAGCTAATTACTCCTTATGAAAATACAGTAGGTATTAATTCATGGAAGATAGTAGTTGGTGTAAGCTCACCTAATACTATAGGCGGTTTAAACATGACTGCCGGCAGTACTGTTGTGGTTGGATATAGAACTAATTTAGATCTAATACATGGTAGTAAAATTATTGTAGGTAATGTAGAATATGAAGTTGATGCTATTATTAATGCTAATACTTTTACTATAACTGAACCCTCGCCAATTACTGGCACTGGTCTTAAATTCTATAAACCAGTTGATGCTAACAACTTTTTTGATTATCAGTTTAAATGGTCACAGGAATCAATTGACAGCGAAGGCGGTGTGATGTCTGAATATAGACCACTTACACTTGGAGTTGGACCTTCTGATTTACTAGGACTTGTGTTTGATCCAACTAAACCACTTTGGATCACAATAGGATTTACAGTTAATAGACTTTCTACTGCGCATTCATTATCTTTATTAAGTATTGAGTTTGTTAGACAGACCGAAGCAGGAGAGATTATATCATGCCCTGAATATTGTACGGATTGTACAGATCCATACGCAATGAATGGTTGTGCTAATATTGTAGTTGCGTGTGATGAGAATTTGTATAACCCGTATGCTCTACAGAAACCGGCTCAATTATACAAACAAATCACGGATTTATCAACCAGTATTTTTGGACACAGTATAAAATATTTTAGAGTAGAACCAGATCAGAGATCAAGAGATGTGATCCTAATGGAGTATTCGCTATATAATGTAAAAGAAAGTGGCGAATTTAAAATAATGGTTCCAGGTAATGAGATGCCATCCAATAATTTTGAATTCAATATGTATGGTATGGGATTTGAAGATTTTGAGATACATGTAACTAGAACTGAATTTGAATCAGCATTTGGTACAGGATTACACCCTAGAATGAGAGACTATCTTTATTTTCCGCTAATGAATAGAATGTATGAAGTTAGTGCTGTTACTTTTGCAGATGAATTCAATATGGAACAGACATATTGGAGAGTAATGCTCAGAAAATATGAAGAGAGAACAAGCACCATTCAAACAGATACCGTAGTCGAACAAGAATTAGATGATTTAATTACAGGAATTGACGAAGTATTTGGTGAAGAAATTCAACAAGAATATGTTCAAGTTGCAAAGCCTGAACAATACCAGACAATATTTAGTCCAGTTGGTGATGGTATAAGAGATAGAATACACAACAGCCTTTCTATATTAGATACTGAAATTAGAAATAAATGGACTATTATTAGTAAGAATACATACGATCTTAGCAGTATTAAAGATGTTGGTATTGAAGCTGTAGTTTATAAAAGACAATCTGTATTAGCAAGTAATGATAATATGGCAGTTACTTTATGGTTTAAACCTAATTTAACTACAATTAATCCAACGGCTACATTATTAGATGGTTTGATTGATGACAAGGGTTTAAAGTTATCGACTACTAAAGATCATGTAGTTATACGATTAAATGGCGATACACACAACGTGGCATATAACGCTCCAATTACATCTGATGCATGGTACGGTCTAGTCTTTAATCTAAATAATAAATACAATCAAATATCAACTAATGTGTATAGATTAGAACCTGGTAATAATTTCATACCTTCTAATTCAACACAAGAAAGTATTACTAGCGTAGCTAATAGTACAATAGATATTTCATCATACGGCTGGTCCACTAACAAACAATGGGCTCTTATGCCAGGTCAAGTGAAATTAACTAATGTTAGGTTATTTAAAAAGCCAATCGAATTAGAACAAAGACTCAATATATTACAACAATATGTTGTTAGAGATAATCAATTAGCAACTATTATTGACAACGCAGTTCCTTCTATTCAATTAAGACGCTATAATCAAGCAAGATAGCCACGCCTGAGGTAGGTTGATATATAACCTATAAATAATACTTTTATGAGCGAAGAGAAGAAAAAGAATATATCTGAACAAGCGGATCAAATCCGTAGAGAGTTAGATGATTTAATAGGAGATACTGGAATGCTGGATGTTGAGAGTGATCCGGTGGATTTACCAATGAAACAACCAAGAACTGATCTGGCTCCTAGAATCAGTTATGAAGAATTAAAGTCTAATGCAACTAAGAAGGCACAAAAGACTATAACAGCCCTTATGAAATTTTATCTCGATGCAGATATTATTGAAAAGGACGAGTATATTGCCGCAAAGAAAAAGATGGATGAAATGACAATGAGTTCATTGATCTATCAATTGAATGCTGGCGAGAGAGCATTAACCACACTTTTACAAACAATCGACGACGGTGAATTAGCACCTCGTATGTTTGAAGTACTTGCAACATTACAAAAATCAATGTTAGATATCATTAAATCACAAACAATGTACTTGATGGCTTCTGAAGAATCTACTAAAAGAATTGCACGTGATATTGAGATCTATAAAAAGAGAGATGATGTTCGAGAGATTGAACAATCCGGTGGTGATAAAGAAAATAAAAACTTACAAAGAGGTACAAAGGACCTAATGGCTGCAATTCAAGCGGGTATTAAAAAAGAGGCCTTAGAAGATATTGAAGATATTGAAATAACAGAAGAATAATGTCAGAAGGATATATTGGTGATAATAAATGGATCCCCAAGGATGAGGGTGAAGTAATGTCAGAGAAAATTGTTTGGTCTACTAAACAAGTAAATGATCTGATGGTTGCAATGGATCAAGGTTTTAGACCTAAAGTTGCTATGCCATTTTATGAAGGTAAAAACTTTTTACGTAAAGGTAATATTGTATTTGAATATACCGATGAAGAGATTACAGAATTAGCTAGATGTGCCACCGATATTGTCTATTTCGCAGAGAGATATGCAGTAGTAATGACTGATAACGGTATTCAGCAAGTAAAACTCAGGGAGTATCAAAAAAGAATGTTAAGAAACTTTCAAAATGAAAGATTCAATATTGTACTTGCATCGAGACAAATGGGTAAAACCGTTACGGCCTCGATCTTTAACGCATGGTACTTAATCTTTAATACTGATAAAAACACTTTACTTTTAGCTAACAAATCTGATTCTACAAAAGAAATCATCGATAAAGCAAAGGTTGTAGTTGAGAATGTTCCATTCTTTATGAAACCAGGTATTATTAAGTATGATGTCATGAATGTTCGTTGTGATAACGGATGTAGACTAGTTGGACAAGCTACCACATCGAAGGCTGGTATCGGATTTACAATTCATAACTTATACTTAGATGAGTTTGCACACATTCACCCAACCATTGTGGATGCATTCTATGAAAACGTTTATCCTACACTTTCAGCTTCTAAAGTATCTCGTATTACAATTACATCAACACCAAATGGATTTAACAAATTTTATGAAATCTATGCTGCTGCTGATAGAGGTGATAATGAATACAAAGCAATGCGTATCGACTGGTGGGAACACCCAGACAGAGATGATGCATGGTACCAAAGAGAATTAGGTAACTTAGGAACTATTGAGGCATTTAATAGACAGTATGGTAATGAATTCGTTTCATCATCAAATCTATTATTAGATCCTATTGATCTTAAGAAAATGCGTAAACGTATGAAGAAATATGTTTATCATGATTTTGATGAATTTGATTATATTTCAATTGATGTTAAAGATCATTTAATATGGGACCCAGATTTTGATATCGATACTACTAAAGATCCAGAGAATTTTTGGGTATTTTCAGTTGATATTGCAGAAGGTAATGGTGGTGACTATTCGGTTATTAATATATTCCAAGTAGAACCAATGAATAAAGAAGAGATTATCAATGCAATAAATCCAGGAGCGATGTATGATTTCTTTAAAATAAACCAAGTCGGTATATTTAGATCGAACGAGCATGTTATTGAAGATTTTGCAAAAGTCTTATATACTCTATCGTGTGAAATATTCTATAATGAGAATGTTAAAATGATTGTGGAATATAACACATATGGTTCTGTTTTATTCCAATTCTTAAGATCTGTTTTCCCTCAAAAGAATGAGTTTGATGATGAGATGATTGTTAAGTTTAGACATCGCCACGATTCTAAAACCCTAAAACCAGGTATTAAGATAAAATCCGACAATAAATCTATATTTTGTCAGAATTTTGCAAAGCTATATAAGATAAATAGAATAAATATAACAGATGAAACTACTATAAATGAAGCAAGTCTTTTTGGAGGTTTACCAAGAGGTGGTTATGGGGCTCAGATGGGGAACGATGATACAGTAATGACTGTTATTAGTTCTACAGAGTTTTTTAATACTACTGACTATGCAGATTACATAGAAGAACTTTTAGATTTTATAGATCCGGATCTCCATGAAGAAATGGAAAAGGTTTTATATAAAGATAATTTAGGAGACGGAGATTTACAATATGACATATATGACCTAATATAAATAAATTTCAAAAGAAGAGCAGATATATATAATAACGTTAAAAAAAATAAATAAGAACAACTATGGCATTAAGTCCTCAATTACAACAGTTCAAGAGCTCAGGCGTATATCGCTTAGAGTTTGACAAATCACAGACAGTTAATATTCCAGCTGAGACTATTAGACTTGTTGTTGGTAGATCTAAAAAAGGTCCTTACAACACACCAGTATTCATTGAAAACGTTGAGCAATTTACTCAAGTATTCGGTGGTATTGACAAGGCTTTAGAAAAGCAAGGAATGTACTTCCACAGATCATGTATCGAAACTCTTTCAAGAGGGCCGATCTTGGCATTAAATTTAACTGCGGCAGACGCAGCTGATAGAATTGCATTGGTTTCACCAGCAACAAACTCTTCTCAAGAGGGTCTAGACGCTACTACTGCTTCTGTTCAATATAGCTCAATTTTTGATACAGATAAATTTTGGGTTCCATCTGATCTTAAAACATTAGAAGCTGCAGGTAACACTTCAATTACTTCTAACAATGCAATCACTTTTGCTAACATTAAGCAAGAGCCAATCTCAATCATCGTAAGACAAGCTGCTAACACTGCAGGTTTTGAAATGACTGCAAGAGAATGGTATGGTGAAGGTAATGTACCAGAAGGTATCGAAGATCTAGAATACGTATCAGACTACATGGTAGATGTTTTTGTATTCAAAGGTAACTATGATGCTGCGGTATTAAACAATGACCCAACTTACGGATCTTATTTTAATAACAAAGGTCTTTTTAGAGATTCATTGGCTAAATTCACTGCTTTAAGAGAAGTTAGCTTAATCGCTCAATACACCGGTTCATTAATTCCTGAATTCCAAGATCAAGAAGGTCGTCAATTATACATTGAGACTTTGATAAACATCGAAGCTAGAAGAACTGGTTTATTCTGTGCAATCAACGAAGATGCATTAGAAAAAATCGACTTAGTTGGTAATAATTTTGATATTTACCAAGATTACAAAGTACTTTCTCACAGAGTTGAACAAGATGCAACTAGCGAGTATATCGCACTTGGTAAAGTAATGAGTGTTTCAGGTGATGAATTAACAATAGAAGGGGCAACAACAGGAGATTTATCTGCATCAGGTATTTCAACTGCAGGTTTCTTAAGATCAGCAGTAGCTGGTGAATTCACTAGAATTTCAAGTATTGATCAAGATGGTGGTAATGTAATCATTACAGCTGAAGGTGCTATTAAGTCTTCGACTTATGAAAACTTCGCAGTTGGAACTGATGCAACATTCTTGGCAGGTCCAATTACAGTTGTTGATGGTGAACTTCACATTGCATGTCCTACTGACGGTATACAACCAGCGGGTCAATTATTGACTGCAGGTAGTCTTATCCCAGGTAGCTTCTTATTAGCAGCTAACGGAATTGATTATGTTCAAATTGCTACAGTAACTGAATTGTACAATATTGGTGGAACTAACGTTGTAAGAGTTGTACCTGCAGGCGGTGCAGAATTTAGTGCAACATACGAAACTGCTTCGGCTAGTTCACTTACAGCTTCTTTAAGAGCAGCTTCTACAACAATTGAATACACTGACATTGAGCCTAACTCTAGAGTGGTAATGTTACCAACATTGGCTGACAATTACTCATTCACTGATTTAGGTGCTGGTAGATTTGTTTTATCTGCTACTTTAGCAAATGACACATTTGACTGGTCAGGAGTTTCAGTAGGTATGTATGTACCAGCTGACGGTGGTAAACTAGCAAGAATTAAGAGAATTATCAAAACAGTTGTTGGTGGATCTAATATGTACACATTCGAGTGTCACAGACCTGTATCTTCTAGACCTGCTTACTCTCTTAAGAGATATGAAGAGTCTACTACAACATACACAATATTCCCATTGGCAGCAGCAACCCAGACTGAAAAGTCAATCGCTGAATTGTTAACTCAATTGAAACCAGGTAATGGTTTGTCAAATACTTTACTTGATAAAGATGCTATCACTTTCAGATATATTGTTGATACATTTGGTTCATTAGAAGCTGGAGGCATCCTTAACAAAGAAGAAATTACTCAACTTTGTAAAGAAAGACAAAATGCTTCTGCAATTCTTAACGCACCAATGGTAAAAGAATTTAAAGCAGCTACTAACCCTTCATTCAAAGATACTTTCACAGGTGCATTTGATACAAGATTAGTTGCAACTGGAGGTAACTTAGAACTTAACCCAACTGCAGTTTACACATTACCTTCTATTAACGAAGGTGCTAACTTTGGTTTCTACTACTCTCCTGGTCTTAATGTAATTGAGAACGGAAGAACTAAAGTAATTCCACCAGCAGCTTACGTATCTAACAACTACATTGACAAATACTTAGACGCATTGCCATGGTCAATCATCGCAGGTCCAAGAAGAGGTATTGTAGGTGGTACAGGTGTACAAGGTTTAGAATTTGCATTTGACAAGAATGACAGAGATAACTTAGAGCCATTCGGTATTAACCCAATCGTATTCGAAAGAGGAGTTGGTTTAACTATCAAAGGTAATAAGACTGCACAACAATCAATTCAATCAGCATTGTCTTCAGCTCACGTGAGAGAAGCGATGATCTACATTGAAGATGGTCTTGCAGAGATCTTGAAGAACTACTTATTCGAGTTCAACAACGCTCAAACTAGATTAGAGATTAAAACTTTAGCAGATTCATTTATGGAATCAGTGAAGAAAGACGGGGGTGTATACGACTATAGAAACATTATGGACGGAACAAACAACACCAATGACGTGATCGATAATAATATGGGTATCTTAGATACTTTTGTTGAGCCAGTTAAAGGTCTTGAGATCTTAGTATCGAGAGTAACTATCTTGAACACGGGTGAAATTGCAACCGGAAACTTTGCATAACAAAATTAGATATATAAAATAAACACATACAAATTATGGCTTTACCACATTATTCAGAAGATCAAACACAGAAGAAGGGCAAGAACTTCGAACCAGTACAGGCTAACCTGTTTGAGGTGACAATTCTACCTCCCGATGGTGTAGCTGGACAAGAGTTATTATTACAACACGTAAATACTATCTCAGGTCTTGCAGGTTTACATAAGGAAGTTGCAGCCATCGAACAGAAGTATAAGTTCGCTACTAGATCATTCGCTGGTATGGTAGATAACACGTCAATCGATGTTACTGTTAACTTTTCATTGAACCTAAACGATTCTAACCAAGCGTACTTGTACAAAACATTACGTCAATGGTACAGAGCACAATATAATCCAGAAACTGGTGAAATGGGCTTGAAAAAGAATTACGTAGGAACAATTGTAATCGTACAATTCAACAGAGAAGGTGACATTTGGAGAAAGATTACTCTAGATGATTGTTTCATCACATCTGGTCTTGGTTTCACAGACGCTTTAGATTATAGCGCTGCAGATGTACAAACATTAGAGATCACTTGGAGATCTGATGTGTACGCTGAAGAAGTAAACTAATAAACACACACTCTTAATAAGAAGGTAACGCAAGTTATCTTCTTATTTTTTGCAAGATAAATATAATATATTATTAACATACCAAAATATTATGAATAATCATAAACTAACAAAAAAGCTTCAAGTACTCTTAACTGAGGATGAGGTGGCATCGGTAAACCGTGTCATCTTAAATGAAGCCCTAGATACTGAATCTAGACCGATATCTGTTAGTGCATGGATTAGAGACTTAATAAAAAAAGAACTAAGTATCAAATCTATTGAACAACAGTCATTTATTAAAAATAAAGTAAAAAACCTAAATAACAAATAAAATGAGCGACGAATTAAACAAAAAAGAAGAAGCTGCTAAAGCAATGCTAGAAGCTAGAGATCATATCAATAATCCTCCGGTAAATCAAGAAGTTGAGGATGTTGCTGTAGAAATGTTGAATGCTGTAGAATCTAAAGGACTTGGTAAAGTCAATATGGATAATTTTGGCCAAGCTAGACCTGATAAATCAGCTGATCAATTTCTAGGGTGGATGGTTTTAGATCAAGAAGAATTACCTTCAAAGGGTAAATTCTACCCACACGAAACAGTTATCAAAATTAGATCTGCGAGGGCTGCTGAGATTAGACACTTCTCAACTATGGATGAGAATAACTATATCGATATGGAAGAGAAATTAAACCATATCGTAGAAATGTGTACGCAGATTACTGCAGGAGATAAAAAATTATCTTATAAGGATATTTTAGAAGAGGATAGAATTGTTATCTTATTAAGTATCAGAGATCTTACTTTCCCTGAACCAGAAAACAAGTTAATTCTAAAGGGTAAGACTGAACACACCAAACAAGCAGTTGATATCGAATTAGCTTCAAGATATTTGGTAGCCACTCAAGTTCCTAATGAAATCGAGGCATACTATAGTTCAAAAGAGAGAACTTATGTGATTAAGACTAGATCTGCTGGTGAAGTTAGAATGCGTCCACCTTCAATTGGTGTTATGCAAGAGATCACTAAATACCTAAAGGATCGCCAAGAAAAAGAAGTTGAATTTGACAAAGCGTTTATTCAAGTTCTACCTTATATCACACCGGATTGGAGACAATTAAATTTACCTAAGATCTTTAACTTAGAAGTTGATTACAAATCATGGGATCAAAACAAGTTTATGGTTATCTATAGACTTGCTGAGAAAATGAAAATTGGAGTTGAAACAACACTTGAAATGGAATACGACGGGGAGATCGCGAAAGCCCCTCTTGATTTCCCAGGTGGCATCAAAAGTCTTTTCATTATTTCAGATCTCGCTGGAGAATTACTTTAAGACTAAGTTCTATCTGGGCATACATCTCAGAATGCAACCATCAGAAATTGAAAATTTATACTACTACGAGTTTTGGTACTACATTAAGAATCTGTCGGAATACATTAAAGAGAAGAATAATCAGAATAAGGATCAAGAAGAACAACAGGCGCAACAACAGAACCAAATGAGTTCTAAATATAAATCGCCTGCGATGCCTAAGATCCCACAAATGAAAGCACCTTCAATGAAGATGCCTAAATTTTAAAGATATATAAAGAGTATGAACAAACGCTACATTACAGTAGCGTTTGTCTTATACTTAAAAAAGACTAACAAAAATTGGCAGCATTAATACCACCATTTTTAGCAAGCGCATTTGAAAGAATGGGCGCTGGCAATAAAGCACTAGAACAAGTAGCGATTAATACAGGACAAACCGCAGCATCTGTTTCGGTAGGCGGTGACTTGTATAAAAAAATGGATGAGCTTGTCAACGCACTCAAGGGCGGTACTGGCAGTGGTGGGGGTAAAGTATCCGTTAAAGAAGCATTAGTCCTTAGAATTACTGCAGGTGCACTAAAACCTATTGGGCTTGGTTTAGGTGTAATTATTGATGCATTAGAAAGAGCACCAGAAGGCAAAGAGCTTAAATTAAAAATGGAAGCTTTAACCAATGGTCTTTTATCTTTAGCCAATGTAGGATATTCGATCCTTAAATTTGCAGCCACTATGATATTGGCTACTCCATTATTACTATTAGCAGGTATTGGAGCCATTATCTGGGTTCCATTATTAAAACTTATGATCCAGGGTCTATTGTGGGCCACTGAGAAATTAGATAAAAAGGCACTTAAGAAGATTCTTGTACTTGGAGACGTGGGTAAGGCATTATTAATAATGTCAGCTAGTTTAGTCTTAATGTCACTTCTAGCACCTTATATTTTAAAAGGTCTATTGGTCGCCGGAGCTATTTTATTAGGCTTTGGTTTATTGGGTATGCTCTTAGATAAAATGAAAATAGGTAAGAGTTTAAATAAAATGGCCAAAACTCTAAAAACCTTGTCATTGGCATTATTAGGTCTTTCAGTCGGTTTGATATTAATCGGACTTTTAACAGAACCTATTTTATATGGTCTAGCCACTGCATCATTGATAATTCTTACATTAGCGGGTGTATTCTGGTTAATAGACAAGATGCAGGTTGATAAAGCAATGAGAAAAACCAGTAGAGCACTTATAACTGCATCTATGGCTATTTTATCAGTAGCAGTTTCATTAGTGTTATCTTCTCTTATTATTTCTACATTAGGATGGGATGAAGTAGGTAAAGTATTACTATTAGTCGGTACTGTTGCCCTCGCATTCTATGTAATTGATAAAGTATTAGGTAAGAGTACTACAAAGGGTGCAACTATATTAATGTATGCTGCGGGAGCAATTTTAGCAGTTGCAGTAGCAATTTTCTTAGCTAAATTATTGATAGGCCCAGTCGATGCAGAGAATGCTCTTCAAACCTTTGGTGTTTTAGTTGTATTAGGCGCAGTTGCTGCAGTTTTTGCACTTGCTGGCGTTGGCGAAAAGTTTATTAAGAAGGGCTCAATAGCGATGATGTTTGCGGGTGGCGCAATGATAGTAATAGCAATAGGAGTCTATGCAATGAAAAAAGCATTAGATGGAGTTTCTTGGGGTAATTTAGGTATGATGGCAGCGGTGATTGTTGGATTAGCTGTAGCGATGGGAGTTGCTGGTATTGGACCAGTTCCATTGTCTATAGCATTAGGTTCGGCAGCTATGGCACTAGCAGGTTTAGCTTTATTGCCTATTGCACTTGGAGTTGCTGCACTTGCAAAAGCAACTGAAAACCTAACAACAGAGAAAGTACTTGTAATGGGTGGAGTTATTGCAGGTCTTGCAGTAGCAATGGCCGCAGCAGGTTTAGCAGCACCATTTATATTAATAGGTTCAGCTGCAATGTTAGTGGCGGGTGTAGCTACAATAGCAATAGGTTTAGGTCTATTAGCAATTAGTAAAATAGACTTTGCCACTTTAGGTAGTATTGATAAAAAAGGTAATAAACCATTTAACTGGTCTGGAGAAAAAGGCTTCTTCGGAGGTAAGAAAACTAACTTTGAGGTTGCGATGGATGCAATCGCAGATGGTATGTCATTAGGACCACTTTCTGTCGCAGGTATTGCAATGGGAGCACCTATGTTGATATTAGCTGGAGCAGCATTAGTTGGTATAGTCGCAGGTATTAGAGCATTTTCCAGTATAGCTGAAGATGCTGATCTACCAGGATTAAAGCAAAATGTTAGTTTTATAGTAAGCGGTTTAGCTGATACATTCGCAGAAGTCGGAAAAAAATACCCAGGCGGAGGTTCTTCATTATTATCTGCATTAACGGGTAATACTAGTGGACAATCAGTAGTTGCTATGGGTATTTCAGCTGTCGGTGGAATGGGTAAAGCACTTACAGGTATTGCAAGGGGTGTACAAGCTATGGCTAATCTTAAATTCCCAACGGGATTTGATAAAGATGGCAATCCAACTGGCTACGAAACAATAGATATTGGTACTGTAGTTCCAGGTTTAATAAAGAATACACAATTATTAGTAGCAGGTTTAAGTTCTGTATTCGCAGAGGTTGGAGCGTCTGACGCAGCTCAAGGTAGTTCATGGTTTAGTAGTTCTACATATGAGAAGGGTATTAATGTTGTTACTAAAATGGGTACACCTCTCTATAATTTAGCAAATGGTGTACAAGCCATGGCTAATTTAAAGTTCCCAACCGGGTATGATAAAGATGGTAACCCAACGGGCTTTAAATCAATTGGTAACGTAGGCACATTAGTTAAAAAACTATCTAAAAACACTAAAGCTCTTATTATAGGTTTAGCTGGAGTCTTTGAAGAAGTTGGTAAGTCTGGTGTTGGTGACGGTGGTGGATGGTTCTCTTCATCTAACTTTGAAAAGGGTGTAGAAATAGCGTTACAATTAGGAGAACCTTATACGACATTGGCATCAGTAGTTGATAATGTTGTTAAAATTACTTCTAAAATCACCGACGCTCAAGATGTAAAAGAAAAAGTAACCGCTATCATATCATCGATCACTGATGT
>Ga0209309_10000123_pt1 | contig 104590 bp, 77 predicted proteins | sample COGITO_mtgs_1204_2_FD_184807 | JGI IMG/M metagenome (GOLD analysis project Ga0209309, IMG submission 184807) | Pelagic marine microbial communities from North Sea - COGITO_mtgs_120412 (SPAdes) (version 2) | ecosystem: Environmental > Aquatic > Marine > Epipelagic ... | reverse complement strand
GTAATTACAGAAGCATTACCAGCAATTGTTCTATATGGGGAGCTCGTGCTATTCAAAAAACACGCGTTAGGGAACGAAGCGGTAGCTTATTAAAAGCTTTTCCAGCTTTTAATAACTACAAGCCTAGAGCCCGACCCGACCAAAGGAAGGGAAACGCACTAATAAAAATTATAGGAAGAAATCCCAAACCAATCCAAATCGAACTATAAAATCTCTATAAGGATATGATGGAGCAGAAAAATTGTTATTACCATTTAATAGCGTATTTACATTTTCCAACTTGAAAAAGATTCGGGTTTGACGCACTCTCCCGTTAAAAAAGAAATCTACCATTGGATAGCCACCAAATTCATTATCGTTCTGCACGTAAAATTCTGCTAAAACAGGATCATAAGCATTCATATTATAACTGGTAAAATATTTAAAGTTGAATCCGGTTTGTATATAAAGAGCTCTTTGAAACCAATGGTCTTTAAAATACAGAGAATTTCTAGTAATAAAATCTGGAACATTGAACACATCTTCTCCAGAAGTCACCTTTTGATACATTAAGGTATTCATTAAAGCGAATTTTCCATAAGTAAATTCTTTAACCGCTTTAATTTTAAAATAGTTAACCGTTCCATCAAATTGAAAAGGCTTTACCGCATCTTCTGAATTTGTAGAAAAATAAGCATACTTATCAATTTGATTAATACTGGCTTCTACGTTTAAATATTTTGAGGATTCTAAATTAACTTTCAAACTTCTCTGACTTTGATTGCTAAAATTATTATCCCAATTGTAGTTTAAGTAATTACTTTGGTATAAAAGATAATTATACCCAGGTGCATGATCGTTAATATTGATCTCTGCTTTTACAAGATTATTTTCATTCAGCTTATATCCTGCTCCTCCCGTTAGATAAAATCCAGTGAAATCTCCTATAATATTCGCCATGGCATCTGCATACACTTTAAAACCACCAATATTTTTTTCATATTCTGCCCCGAAACCATAATTCTCTCCTTTTAATCTATTAGTTACTTTTTGAGTATCTAAATAAACCACAGAATTGTATCCGTAATTATAATAGGAATATTGTCCTTTTGCCGTAAGCTTCCCTAAAATTGAATTATTATAACTCACTCCAACCACGTTCTTGATATGGCGAGATAACACCTTATCTTTTAAATTGGTTGCTCTAAAAGCCATTCCATAAAATTCTGGAGTTGCAGCATCTTGCCGGAATATATATTTCTGATCACTAAAATCTAATACATGTTTAAGTGAAATTGTATTGTTGGTACTTTTTACCAAATCGTATTCATGATCTAGGTAAAATCTCTTACCATATAGTATGTTCTCAGCATTTTCATATTTAGTTTCTAAAAGCGATCTATCATCAAATTCAGGATCTTTATCCAAATATTGCTCAAGGGCCACCTCACTTAATCCTCCATTTTCTCTATTGAGAAGATCTTGAGAAACAAAATGAGCTTTGACTCTATATCTATCGTTCTTTGTATTATAGCTGAAGGTGGATCTAAAGTTTCCTGTGCTGGTTAATGAATTTTGATATTTCCCTAAAGATCGAAGTCCTTTATAGGCTACAGAGAAATTGAGTTTCTCTGAAGTATTCATCGTAAAAAAAGCATCCAAATTTTGACCTTGCTCCGGAACTGTCTTAAAATACACTTCTGTTAAAGGTGTTGGAACTTGATAATAATAAATATCATCTACTTCCATAAAATTGAAATGTCGTGCTTGCGCACCAAATTCAGGAATTAGAACTTCACTCTTAGTATCTCTTGATAATGAATTATAAGTTTGCCCTACATTATTAAATGGCAACAATTCAAAATTATCTTTCCTTAAGTAATTAAACTTATATTCTTTCTGAATGGTTAATGAGGTATCTAAGATAATAGTATCTCTCTCTACCGAAATTATCTTGTACAAAGAAATTGGTGGCTTCGCTGTAGAATCTTGTTGTTGACGAACAACGTTATCGTTACTCGTTTTTCTTAAAGAATCCTGAGTGTTTTGTCTGTTGGGTTTTATTGCCGTATCCTGAGCATAAATTAAAGTAGGAATTGCAAGTAAGAGAAATACTAAAAGGTTTTTCATTGTGATATATCAACTTCTACAAAAGTAAAATAATAATATGAACAGAAGGGGTTTGTATAAAAACAAAAAAACCGCCCAGAAGGGCGGTTTTAATCTATTTTAAAGAAATTAATCTTCTAAATACTATTGCTTAGTTAAAGTATTCACTTTAGTTCCACCAAAACAACCAATACTTACACATCTCTTAAATTCAAGATTAAGCTGGTTATTACAAGATAGGTAGCTAGAAGTTTGAGCAGTTACCGTAGTTGCCCAAATAGCACCATAAGCAGCACTAGTAGATAAGGTAGCTTCAAACTCTTGACTTCTATAAATGATAGTAGGATTTGTTGGATCTGTACTTAACTCAATTACTGTTTCTCCATTAAGATTAGTTAAATTAGTTAACAATAAAGTATTTTCTGCAGGTCCTTCGCTTACTTCTACTACAAAACTTCCTCCATCACCAACAGCATCATACGTTCCGTAGAAAGTAGTAATGTCAAAAGGACAAGCAGCTTGAAGATCTACACTAGTTTGAAAAGATTCTGATACATTCTCTGAAGCAGCAGTGATATCTAAAACTAATGTTTTAGGATCAAACGGATCTAAATTAGCAGACATAACTTCAATCTGAACAGGGGCAGACATTTGTCCTGCAGGTATAGTTACATTCTTAGTAAGCAAATTATACTCAAGTCCTTCTGTAGCAGTAGAGCTAGGTGATACAGCTACAGTTACATCTACAGATCTATTTAAAGGTTGATTTTTCCCACCAATAAGTGTTACAGGTATGTCGTAAACAAAAGTTTCTGGGTTTGCATCATCTTTAATAAAGTTGGCAGTAACAGCACTATTCTGAAACTGGATCAACACTGGGGTATCCCCAAAGTCTACCGCATCATCTTCAACTAGACATGAACTGAACATAAAAGAACCCAGAACTGCTATTAAGATTAATTGATAGTTAATAACTATTTTTTTCATTTTACAATTTTTTATTTCCAAAATGGATTGTTAGTAAAGGCCTCAGCAGCAGTTTGCGCTGGAACATTATTTGCATTTGTAGAATATTCTGAACTTGGGTACAATAAACGTACCGGACGTTTTCCATCAGAATCTACAGGAATTGGAAGATTTGCAGGGTAACCGGTTCTTGTAAGTTCTATCCATGATTCAATACCAGATACTCCATTTAAAGCTAGCCATTTTTGAGTAATAATAGCTTCGATCTTATTAGAAGACGCTTCCCATGAAACATTCTCTAATGGTTGAGCATAATAATCTTCTGCACCTTCAGCACCTAAATAATCAAATGAAGCAGCAATACCCATTTCATAAAGATCTTTAGCATCACCGTCGATATAACCTCTTTGTACTGCTTCAGCTTGTAAGAACAAAGCTTCTGCTAACAACATAATAGGTTGATCTTGTTCAGGAGATTTTAAAAGACCCTCACCAACTTTAGATAGGTCACCAGAAGTAAATCCAGTTCCTGGAAGCCCAATTAATTGAGGAGCACCTTTATGATCTCCACCTTTTGTAGGTGTATTAAATAAAAGATCAATTCTTGGATCATTATTTTCTTGCAATAAGCTAATTAAATAATCCGTAGCAACTGTAAAGTCATGTCTATCTAATTCTTCTCCCGCCTCGTTATATCCAACATATCCATAAAAAGGACTCTGCTGATACAAGTTTTGAGAGTATCCAGGATTGGTAGAAACATCTGAAGTAATATATCCAGCTCCATTAGCATCTATTAAAGCAATTTGATCTTTAATATAGGCATCTTGACCAGTATTGCTTAATCTTACTAACATTCTTAATTTAATAGTGTTAGCAAACTGAGCCCAGTGACCCATATCTCCACCAAAAATAATATCTGCAGAACCAGGATTTTCAGCATTTAAAGGTAAATCTAATGCTAAACTTGCTGCACTAGTAAGTGAATCTATAGTTGCTTTGTAGATAGTTTCTGCATCGTCATACTTAGGAGTAGTATTACTACCACGTTGACTAGCTTCACTAAATGGAATATCTCCATAAAGATCTACTAAATGCTGATATTGAAAACCTTTGATAGTTTCTACAATTGCATCATAGGCACTATAATCCACAGCTCCACTTGCATCTTCAACACCTTTAACATACGCTAAATCTCTAAAGGTAATTCCATAAGAATCTTCAAAAATGTTAGCGTAAAAAGTATTATCTATTTGATAACGGAATAAGTCTTGATTTGCAGACCAGTTAGATGGTGTTGCCCAATTGTAAACAATGTAATTACCTAAATAATTCATTGAAGTAGCATTCAGATATGTAAAACTCTGTTGTGCTGCCGTTAGTGTTAAACTTGGCGTAGAGACAGATGGTTCATTCGGGTTGTCATTAACATCGAAAAAATCATCGCTACAGCTAGCGGTAATTGCCGTAGCGGCAATTACCATTATGCTATTTTTTATTATTGATTTTATACTTTTCATTTTTTATTTAAAATTTTGCAGTTAAACTAATACCATACTGTCTAGTTGGAGGAGTTTGTGCTTGAGTACCAAACCCTACAGCATTTCCAGTAGAATAGTTAAATTCTGGATCTGAATATACGTTAGATGATGGTCTCCACATAAATAAGTTTCTTCCATAAACATTCAACTTTAAATCTTGGAAACCTAAGTTATCGATAAGCCCTTGATCAAAAGTATACCCCAAAGATAATTCTCTTAATTTTACCACTGTAGCATCTGTTACATAGTTTGCTTTTTGATTATTGTAAGCATCCCAGAAGTTATTTCCACCACCTGTAGTTAGTCTATTTGTATTAGCAACATAGTTACCAGAACCGTCATCATAAACAGAGTTAGGATATACGAAAGGTTGTCTTCCAGAAGTTACACTGTGTTCAGTTAAACCAGTAAACTCTAATGCATCTACAATAGTATTATAAAATACGTGACCTGTTCTATAATCTGCAACAGCATATAAACTGAAGTTCTTATAACTAAATCTTGTATTCATACCTACTATATAATCTGGAGTAGTTTTACCTTGAGACGTTAAGTTTGGATTTGCGATTGGATCTCCATCTGCACCAACTATAACTCTACCTTGAGCATCTCTTAAGTAATCTGTAGCTTTAAGTAGTGGGTAAGGCTGTCCAACTTGAGCAACAATAGCTGCACCGTAACCAGAGTTATCTAAATAAGGTCCACCAACTTCAATTTCATCTACACCATCTAAAAGAGATAATACTTCAGAATCGTTTGTTGAGTAGTTGATACCTAAATCCCATGAGAAATCATTAGTTCTAATAATTCCACCGTTTAAATCTACTTCTAATCCTCTATTTTCAATCTCACCAATGTTAGTATATAAAGTCTCAGCACCAGAGGTTTGTGAAACATTGATATCAACTAATTGATCTGTACTATTAGATTTGTAAGCAGTTACACTACCACGTAATCTATCTCCTTTAAAGAACGCAAATTCAACACTCGCTTCTAATGAAGTAGTAAATTCAGGTTTTAATCCTGGAGACACATCACCAGACGATTGCGCTAAACCAGCAGTTGAACCAAAAGGAAACAATCCATATCTTTGCCCTGAACTACGACCATCTGGCGCTAAAAATGTACTTGCCGTGTTATAAGGCAATGGATCGTTACCAGTTTTAGATGCACTAAAACCAGCTTTTAAATATCTTAACGTTCCTTTCATACCTTCAAAGGCAGTAGTTGGAACAAAAGAGATACCAGCACTAGGGTAGAAATAAGATCTATTATCTTTATCTAATGCAGAAGTCCAGTCATTTCTACCAGAAGCAGTAACAAATAAGAAGTCATTAAAGCCTAAGGTAAAATCACCATAAACACCCATTTTTCTATACTCTTCTGAATTCTCAAAACCTCCAAGGTTTCCAGTTCTTGTCGAAACATTGTAAAAATCTGGAATAATCAAATTATTACCAGTTACTCTTATTTGTTTAGACTCACTAAGCCTTAAGTTTTGACCTAGGTTTACATCAAGATGAAAAGCATCAGATAATTGTTTGTTAACATTGATAATAAAATCACTATTCACTCTGTTTGAGATATAGTTATCATCTAAAGTTTTTGGTCCAAAAGGAGCAATTTCAGAATAAGGATCTGGCACATGGAATGCGTATGTAAGACCACCTTTTTCATCTTTACGAGATGTATTGTAACCTGTATAACCAACATTAATTCTTGCAGACAACCAGTCTGTAAAATCATATTTAGCACTAGTTATCAATGTAAATTCATTCACATTGTCTTTTCTTCTTTGAGTATCCTTAATGAAATAAGGATTTTCATAGAATCTGTAATAAGAAACTTCATTTCTTGCAAACTCTCCAGTTCTCCAGTTCTTAAGATCTTGTAATGGAATATGTAAAGGAGTATTTACTAAATACCAGAATAAATCTCTATCCTGATGTCCACCAGGAGTTACTGTGTTAGCATGAGATCTAAAGAAGGATAAGTTAGCACTAACTTCAAATTTATCAAACTTTCTACTTGCTTTAAAACGAGCACTTGTTCTGTTATATTGATCGTCTGGAACAACCCCTTCAGTATTAGAATGATCTATAGACAATAAGAAATCTGAATTATCATCTCCACCACCAACAGCTACACTATTTCTAATTGTAGAACCTGTGTTAAAGAAATTTTTGTGGTTATTCTTAATTGGAGAAAAAGGTACCATAAGTACTCTTCCATCTTCATAAGTTTCACTTGCAGGTACCATTCTACCATCGTAACGAGGTCCCCAGTTAACATTCTCTAATGGATAAAGTGTTCCATCAGGAAATCCACCAACTCCAAATTCATCTTGTAATTCTGGATAGTAAGAAATATCAGATAAATCTAAAGAAGAAGTAAGAGTAACGTTTAATTTACCTTTACCTCTTTTAGTAGTAATAATAATAACCCCGTTTGTAGCCTCAGAACCATAAAGAGCCGCAGCATTCGCACCTTTCAGTACAGTAGTTGAAGCAATATCGTCTGGGTTAATACGGTCTAACACCCCTCTAGTAGAAGGATATCCATCTACTACGATAAGCGCTTGGTTATTACCTAATAAAGATCTGTTACCTCTTAATACAACTCTAGTATTAGGATTCACCCCATTACTAGTAGTGTTAATTTGTAAACCAGAAACTTTTCCTACCATTGCTGTAGCAGCATTTGTAGATCTAGTTTCTGTCATATCTTCATTATCTACAGAAGCAACAGAATAAGCAAGCTCTCTAGGTTTTCTTTCAATACCTAAAGCAGTTACTACTACTTCATCAAGTTGAGCAGCATCTGCTTCCAACTCAACACTAACCTTGTTGGCATCACCAACAGTAAACTCGGCAGTTTTTAATCCTACGAAGGAAAATACCAAAACGTCACCCTTAGATGCATCGATGGCGAAATTTCCATCAAAATCTGTTTGAGAACCTGTAGAGGTTCCTTTAACGATCACGTTCACGCCTGGTAAGGGCAGTCCACCATCATCGGTTACCGTACCCGTAACGGTTTTTGTTTGCGCAAAAGTCAATTGCACGACGAACACTAAAAATAGTGTAAGAATTACATTAAATCTTTTTTTCATTATTTATATTATTTGAATTAGCCAACGCCAAAAATCATAATAATTTATTAATATAACAAACTAATAATGACTTTTTATGTGTTAAAATATTAACACGACGCTGTTATATAGATGCAATTAAAACTAAATGGTTGCGTAGATTGCACCAATATTTTCTAAATATTACATGTATGTTAAGAAATTCTTATTCCAAAAGCTTATTAGAATGTGGTACAGATGAAGCCGGAAGAGGCTGTCTGGCGGGGCCGGTAGTAGCCGCTGCAGTAATTTTACCTAAAAGATTTAAAAGCATTATTTTGAATGATTCTAAAATAGTAACTCATAAAAATCGTGAGATTTTAAAGGAAATAATTGAAAATGAAGCCATTTGCTTTGGAGTTGCCCATGTAGACAACTATAAAATTGATGAAATAAACATTTTGAATGCATCAATTCTGGCAATGCATAAGAGCATAGATCAACTTTCTCCTACTCCAGAACATATATTAGTAGACGGAAATAGATTTAAGAACTATAAAGAGATTCCCCATTTATGTGTTATTAAAGGTGACGGGAAATATTTAAATATTGCTGCAGCCTCTATTCTTGCCAAAACATATAGAGATGAGTACATGAAACAAATAGATCTTGAGTTCCCAATGTATAATTGGAGAAAGAATAAAGGCTACCCCACTAAAGAACATCGAGCCGCTATTGCAGTATATGGAACCACCAAATACCATAGGCAAAGTTTCAAACTGCTTCCAGATCAATTGAAACTTGAGATATAACTTAGTATCTTCGTTAAAATTTCCGTTTTTATGAAAAAATATTACACAGCCTGTCTGTTTCTTTTCTTTCTTATCTCGTGCCAACAAGATCAAGAAACAAATTCAGACCCTACTGTTCTTATTCCTTTAAATTCAGATTTTATCATTCAATCTCACGATCTGGGAAATTTTATACATAAAATAGATAGCACTTCATTTTTTCAAAAGAACATTACTTTATTAAAGGGGCTTCCTATAAATGACATAAAAAAACTGTATCAATTTACTACTTCCAAAGAATCTTCGCTCTTAAGTTTTGTAAAAGCAAAAGACCACTATAACTATGTTTTTATTACAGGGTTTAAAGAGGGTTTTTTCAACTTAGACGCTATCAAAAATAAAACTGTAGAAACCTTAACCATTGAAGATATCAGTATTAAAAAATACACCGTAGATGATCTTACAGTATATACAAGTATTTGGAAAGAAAAAATTGTTGCCAGTAACTCTCAAAATTTACTATTAGAAAGTCTGAAACGCGAGGAAACCGAACCGGATGAATATTTCTTAAAGGCCTTAGCGGCTGCAGATAAAAATAAATCTACAATCCTCATCAACCAAGATCAACTGGCAGAATCTTTAAAAAATACATTTAATAATAAGGTAATTCCACTACACTTTAAAAATGGATGGTTTTCTTTAGATTTTGATCTAACTTCTAAAAACATTCAATTAGACGGTATTTCAATCTCTTCAAAAAATGCGGAAAATAGTTTGAGTTATTTTGAAGACATTACTCCGCAACCAAATCGAATAGCAGAGATCACCCCTACCACAGCTAGCGGATTTTATTCTTTCACCTATAAGAATTTTGATAAACTATATGCAAACCTTCAAAAACAGCGTAAAGACTCTTTACAACTTTCAGAAAATAATCTTTTAAATTTTACAAGAGAGGCCGGGGTTGTATTTAATCAAAATGAGAACGTATTAGTAGTAACTACCTCAGACCCACAATTGGCTTTTGATGCGATTTCCAATTCCAAAAATATCGTTTCAGATTATAGAGATTATTCCATTTATGAGAACGAAGTAGATTACACCCGTTTTTTATCGCCATTAGTAAATCCAATGGAATTAAAATATTACGCCTTTTTAGATGAATTTGTCATTTTTTCTGAAACCATTTCAGCTTTAGAAACCATGATCTCGAATTTCCAAAATAAAGCTACTCTGGCCAATCAAAAGTATTATCAAGAAACCGTGTCTAATTTAGCTAGTTCATCAAGCTATTTGATGGTAGGGAATAATTCACATTTTACAAAGGCTTTAAAAAACGTTGTGAAAGAAGAGCTTTTAGAAGAGTTGAGCAAAGTGGAATTAAAAGATTATCCTGTAGTTGCCGTTCAATTTGTACAAGATGCCAATTTTACACATGTACATGCTGTAATGAGCAATAAAGCAACAAGTACAACAACTCAAATTATAAACACTGTAAGCGCCAACCAACCAATTAAAATTGATGGTAAAATAGCTACCATCCCATTTCTGCTTAAAAATCCCGATTCTAATAAACTGGAAGTAGCGGTTCAAAATGAAGACAATGTTCTATTTCTATTATCTGCGGAAGGTAAACTACTTTGGAAAAAGAAATTGGACGGAAGGATTCTAGGAGAAATTCAACAAGTAGATCTTTTTAAAAATGGGAATCTACAAATGGCATTTACAACACAAAATTCTTTTGAAATTCTTGATAGAAATGGAAATGCTGTTAAACCCTTTCCTAAGAAATTTAAAGATGCTCTTACTCAGCCTCTAAGTATCTTCGATTATGAAAATAATAGAGATTATCGCTTTGTAATCACTCAAAAAAATGAAATTTTCATGTTAGATGCGAAAGCAAGATCTGTAGATGGATTTGCTTTTAACAAAACAAAATCTAACATTATACTTCCTCCAAAACACATTAGAATAAATAGAAAGGATTATATCTTAGTTTCTGAAGAAAACGGTGAAATTCACATTTTAAGCCGACAAGGGAAAACTAGAATCCCTGTTCAAGAAAAGATCAAATTTGGTGAAAATCAATGGTATCCGGAAAACAGAAAATTTGTGAATGTTAATGAAGACGGAAAGATTGTAAGCATTGATGAAAAAGGAAAAGTGAGAAGATCTTCTGTAGAAAATTCTGTGAATCTAAAATTATTAGTAAAAGATGGCCTTAAGGTTACGCTTTCAGAAAATGTACTGAAAATAGGCGCTAATGAAATTAATTTAGATTTTGGATTATATACCAAACCACAAGTTTTTAAAGTAAATGGTAAAACCTATGTAGCCGTAACAGATACTCAAGCTAACAAAGTATTTATTTTTGATAAAAGCGGAGCAATGCTACCAAATTTTCCCGTTTTTGGCTCAGGCGGAATTGACCTAAATGGAACTAAGAATACGTTAGAATTTACTGTAAAAAGTGACGATAATGCAATTTTGATTTACACCCTTTAAAGTATTATTAGTGAACAAGTTCTGCCTCAAAAAGCTTAGCAAAATGCTTCAACACTTTTTCTTCCACTTCTTTCATAGAAACCTCTTTTTGTCCAAGTTCTACATTTAATGAAGTCACTGCTTTTCCTTTAATTCCGCAGGGAATAATATTATCAAAATAACCAAGATCGGCATTCACGTTCAATGCAAATCCATGCATGGTAACCCAGCGACTAGCACGAACACCCATAGCACAAATCTTTCTTGCAAAAGGAGTATCTACATCCAACCAAACTCCTGTTTCGCCTTTACTACGTTGTGGTTTTAAGCCGTATTCTTGAAGGGTAAGAATAATGGTTTCTTCTAAAATTCGAAGATATTTATGGATATCCGTAAAGAAATTCTCAAGATCTAAAATTGGATAACCAACCAATTGTCCTGGTCCATGATAGGTAATATCTCCACCTCTATTAATCTTATAAAAACTGGCATTTTTCGCTTTTAACTGTGCTTCAGAAAGCAACAGATTTTCAAGGTCTCCACTTTTTCCTAGAGTATAGACATGTGGATGCTCCACCATCAACAAATAATTAGGCGTTTCCAGATTAAGATCTTCTCTCCTATTCCTAATTTTTAGGTCTAGAATTTCCTTAAAAACCTGTTCTTGATAATCCCAAGTTTCTTTATAATCTTTTAATCCTAGGTCTTGAACCTCTACCTTCTTATTCATTACTTGCTTTTATTTAAAATGATTAGTGCAGCAATTACACCTGGCACCCAACCTAAAAGAGTTAATATTAAAACTATCAAAATTGAACCACACCCCCTATCATAAACTGCAAGGGGAGGAAATAAAATTGACAGGAGCACTCTCCATAAACTCATTTAAATTACTGTTTTAAATTTTTACAATGCAAAGATAAGACTTATAAAACTCCTGATATAGCAGATTGCAGAAAAGCAGATTTTCAAATTGAATTCTAATTGATTGGTTGCCTGATTGTCATTATATTTGCAACTTCTTATCCTAATGGGTAAGTTATTTAAACAAAAAGATTTTATGCAGCTATCTGAACAAGAAATTGTACGAAGGGAGAAACTTTCCGCATTACGTAAATTAAATATCGATCCATATCCTGCCGCTTTATTTCCGGTAAGTCATACTACCGCGAAAATTAAGGCCGATTTTACTGAAGGTGAAAAAGTAATTGTTGCCGGGAGATTAATGTCTCGCCGTATTCAAGGAAAAGCATCTTTTGCAGAGATCCAGGATTCTCATGGAAAGATTCAGGTTTATTTTAACCGTGATGAAATTTGCACCGGAGAAGATAAATCTAAGTACAACGATGTTTATAAGAAGTTGCTTGATATAGGTGATTTTATAGGAATTGAAGGAGAACTTTTCAATACTCAGGTAGGTGAAAAAACCATTATGGTTAAAGACTTTACGCTTTTAAGTAAATCCTTAAGACCACTTCCGCTTCCAAAAACAGATAAAGAAGGTAAAACCTTTGATGAGTTTAACGATCCAGAACAAAGATACCGCCAGCGTTATGCAGATCTAGCGGTAAATCCAAAGGTGAAAGAGATCTTTGTAAAGCGTACCAAGCTTTTTAATGCCATGCGTAACTTCTTTAACGAAAGTGGCTATTTTGAAGTAGAAACTCCGGTATTGCAACCAATTCCTGGAGGAGCTGCGGCAAGACCTTTTATTACGCATCACAATGCGTTGGATATGCCTTTGTATCTTAGAATTGCGAATGAATTATATTTAAAAAGATTGATAGTTGGTGGTTTTGATGGGGTATATGAATTCTCTAAAAACTTCAGAAATGAAGGTATGGATAGAACTCACAATCCAGAGTTTACTGCGATGGAGATCTATGTAGCCTACAAAGACTACAACTGGATGATGGAATTCACTGAAAATCTTTTAGAGCACTGCGCTATGGAAGTAAACGGGAAGACCGAAGCTACTTTTGGAATGCATAATGTAAACTTTAAGGCGCCCTATAAACGAGTGACCATGACCGATGCAATTATTGAATTCACCGGATTTGATATTACAGGAAAGTCTGAAAAAGAACTTTACGAAGCAGCTAAAGGAATGGGTATCGATGTAGATGATACTATGGGTAAAGGAAAACTTATAGATGAGATCTTCGGAGAGAAATGTGAAGGGAATTATATCCAACCAACATTTATTACAGATTACCCAAAAGAAATGAGTCCGTTATGTAAAGAGCACAGAAATAATCCTGAGCTTACGGAGCGTTTTGAATTGATGGTTTGTGGAAAAGAAGTTGCTAATGCATATTCTGAGTTAAATGATCCTATAGACCAGCGTGCAAGATTTGAAGAGCAATTAAAACTTTCAGAAAAAGGAGACGATGAAGCGATGTTTATCGATAATGATTTCTTAAGAGCTTTAGAATATGGAATGCCACCAACATCTGGACTTGGAATTGGAATGGACAGATTAATAATGTTCCTTACCAACAAACAATCTATACAGGAAGTTTTATTCTTTCCACAAATGAAACCGGAAAAGAAAGCTCCTACTCCAAAACCTGAAGATTTCATCAAGATCGGGGTGCCTCAAGAATGGGTAGATACCGTGATGCATGAATTTTTAAGTGTTTCTAAATTGAAGGAAAATAAAGCAACACAAGTTCATCAAAAATTGAACGGATTGCGCAAAAAGAATAAACTTCCAATAGCTGCACTTCAACTAGAAGAAGTAGAAAATTGGTTTAAATAAGATCAGATTGAAATTGTAGAAACTAAAAAGTTTCACATTTCTTTAACTTCTCATTAAACCTTTTAAAAATATAAGAGTCTAAAGATCACCTAATGGTGATCTTTTTTCATTTGCGGCAATGTCATTCTTGTCTTAACACCATTTTATTACAACTAAAACATTAACTAGAACCAAGTGCATGACAAAAAACTTCTCCTTAAAACTTTTAATGGTTGCCTTATCACTATCTGTTTCAGGATGTGCGGTATTTCAGCCAAAAAAGAAAGCCCCTGCATCTACTTCTGCAAAACCAGAATCTAAAAAAGATGGTATCAAACCTTTTGCAAAAGTCATCACTAAAGATGCAAAATCAGATAAAGGAATGTTTACTGTTCATAAAGTAGACGATAATTATTTCTATGAAATTCCAGACAGCTTACTAAATCGCGAGATGTTAACTGTTACTAGAATTGCAAAAACTGCTAACGGAATTGGTTTTGGTGGTGGAAAACAAAACACCCAAGTTCAAAAATGGGAAAGAAAGAACGATAACATTTTATTACGTGTAGCTTCTTACGAGATCTACGCTGCAGATTCGCTTCCAATTCATGAGGCTGTTGTAAATTCTAATTTCGAGCCTATCCTTCAAACTTTCCCAATAAAAGCGATGGGTAAAGATTCTATAAGCAAAAGTTATGTTATAGATGTAACAGACCTTTATACTAAAGATGTGATGGCGCTTGGTCTTCCAGATAGAGAGCGTAAAGAATACAAAGTTTCAAGATTAGACGATAGCAGATCTTATATAGATACTATTAGAAGTTATCCTGAAAACATCGAAATTCGTCACGTAAAGACATACAATGCTGGAGAACCACCTTCCAATTCAAGTACAGGTTCTATTTCTATGGAATTCAGCAATTCTATGATCTTGCTTCCTAAAGTTCCTATGGAAAGAAGATATTTCGATCAGCGTGTTGGATGGTTCGCCAGAGGACAAGTAGATTACGGATTAAATGCTCAAGAAAGCAAAACTGTAAAATATCTAGATAGATGGAAACTTGAGGTGAAGCCTGAAGACATGGAGAAGTTTAAAAACGGAGAACTTGTTGAACCTAAAAAACAGATCGTTTATTATATAGATAGAGCTACTCCAGAACAATGGAGACCTTTTATAAAAGCAGGAATTGAAGATTGGCAAAAAGCTTTTGAAGCTGCAGGTTTCAAAAATGCAATTATCGCCAAAGATGCTCCTACAAAAGAAGAAGATCCAGATTGGAGCCCAGAAGATGTAAGATATTCTGTAGTAAGATATTTAGCCTCTCCTATTCCAAATGCAAACGGACCACACGTAAGTGATCCAAGATCTGGAGAGATCTTAGAGTCTGATATCAACTGGTATCATAACGTAATGACGTTGCTTAGAAACTGGTATTTTGTACAAACAGCTGCGATTAATGAAGATGCAAGAGGAGTTCAGTTTAAAGATGAAGTAATGGGAAGATTGATTCGTTTTGTTTCTTCTCATGAAGTTGGACATACCTTGGGATTACCTCACAACATGGGAAGTAGTGTTGCTTATCCTGTAGAAAAATTGAGAGATCCAGAATTCACTAAGAAAAATGGAACTGCTCCTTCTATTATGGATTATGCACGTTTTAATTACGTGGCACAACCGGGTGATGGTGATGTTGCTCTAATGCCGGAAATTGGAGTATATGATAAATATGCCATTGAATGGGGTTATAGACCAATTTTAGATAAAAAAGGTAAAGAAGAGAAACCTGTTCTAGACCAATGGATCTTGAAACATGCAGGAGACCCAATGTATAGATTCGGAAGTCAGCAGAGCGGAGTGATAGATCCAAGTTCTCAAACAGAAGATCTTGGTGACGATGCTGTATTGGCAAGTGAATACGGAATTGCCAACTTAAAGCGAATTGTTCCAAATCTAATAGAATGGACTGCTGAAGATGGCAAAGATTACGAAGATTTAAAAACTTTATACGGACAAATATTGGCTCAGTATAATAGATACATGGGGCACGTTACTGCAAACATCGGTGGTGTTTATGAAGAATATAAAACGTACGACCAAGATGGAGCTGTTTACACGCATGTTCCTGCCGAGCGCCAGAAAAAGGCTATGAATTTCCTTCAGGATGAATTATTTACCACTCCAGAATGGTTGATCAATCAAGATATCTTCAACAAGATTGAATTTGACGGAAATTTAGAGCGTGTAAGAAACTTTCAAGAAAGAACTTTAAGCAACCTATTAGATTTCGGAAGAATGGGAAGACTTATCGAGAATTCTGAGATCAACGGTAAGAAAGCATATTCATTAATAAATATGATGACAGATCTTAGAAAAGGGGTTTGGAGCGAATTAAATTCTGGAGGTTCTATAGACCTTTACAGAAGAAACCTTCAGCGTGCTTATATAGAACAAATGGAGAAATTAATGACAGAGGAACAGAGCGAGATCCCTGCCAGATATAGATCTTATGTTACCAGAACCAATGTAGATGTATCTCAAAGTGATATTCGTCCTGTTGTACGTGGAGAATTGGTTACACTACAACGCAGTATTAGAAGCGCTGTAAGCAGAACTAGCGATCAACTAACAAGATATCACCTATTAGATGCATTAAAGAGAATAGACCTTATTCTAGACCCTATAGCTAAGAGTTAAAAATTTGTTTTGTTTTGTTGCTAAAACCTGTCGGCCCTTCCCCGGCAGGTTTTTTTATTTCACCTTTTTAGCAGGATAATTTATCTATTAAAATATAACTGAAAATATCATTAATTACGATAATTCAGTATTCTACTAATATCCATTTTTTAACATAAACTTATTTATTCATCATTAAACTAATCAGATAATTAAAGGTCTTATAAGAGAACTTTAAAAATTTTAAAAGATGAAAAAAATAGGAATTATAGCAATGATGTTATTGTCTTTGGCAACGTATGCCCAAAAAGACCAAATGCAGGATAGAAAACATCGTCAGGACAAACCTGAAATGACTGCAGAACAAAGAGGAACTTTAATGTCTAAGAAGATGGCATTGAAATTAGATCTCAATCAATCCCAACAAAACGATCTTAAAAAGCTTTTTACTGAAAATGCCAAGGAACAAGATAAGATGATGGCAGAACGTAAAGCGATGAAGGAAGATGCAAAGGCGCAGAAAGATCATTATAAAATGATGAATAACCGCCTAGACATGCAATTGGCTCAACAAGACAAGATGAAAAAGATCTTAAATGAAGACCAATACAAAAAATGGAAATCTATGGCTAATAAAAGAGCTTCTAAACATCAGTATAAGATGATGAAACATAGAGATCATAATAAAGGCGATATGGAAAGAAAAAGGAATGACGATAGAAGAAGGAAATAGATCTTTTCTTAACTTTGAGCAAAAGCGGGATATTTAAAATATCCCGCTTTTTTGTTTATCTATATAACAAAGAACTTCACAATAAGACCACCTAAGAGCCACACATAGCAAATAATAGCTATATATTTCAGGCTCTTTTCCAGCAGCTGACTTTTGGGTGCCATTTCTTTTATTTGCTTTACATCTTTGCGTTTATAAAACCCTAAGTAGATTAATATCCCTGAAACTACCAAGAAGGCAAGATTTAAGAAAAAGGTATAATCAATTTTAAAATATTCTGAATCTTGAATTTTCACACTTGATGGATCCGGTAACAGATTTAAGAAATCAAACGAGTAATGCAAAATTAAAGATGCGCCTATCAACGAAGTAAACAGAAGGAATAAAATGAATAAAGACATTTTCCAGCCGTAATATTTCGCATTGATCCGCAATACAGGAAATACCACCAAATCGCTAAAGATAAAGGCCATTACCCCAGCAAAACTTACTCCCTTTCCGAATAACAAAGCGGCTAAAGGAATATTCCCCATAGATCCTATAAACGTTAAAAAGGCTGCTATAGGACCCACAATAATATGTTCTAAAATTGTAAAGAAACTAAAACTTGTAGTTCCTTGTCCGCTATTAATAAATAGAGTTTGAAAGAAAGAATCTGGCACAAAAGCAGCTACAATTCCGGCGATTGTAAAACCTAAAGTAACATCTTTCCAAACCATTTTCCATTCCATAGCATATTGCTTAGAAACTTTTGCCCAACTGGTTTCAGACTTCATTTTCTCTTTCCAAGATTTATCCTCTCCACCTTCATCATCCTTATCATCTTCCAAACGCTTGCGAGCATTTTTGATCATCTTTTTTGGATTTAAGATCCTGATGAGTAACCAACTGACTAAGATCAGGATAATTCCTCCTAGATATTCTCCAACTACAAATTGCCACCCTAAGAAAATAGAGATGATAATTCCTAATTCTATCACCAAATTGGTTGAAGCTAGCAAAAATGCCATAGAAGAAACAAAGCTTGCTCCTTTTTTAAATAGACTTTTAGTAGACGCTAAAGCAGAAAAACTACAAGAACTGCTTATAAAACCGAAGAAAGTACCTAGAAGCATTCCTTTAGAAGCTTCTTTTCCCATGGTCTTCTGCATCCTTTTTTCAGTAATAAAGATTTGAATACCACTACTAATAATGTATCCTAAAATGAAGGCCCAAAGTGCCATCCAAAAAAAACCTACACTTGTGTAGGCAGCTTTACCCCAATTCTCCAAAAAACTATTCATTTATACTTATTTTGTCAATTTTTAGAAAAGTTCAATTATCTGATATTTTAATATTAATCCAATTTAGAATTTCTTAATCGCAATGCATTTGCAATTACAGAAACCGAACTAAAACTCATTGCCAGTGCCGCGATCATAGGAGACAATAACACTCCGAAGAATGGATACAAAACACCTGCTGCAACAGGAACTCCTACAGAATTATAGATAAGTGCAAAAAATAAGTTCTGCTTGATATTTCGCATCACTTTATTACTCAAATTCTTGGCTTTTACCACACCATGCAGATCCCCTTTAACCAAGGTGATCTTAGCACTTTCTATTGCTACATCTGTCCCCGTTCCCATGGCTATCCCAACATTTGCTTGAGCTAAGGCAGGGGCATCATTAATTCCGTCTCCGGCCATGGCTACTTTCTTGCCTTCAGCCTGCAAACGCTTTACTTCATTTAGTTTATCCTGAGGCAAGAGACCGGCTTTAAAGCCACTTAGATGTAACTCCTCTGCCACCGCTTTGGCTGTATTCTCATTATCTCCGGTAAGCATGTAAACCTCAACTCCGGCATCCATCAAATTTTGAATAGCCTTTTTGCTGGTCTTCTTAATTGGATCTGTAATGGTTACGTAACCAGTAATAATATTATCTACAGCAAGATAAGACACCGTTTTTCCTAACTTTTGCTCTGCACTTATCTGTTTTTGAAGTTCTTCAGAAATCGGTGCATTAATTTGCTGCATCAGTTTATCATTACCAATCGCAATGGAATTTCCTTCCAAATTAGCAGTTACTCCTTTTCCTGTAACCGATTTGAAATTGGATGCTTCTGATATTTCTATATTCTTTTCTTCAGCATATTTAACAGTAGCTTGCGCGAGTGGATGCTCGCTTAAAGAATTTACAGACGCTATTTGTTTGATAGCCTTTTCTTCTGAAGAATTATTTCCAACACTTACCACTTTTTCTACTGAAGGTTTTCCTTCTGTAATGGTTCCGGTTTTATCGATTATCAAAGTATCTATATCATCCATCTGCTCTAAAGCTTCCGCATTTTTAATAAGCACTCCGTTTTGAGCTCCTTTACCAACTCCTACCATTACAGACATTGGTGTTGCTAAACCTAAAGCACACGGGCAGGCAATAATTAAAACCGCAATCGCATTTATAAAAGCATAAACGTAGACTGGATCTGGCCCGTAGATAGCCCAAATCGCGAAAGTTAGTAGGGAGATAAATACAACAATAGGTACAAAATACCCGGAAATTCTATCGGCTAATTTTTGAATTGGTGCTTGAGATCTGCTGGCATCATTCACCATTTTAATGATCTGAGATAATAAGGTTTCATCACCAACCTTTTCAGCCTTCATGGTAAAAGTTTGATTTCCGTTGATGGTTCCGGAGGTAATTTTATCTCCTTCCACTTTATCTACAGGAATAGGTTCTCCGGTGATCATAGATTCATCTATGCTGGTCTCGCCTTTTTCAATAACACCATCTACAGGAATCTTATCTCCAGGCTTTACTCTAAGAAGATCTCCAACCACAATTTTATCGGTTGCAATAACTTCTTCTTTGCCATTTACCAATCTAGTAGCTTTATTAGGAGCCAATTTCAGTAATGCTTTTATAGCAGAATTGGTACGACTATGTGCTCTTGCTTCTAACAACTGACCAAGAAGTACCAAGGTTAAGATCACCGTGGCAGCTTCAAAATATATATGAACAGTGCCTGCATCTGATTTGAATTGTGCCGGGAAAAAATCTGGAAATAACAAACCAAATACACTAAAACTCCAAGCTACTCCAGAACCAATTCCAATCAAGGTAAACATATTGAGATTCCAAAATTTTACGGAGCGCCACGCTCTTTCAAAGAACATCCAAGTAGCATAGAAAACTACAGGAAGTGAAAGCGCAAATTGCACCCAATTCCAGTATTTAAGTTCCATTACATCATACAATGGATTATTAGGAATCATGTCTGACATTGCTATCAAAAAGATAGGCAAGGTAAAGGCTACTGCTATCTTAAATTTGCGCAGCAGTTTTTGATATGATTTCTTTTCAGCAGAAACATCCGCCTCCATAGGTACGAGATCCATTCCGCAGATAGGGCAGTCACCCGGTTCATCTTCTATAATTTCAGGATGCATCGGGCAGGTATATTTTTCACCGCCTGAATTTAGACTTACCTCTTCCACTAAATCCATCCCACAAACCGGACAATCTCCGGGTTGGTCATAAGTCTTATCCCCCTCACAGTGCATTGGGCAGTAAAAAGTTCCAGTTCCTTTCCCTTTTGGTTTCTCCTTTTTTACTGAAGATGTATCAGGTTTCTCACCTTGTTTGTAGATCTGATAATGATCTCCATCATCTTGTAACACTTTTTGAAAGGTTTTTAATGGAATATGAGATTTCATCTTGATCTCAGCTTCTCCTTTGTCAAGATCTACATGTGCTTCTTCTACTCCCTCAACTTCCTGCAATGCTTTTTCTACATGAGATCTGCAACCATTACAAGTCATTCCGGCTACAGCGTAAGTATGCGTCATCAAATTATCTTTAGAGAAATGATCTGGCGTATGAATCTCATAATTGCCACCATGATCTTTAAGCGATTGTTGAAATACCTCTAACGGAATATGTTTTTCCATAGTAATTTCAGCCTGCTTATTCTCTAAGCTCACCTCTGCCTTTTCAACACCATCAACCTCTTGTAACGTTTTTTCTACATGAGATCTACAACCATTACAGGTCATTCCGGTTATGCTATATATATGTTTCATGAATTCTATGAATTAATTGATGGATCATCTGTTTGGACGATCAAAAAAACTTAAATAATAAAAACAAAATATGATCTGGACCTATAAAGCAATGAGAATGCTATAAAAGAATTGATAGCAGAATCACCAGCATTTTAGGCCAGAACTATTAAAGGAAAATGTCTTAAAATTTAAAGAGTACTATTCAATTTATTAGCCCAGTCTATAACCAACTTTTTATCGGCATCTGAAAGTTTAGCATCTTGATGAATTAAAGTATAAGAGCTTAAAGGCATTTCACCGCCTTTAACTTCATCTGCTACTTCATCAAGTTTCTTCTTCTGCCTCTTTGTAGAATAGGAAGCAAATTCAGTGAAATTGAAGTGCTTTTTCCCATCTTCCACATGATTGTCTAGATACATTGCAACAGGTTGAATTTTATTGTACCAAGGATACTTTGTATTATTGCTATGGCAATCATAACAGGATGTTTGCAGCACGTAATTCACATTTTCGGGAACATTATAAACCGTAGCAAAATCTGTTGTAGGATCTACTTCTTCTTGATTTAAATTTGATGGTATAAATTGAATTGCTATCAATGCAATTAGCATTACCCAGCCTACTATTTTAAGTATTTTCATGCTTTTAATTTTAATAAATTTATTACAAAATCTTTAGAATCTTCCTTTTAAAGCTTTAAATATGAGAAATCATTCTTTGTAAAATCTTAAGATGTAAAAAACCCGGGGTTTCCGGGTTTTTTATCTTTTCAACTAACTAATAAAAATTTAAGCTAAAAAAGCTTCGCATGCACTAACGCATTCTTTACAAGCTTTCGCACAATCTTTACAATGTTGCGCTTCATGCTTCCCACACTCGTCTGCGCATGCCTGACAAACCTTCTTGCAGTACTCCACAAGATCATTTACATCTTTATAATTGGTGGCTAATAACTGATTCAAAGTTGAACAAACCTCAGCACAAACTTTATCTGTTCTTATACAATTTACCATCATCTTCACATTGTCTTCATCTAAACAAGCATCTGCACAATAGTTACAATGATTAATACAATTTCCTAAAGCATGAATTAACTTCTCATTTTTCATAATAATTGATTTTGGTTATACCCAAAGTTACTCAATGCTATTGCTAAAGACTTTAAGGTTATGGTAAATTAATGTGAATGTAAATTACAATTATAATATATTAATTCACCGTTTCTTCCACTCTTCCACAATTCAACATTTTCGCTCCAAAATATGGATTCTTGATCTCTTTGGAATTTGCGTACCAGTAATCTCCTTTTCCTTCAAAAGCCATTGGGCAGTATAGTTTATAAACTTCTCCGCTAGCCAATGCTCCATCTAAAAGTCCTCCCATTTTAGAAGTTAATTCTGAAAAAGCTTCTCTTTGAACATTGATATCATCTGAATTTGCAATTTCCTTTGTAGGAGCTAATAAAGTTTTTGACGCTTCATTTTGAGCTAAGTTTGTGATCATTCTTTTAGCTTCATCTTTAGCATCCTGAGGATTATCTGAAGCTAAGGCCGCTTGAATTTTAGTATACTGCTGATACGCAGCTGCTGTTTGATCATCATTAAATTTAGCCGAAGATTCCATCATAGCTGAATCATTAGAATCATCGTCCATCATATTGTCATGATCCATATGGTCTTCAGAATTCATCTCATGATTTGTATCTTCTTCATTATTCTTATTGTCTCTACAAGAGGTCAAGACCAAACTTCCTCCTAAAAAGATCAACATCGCTACATTTCTTACTCTATTTTTCATAATATTTCTATTTTTAATTAAACTTCTTATCTCTTTAATTTTATTACTTTTCTAATGGTTGGAGATGATATAATCCAAAGGACAAAATCACTTAAAACGGTTATCAATCCTAATGTAGTAAAGTCTCTCTGCAAAAAGGTATTGATACAGCAAATTTGCTAACTATTGTTTTTTCTTAATAGCTTTTTGTTGTTTTTCCATTTCCGCTTGATGGGCTCTCATTTTATCCATCATAGCCGGGTTTTCGTGTAAGAATTGGATCATTTTATCCATCATCATTTCAGCCTTCTCAGGGTTTGCCTTCATTTCAGCCTGCATATTTTGCATCATAGTTTCTTTCATGGACGGATCTTCCATCATTTTAGCCTTCATTTTATTCATCATCATCATTTGCATTTCCGGGTCGCTCTCCATTTTATCCTGCATCATTTTCTTCATTTTTGACTGCATCTCTGGGTTGGCTTTCATGATTTCCATCACTTTCCCACTTTCCATCATTTGCATATGGTCTTTCAGTAACCAAGAATCTGCCTCCTTGCTATTATGAACAACATTCATAAATTCCATGAATTTTGCTTGGTCGTTTACTATTTCTTTGTAAACATCATTTCTAAATTCGTTTTCTACCAAAGCTTCAGAAGCTGTTTGCGTAGTTCCGCAGCTAATTGCTAACAAACTCAGTATTGCTACAATTGATACTCTAAATACATTTTTCATAATATTGATATTTAATTAGTAATTAAAATCTTACTGAAAGTCCTCCACCGGCACCAAACCTATTATCATAACTACCCATAACAGAAAAGTTCTTAGATAAGAAGTATTGAGCTCCAACGGTTAATGTCTCTTCCTTTTTATAATTTGAACCTCCGGGAAGATCATCTACCCAACCAAAATCTGCCTGATATTCATATTCTCCAAATACAGATAATCTAGGAAAGATCATGATCTCTCTCCCAAGACTAATTTGAGGTCTAAGTTTGTTATCTATTCTTACATCCAGATCAAACATATATGGCGTAAAATATCGTATCCCGGCAATTGCAGTGGTACTTAATTCGTCTAAACTTTTATCATTCTCATTTTCTAAGTTCACTCCTCCAAAAACTCGCAACCAATCATATAAATAATATTCATAGCTAAATTCTGCTTCCATATTCTTATTCCATCCATATTCTGCTCTCAAATTAAACTGATTTCGAATATTGGAAGCGGTAAGATTTAAGCTCGTCATGTGAGAAGCAGCATCTACCTTACCCCAAGTGTAATATTGATTTGTTTCAGCAATTAGATTAGATTCTGGATATCCTTTCATTCTTGGATCTCGAGGAGTATCATAACTCACAATTCTGGCCATTCCACCCATCATATGATATAAAATATGACAGTGAAAGAACCAATCTCCATACTCATTCCCATAAAATTCTATGGTAGTTTGTTGCATTGGAGGAACATTCACCGTGTGCTTTAAAGGCGAATATTCTCCATTCTTATTGATAACTCTAAAAAAGTGACCATGAAGGTGCATTGGGTGATGCATCATGGTAAGATTATTAAAAGTGATTCTAGTCACTTCTCCTTGCTTTATCTTGATCTTGTCAGCTTCTGCTAACGGAACCCCATTTAAACTCCAAACATAGCGCTGCATGTTTCCTGTTAGGTTCAATAAGATATCATTAACCGGAAGATCTTTAGAATATGTTGTTTTCTCCGGACTTTTTAAATAATCGTAATTATATTCTGAAAACATATCCATTCCCGGCATATCCATACCTTTCTTAGAATCCATTTTCATGGCTGATTGATCCATTTTAGAATTTCCCATTTTCATGGTATCTTTCTTCCTATCCATTTTCTTGGCTGAATGATCCATCTTGGAGTGGTCCATTTTCATGGTATCTTTCTTCATTTCCATTCCGGAATGATCCATCTTCATGGCATCATGGTCCATGTCCATTTTCATAGTTGAAGCATCCATATGCATTCCATATTGTTGCTTCATTTCAAAACGTTCATCTTTTCCGGGTCTGAATTTAAGTGCAGGAGCGCCCATGGTCATATCCATTTTGGCCATTTTCTGCATCATAGCAATCTTATCTGGTCGCGCTATTTTTTCAGCTTCTAAAACTTTCCCATTTCCTAAAAAAGCAGAAGCAGTTCCAGAACCATCTTGTGCCATGATCCTGAATTCTAATTTCCCATCTTCAGGAATAGTCACTATAAAATCATAAGTTTCTGCAACTCCAATAAAGGTTTTATTTTTCTCAACCGGCACTACATCTTTTCCATCTGCAGAAACCAACGTAGGAGTTTCTCCTCCAAAGGTCATCCAAAAAGAAGTAGATGCGGCACCGTCTATAATTCTTAATCGTACTCTATCTCCGGGTTCCAAGTCTGGATAATCCACTTCCTGTTTACCATTTATTAGAAATGCGGGATAATAAATATCTGCAATATCTGCCCCTTCCATTCGCTGTTTCCAAAAATTGAGTTGAGCTCCTAGAGCACCTCTTGCAATAACTTTATTTAAAGGAGTAGCAGTACCCTTTTTAATACTGTACCATTCGCTTCCACGTTTTAAAGTTCGTTGTACATCTTTAGGTTTTTCATTGGTCCAATCAGACAACAATAACACCAAATCTTTATCATACTTAAGTGTTTCTTCCTTGGGCTGAATAACTATTGAACCATAAACCCCGCTTTGCTCTTGCAACATCGTATGGGAATGATACCAATAAGTACCAGATTGTTTGATGGCAAATTCATAACGCATAGTTTCTCCAGGCTTAATTGGAGGAGTACTTACATATGGCACCCCGTCATAGAAGTTAGGTAAGAGCATACCATGCCAGTGAACAGAAGTTTCTACGCTCATATTATTGGTAACCAAAATAACAGCATATTCCCCTTCCTGAAAGTTTAAGGTAGGACCGGGAATACTCCCATTTACAGTCATTCCCATTACCTCTTTACCGGCTTTATAAACCATTTCTTCTTTAAGTTCAAGTTTGTATTCATGAACCGGAAGATCATCAACATTTCCTTCTACAGACTGTTCTCTTTGAGCAAATCCAGATAAACTGGACACCAAGAATAAGGTCAGTAAATAATATTTATTAAACATTTTTTTATTTTTAAATCAATCCTTAAAAACGCCCCGTTTTTCGGTATACTTATTAGCTATAGGATGAACCAAATATTATTTATTATCGTGCTCCAATCTATAAAGCATTTTTTTCATCTGCGCGATCTCTTTTTCTTGAGCTTCTATAATTCCTTCTGCCAGCTTTTTGACCTCAGGATCTTTAATATCTGCTCTTTTACTGGTAAGAATCGCGATCGAGTGGTGAGGGATCATCGCTTTCATCCAAAGCACATCTCCAATTATAGGACTTTGCGCTCTCACTAAGCCTAAAGCTCCAAGAAAAAGCACCAAACTACCTATGTAAATGGCAATATTTTTCTTCTTATTCTTATACATATTCAGCATAAAAGATAGCATTATAACCGCCATGGCTGCTATTCCTAAACAACTCATATAGAAACGAGTTAAGCTAAAATATACATGGTCAAATTCATACGTATTTAAGTACATAGTGATATACATTGCAACAAATGACAACCCAAGCATCATAAAGAACTTGGCATAATTGTTACCCTTCATGTTATGTTGATTATTTTCTGATGATTCCATATTTTTTTGATTTTTTGGTTGGTTGAGGTTTTATTATTTTTTAATGGTCTTGCTCACAGCTCCACAGTTTGGCATTTTTTCACCAAAATATGGATTGGATACTTCCTCTACAGCGGCATACCAATATGCTCCTTGGTTATTAAAAGCCATCGGGCAGAACTTTTGATAAATGGTACCTGCAGAAAGCGCATCTTCAAACATAGGCCCTGCTTTTTCTGTAAATTGAGCGAAAAGATTGCGTTGCACTTCAATATCATCCGTATCCGCCATTTTCTGAGCGATCTCTTTCATAGCTTCTCTTTCTGACGAAAATGATTTAGCCATTTCTCTGGCAACATCTTTTACAGTTCCTGCATCATCATTAGCCAAAGCCATTTTTACCTCCAGATAATTCTGCCATACCTTGCTGGTCATTCCATCTACAAAGGCCTGATCTGCAACATCTGGTAGATTCTTTTCATTCTGCTTCACCTCTTCTGGTGTATTGATCTCTACCGTTTGATTTTCCTTTACATCTTTACAGGAAATAAAAGAAACCACAGCTAAGATGATCATGGTGAACTTTAAAAAAGTAGTCTTCATTGTGATTGATTTTTGGTTGAATTGCTAAATTATAGGAAGTTACGACCTTATATTGTTACTATTACAGATAATATTTATAGGATTTGGTCTAAAGAAATCCTAAAATTTTTATTCAAATCTTTATATGCACTCATACTCAATCCCGTTTCGCTTTTAAACTGACGAGATAAATAGTTCATGTTGCTGTAATCAAGGTGCTGACTTATCTCTGTAAAATTTAATTCTTTAGCTTGAATCAATTCTTTTGCTTTTTCAATTTTCAACTTGATAAAATATTTCTCGATAGTAAGTTTTTCTGTAGCAGAGAACATCTTACTTATTTTGGAGTAATCTGAATTTAGTTTTGATGCCAACAATTCTGATAATTTCCCGTCCAGATTAAGCGGAAGATCTTCCAACAATTTTATCAATTCCAATTTCACTTTTTCAACTAAAATAAATTCGGGGTTTGTAATGAGCATAAATCCGTTTTCTGAAAGCACCTTCTCCATAATAACTTGAGTTGCCACCTCATCTTCTGTCTCCACAGTTACGCTTCCTAAAAGCACTTCTTTCACGTCTATTCCCTCGTTTATAAGTTCATCCCTCACCACCTTGATGCACCTATCGCAAACCATGTTTTTTATAAAGTAATTTTTTATCATTTTAATCAATGGTTAAGATTATAACTGCATTATTCAAGAGTTCCTATAGTTTTAGTCACTTCACCACATCCAAGCATAGCGTTGCCATAATAAGGATTAAGAACTTCGCTAGAAAGACTAATCCAGTCTGCACCTCTATTATTATCGGCCATGGGGCAATGCAATACAAAAAGTGGAGTTGACACTTGTAACTTACTTACCAGCATGATCACCTCTGAAGAAAGTTCATCAAACCCGCCTCGTATCTCTTTCAGATCTTTTGCTTCTGAAAGTTCTTTTGTTCTGTTGATAAGTTGAATATTTACCATTTTCCAAACCTTCTCTGCTTCTCCTTTTAATCCGATAGTATTGATTTCTTCAACCTTCGTTTTTAGCGCAGTAATTTCTTTTTTTGAAAGCTGCAGATCATCTGCAACCAAGGCATCTTTCAATTTTAAATATTCTGAAAGCAATGCTTCTATTTTCGTTTTTTCATCATCGCTCAAACTTATCTTAGCACCCGACTTTTTTTCTCCAAATGAAGGATTCATCATACTTGGTCTTCCTGAAAGTTGCACCGCCGCATCTACCGTAAATGTTCCGTTAGCCACAATTTCTTCACCGGTTTCAAGTCCAGCTTGTACTATATAAGAATCTCCTAAGGCAGGCCCTAAAGTGATTTGTCTCAACGTAAATCCATCTTCTTCTTTTACATAAACCACAGATCGTTCTCCCGTCCATAGCACCGCAGTTTTTGGAACTACGATCTCTTCGGAATCTTTTACACCAACAGAATTTTTTACAGTTCCTGAAACAAACATTTCAGGCTTTAGTTTCCCATCTTTATTACTTACCTCAACTCTTGCGGTAGCCACTCGGGTTTGAGAATTTATAAGCGGATCTATAAAAGTGATCTTACCTTTAAACGTTTCCCCCGGAATAGAATTCACCGTATATTCAATTTCACTGCCTTCTTTTACCCAATTCAATTCACTTTCATAAAGGTCGAAGAGTACCCAGACTTTAGACAGATCTGAGATCTCATAAATAGGCATTCCGCGTTCTACATAATCTCCAAGTTCTACCTTTTTCTCTGTTACAATTCCGTTTACATCTGCACTTATAGGAAACCGTTGAATCGCTTTTCCAGTAGAAAGAATACGCTCAATTTGAGAATTTCCTATTTTCCAATTTCTCAACTTTTCTTTAGAAGCTTCAAACAATTCCGGCTGACTTTCTTTGATACTTGCTGCCTGCAATAATTCTTCTTGTGCTGTTACTAATTGCGGCGAATAGATAGTAGCCAACGTTTGACCTCTACTCACTTTTTCTCCTGTAAAATTGAGCGCTAGACTTTCAATTCTTCCTGGAATATGAGTAGACTGAGAATAAGCGTTTCTCTCATCCACCTGCACCTTCCCGTTCAAGCGAATTTCTTTTTCAGCATTGTCTTTTCCAACTATCATTGTGGTAACATTAGCAAGTTTCATTGCATTTTCACTCATCTGATAGGCTTCAGATCCTTCATTTCCGGCATCCGAATTCAACGGAATTAGATCCATTCCACAAATTGGGCAAGCTCCAGGCTCACTCCTTCTAATTTGTGGATGCATAGAACACGTCCAAACAACTTCTTCAGAATTTTCGTGATCATGTTGCGAAAGTTCATTTTCATTTCTTGCTGAATCTGGTTTGATCAACCAACCTATAAATGCTCCCACCAATAAAGTGGCAATTACAATTCCTATTATCTTTTTAGTTTCCATTCTTCTTATTATTTAGTGGAAGAAATATTTACATCTGACTGATTCGCCAGTAAATAATCTAATTTTGCGCTGGCTATAAAACCATCTTTTAAAGCTTCTACTTGCTGAGTTTCTAACCCCAGTATATCCTGATTCATTTGCAACACTTCTTCAAAATCTGTAATTGCATTGCTAAATCCAGAAATCAGTAATTTATTAGCCTGATCTGAACTTTTTAACTGACGATCATAAAGCGAAATGAGTTTTTTAGCCTTTTTCACTTCATATAACGTCATCTCATACATAGTTTGCAACTCATTTTTTTGAGCTTCTTTTTGATGCACGATACTTTCGCTCATAAGTGCTGCTTCCTTCTTCGCCGCCTTATATTTCTTCTGAAAAATTGGAAGACTTATAGAAAGCATTGGCATTATAGCATCTTGCCCGTTCATCTCAGGATTAGCATCTGTTCTTTTAGAAATAATCGAGTAATCTACTCCTAAACCGATCATAGGTAGCGCATTTTTTCCTGCAACCACTTCTTGCATCTTAAAAGCTTCTTCTTGTTTATCTAAACCTACAAGCATCGGATTAGCCTCAAAAAGCTCTTCTTTTACTCCTAAAAGTTCCGGAATCTCAAATTTTAAAGTGTCTTCAGTTTCAATAGGAGTTTTAGAATTTTGAGATAACAACAGATTCAATTTGGTTTGTATAGGATCAATAAGTTCCTGTAACAACTCAATTTCTGTTATAGCTCCTTCTCTTTTAATATCAACTTTTACGATATTAGACATAGGAGCATTTCCACTTTTAAATCGGCTTAAAGACAAATCTCTATAAGAATCTAAGATTTCTAAATTCTCTTGTTTCAACTGAATGGTCTTTTGGATGGCATAGATCTCTGCATACACCGATTTTACTTCAAAAAATACCTGATTTCTCACATCTAAGTATTGCTGAAATTTCGCTTCCGCCATTAAATTCGCTGCATCTCTTTTAGCATCTAAAGTTCCAAACCAAGGGAACATTTGCATCAAAGAAAATTTAGCCTCCTGCGCTCCCACTCGCGTCTCGATCATTTTACCAAAAGCACTCATAGTTAAAGTTGGATCTGGTAGACTTGCCACTTGAGGCGCTTGTTGCATTGCTGCTTCAAATTGAGCGTAAGATGCTTTTACCTTCGGATTATTTTCTGCAGCTATTTGAAGGTATTGCTCTAAGGTTTGAGCCTTCAAATTATTCTCAACCAATCCTAAAAATAAGAATAGCAGAAAAATCGATCTATATTTAATTTTATTTTCCATCTTCTTAAAGTTCATTATTAGTTGATAGGTTTTGTTGTTCTTCCTTTTTAACTACAGATTCTCTCCAGTAAGCTTGTAACACCGGCACTACAAAAATGGTCATGATCTGAATGATCATTCCTCCAACAATTGGAATTGCCATTGGCACCATTATATCTGCTCCTTTTCCTGTAGAAGTTAGCACAGGAAACAAGGCGATGATCGTCACCGCTGTAGTCATCATTGCGGGGCGAACCCTTTTTAATCCGGCTTCCATTACTGCCTCTCTTACTTCTTTTACTGTTTTCGGATTTTTACGCTCGAAAACTTGATGTATATAAGTTCCCATCAGCACTCCATCATCTGTTGCAATTCCGAAAAGCGCAATAAACCCAACCCATACCGCAACACTTAAGTTGATGGTATGCATTTGGAAAAGATCTCGCATATTCATTCCTGAAATGGCAAAGTCCATAAACCATGTTTGTCCATAGAGCCAGATCATGATAAATCCTCCTGCAAAGGCAACAAAAACTCCGGAAAAATGTATGGTAGAAGCGATTACGGTTTTAAACTGAAAGTATAACAGCAAGAAAATTATAACCAAACTTATAGGGATAACTATCGCCAACCTCTTAACCGCACGCACCTGATTTTCATAATTTCCAGAGAATTTATAACTCACTCCTGCAGGAACCAGAAGCTCTCCAGAATCTATTTTCTGCTGAATAAGCGCTTGAGCATCGTTAACCACATTTACTTCAGCAAAATCATCTTTTTTATCGAACAGCACATAACCTACCAAAAAGGTGTCTTCACTCTTAATCATTTGTGGACCTCTGGTGTAATTAAGATCTGCAAGCTCCCCTAACGGAATTTGTGCTCCAGTGCTCGTTGGCACCAAAATTTTATTGATACTTTCAGGATCATCTCTAAGTTCTCTTGGATATCTAACTCTTACAGGAAAACGCTCTCTCCCTTCTACAGTGCTGGTAATTTCCATACCACCGACAGCCGTTTCCAAAGTTTGCTGAACATCTTCTATACTCAAACCATATCGGGCAATTGCATTTCTATCTATTTTGATCTCGAGATAAGGTTTCCCAACAATTCTATCGGCAAAAACAGCTTCTTTCTTAACCGAAGGCACTTCTTTTAATAGCGCTTCCAATTTAAATCCAAATTCCTGTATGGTTTGAAGGTCCGGCCCATAAACTTTAATTCCCATGGGTGCTCGCATTCCAGTTTGCAACATTACCAACCTTGTTTCTATAGGCTGTAATTTTGGTGCTGAGGTAACTCCCGGAAGATTGGTGCGTTTTACAATTTCATCCCAAATATCGTCTGGAGATTGTATCTGCACTCTCCAGTTTCTGAAATATTCCCCATCCTCATCTTCAATAAGATCTTGCTTTCTAATTCTTGCTGAAATTGCTGCTTCATTAGATAATGAATCTTTTGTCTTGGTGATAAATCTTTCTTTATCATCAACTTTAAACTTCATCATCTCTCCATCTTCAGAAAGTATATATTCCGGTTTGTAGTTGATAATGTTCTCGAACATAGAAATTGGCGCAGGATCTAAGGCACTTTCAATTCGCCCCATTTTTCCCACTGCCATTTCAATTTCAGGAATATCTGCAACCGCTATATCTAATCTTTGTAAGGTGTTTTTTGAAGCTTCTATCCCTGCATGTGGCATGGCTGTGGGCATTAATAAAAAACTACCTTCATTTAGAGATGGCATAAATTCTTTCCCAACTCCGGGAAAAGTGTTGCTCATTCCTGTCCAAACTGAAGTGGTCCTTACATTCCAACCTATTTTATTAAATCCGTCGGCAGCAAATCCAAATATCTTCGGAAAGCCTAACCATATAAGTATTCCGAAGAAGATTGTAAGTATTGGAACCAATAGAAACTTGCCTTTATTCAGCAAACACCAATTCAAAATAGATTGATAGAATTTTACAATTCCCATTAACACTGTAAGCGTAAAGGCGAGTAAAACAATTACAAACAGATAATTCTCAAATTGTGAGTTCTGAAAACCTAATGGCATCCATTCTTGAGTTAAAAAGAAAAGAGTGACTGCCAGAATAATGATGATTGTGATGAGGTTGGAATACCTACCCAAAAATTGAGGGTTTTTATATTCTACAAGTTTTATAACTCCAATTACTACTAAAGCTAATGGCAACCAGAAACTGAAGTATATCGCTAAGAAAAGACCGATAACAATCAATGTAATATTCCATATTCTAGCAACTTTATCTCTATGAATTCGTAAATTGAAAACAAAATAAGAGAGCATTGGCAAGACCAAAATTCCGATAAGAAATGCTGCTCCTAAGGCAAATGTTTTAGTGAAAGCCAGAGGTCTAAAAAGTTTCCCTTCGGCATGTTCCATAAAGAAAACCGGAATAAAACTTACAATAGTAGTTGCGAGTGCAGTAGTTACCGCAGGAGCAACTTCAACAGTTGCATTCTTGATAAGCTTTAGTAATCTTTCACCTTTTGCATCTTTATTTTCCGGCATCTCCAAATACCTGATGGTATTCTCCACAAACACGATCCCGACGTCTACCATGACTCCAATAGCAATAGCAATTCCTGAAAGCGCAACTACGTTAGCATCTACGCCAAAATATCGCATGGCGATAAATGTAATAAGTACCGCAACCGGCAATAAACTAGAAATTAAAATAGAGGCACGAAGATTTAGCACCAGCACAATGATCACGATGATACTGATTAGAATTTCATGAGAAAGTGCTTTTTCCAGCGTTCCAACAGTTTCATTTATAAGTTCTGTTCTATCGTAGAAAGGAACAATGGTAAGTTTACTTATAGTTCCATCTGCCAAAGTTTTTTGAGGCAAACCTGCAGAGATCTCTTTAATTTTTTCTTTGGTGTTCTTGATAACCTGAAGCGGATTAGAACCATAACGCGCCACCACAACTCCTCCAACTACTTCTGCTCCACCTTTATCTAAAACTCCACGTCTCTGTTCCGGGCCAAGATGAACCACACCTAGATCTCTTATAAGAATTGGTTTATTCTCTACCTGAGAAACTACGGTATTCTCTATATCTTCAACAGATTTTATATAGCCTAATCCGCGTACTAAATACTCAACTTTATTGATCTCAAGCGTTTTGGCTCCAATATCCCTATTGGAATTCTTTACCGCCATCATTACCTGATCTAATCCAATATTGTAAGCTTTTAAGGCATCTGGATTTACATCTATTTGATATTCCTGAACATATCCTCCTACCGAAGCCACTTCTGAAACTCCCTGAGCAGAACTAAGTCCTAATTTCACGTAATAATCCTGCACCTTTCTCAGTTCGTGCAGATCCCAACCTCCGGTAACCTTTCCTTCTGGATCTCTACCTTCTAAAGTATACCAATATACTTGCCCTAAGGCTGTAGCATCGGGCCCTAAAGTTGGAGAAACAGAGGGCGGTAACAAACCTTGTTGAAGCGAATTTAGCTTTTCTAGCACTCGAGAACGAGACCAGTAGAATTCTACATCTTCATTAAAGATGATATAGATGCTGGAAAACCCGAACATCGAAGTACTTCTAATAGATTTTACTCCGGAGATCCCTAATAAAGTAGTGGTTAGCGGATAGGTGATCTGATCTTCTATATCTTGTGGAGAACGCCCAGGCCATTCTGTAAATACAATTTGTTGGTTCTCTCCAATGTCTGGAATAGCATCTACAGGCACAGGATCTTTAGGAAGAAAACCTGTATTCCAATTGAAAGGAGTTGTTACTAAACCCCAACCAATCAAAAAGATTAGCAACAATACGGTTACCAACCTGTTATAGAGAAAATACTTAATAAGTTTATTGAACATAAATTCAGAATAAATAATTTTCAGAAAAATATATTTGACTCAAGCTTAAACCGAAATATTTAAGAGCACAAATACTTTAAGAGCTGCTACTAGTACAGAAGCATCTCATAACTAGAAAATTATTTAATCAAATAAGGAATACCTGATCCAAAATTTGGATGTCGGCCACCAGCAAGGGAGGGGAGTAATCTTTAAAAGGAGTTACCTCACTTGGCAATCCTTCAAATAAGTTAAGGTAAGAATAGGTAAATGTAGAAAGGAATATTTGTTGACCGAACTCTAAAGAATCAAAAGAGATCTTCAATTCGTTTTGACCGGCAACTTCTACTTTGTTATTATGGCAGCAATCTGCTGCTAAAAGATCTGCGTCGTGGTTAGAAGAAGATTTCATCTCCATTCCGCAAGATTCGGCACGAGAGAAAACTGCAGTATCTACTAAGAAATCGCCACAATAATGCTGATCTACCGTAAAAGAGAAGGTAGAGAACAGCACCAAAAAGGCCATTACTAAAGAAATAATATTGCTTACTGCGTTTTTCATTAATTACAAAAATAAGGATTATTTTCTATAATCAACTCAATCCAAATTTTCTAAATGATTCTTTAGTCTTCAGGCATTCACAATTGAAGATATTCTTTTCTTCTTTCTTCTGCTTTTAAGTCGCTGATAATAGAAAGCCGGAAGTAATATTAAAAGGAAAATTGGATGGATCAAGAATCTACGCACATAGAAAAGCCCCATGTAATTCCCATTATGGAAATTTAAAAGCTCATATATAAATGCACCTATGCCTAAAATAAATAATATCAGAAATAAGAATAGTGAAAACTTCACGATGCTCTTTTCAAAAAATGCGACATAAAGAATCCCTAAAGAAATAAGGGTATTCAACCAAAATCTCATACTCAAATTAATAAGTAAGCGTGGAAGTTCAAATTGCGGTTCTCCATTATGAAGGTATGCTAACTCGTAGAAATCTATTAAAGGATCATAAAAAAGAGATTCTTCATAAAATTTTATAAGCACCAACAATCCTGTCAACAAGCTTATTCCTATAAATCGATATCTCATTTTCATAAATTCTGATATTTAGAGAATAATCTGGCCCATAACACCCAAAGAATAAAAACGGTCCCATAAATAATTAACGGAAAAATTACACTGTGTAAGAAATCCGAATTTTCTGGAAACTCATATAATCCTGCTGCTAACACCGCAATTCTTGCAATATTCATGGCAGAGATACATAAACAACCCAAAACGATATATAGTAGGGTAATCTTCCACCTTCCGAAGAAAGCCAAAATGAAAGAAGTAAATAAGATCATAACACTTACAGCATTGCAACCTTCTACAATTCTAGCCAGATACACCTCGTTTACAATGAGCTTCATAGAAAGCTCTTTTTGATGCGGTGTAATCATGGCATCATATCCAAAAATGTTAATAAGCCGCTCACTTAGCCTAGCAACATAATGCGTAACAGGGTCTGGATAGTAATAATCTGATTTAAAGTAAACCAGATACAAATGGTATAACATAGAGAGTACTGTGTAGCTACCTAGGTAGATCACGATAAACCTTAAAACCGATTTGTATTTTTTGAATAACTGGAGCAAATTCAGGATCTGATTTTAACAAATTTATACATTTTGAAAAGCCTCTCTGAATAATTTTTAAATACTTTTGCACAAAAATAGTAGCTATGTCATTACAGGAATTAAGACCAAAAGTAGAAAGCATCTTAGATAACGATATAAATAGTGTAGAAGACAGATTAACTCAAGTCTGCGAGCTCTTAAAAGAGAACGTTTCTTATTACACATGGGTAGGATTCTATTTTAAAAATGGCGATAAAGAAGAATTGAAGTTAAGTTCTTATGCTGGAGAACCTACAGATCATACCATCATTCCATTTGGAAAAGGTATTTGTGGGCAAGTAGCGGTTTCTAACAAGAATTTTGTGGTGCCAGATGTAAAGGCTCAAGATAACTACATTGCTTGCAGCATTCATGTAAAAGCTGAAATTGTAATACCGCTTTTTCTTAATGGAGAGAATATTGGGCAAATAGATATAGACTCTGATACTCCAGACCCGTTTACAGCTGAAGACGAAGCCTTCTTAGAGTTTGTAAATGAAAAAGTTGCCGATATTCTCTAGCAACTTTTTCTTCTAACTAACTAATTAACAAAAATTTTATTCTGTTGCCACTGCTTCCTTTTCTTTGGTAAGCTCAAAAATACCTCCACCTTGAGAAAGTATTAATTTACTTTCTGAAGGCTTAAATTCTATTCCCAGTTTTAGCCTTTCTCTTTTAAACACATTCTTTTTTACGGGAGTTAGCATAAACGAAGGTTGATTGGTTCCTTGTACCAACAACACGCTATCTTGAACAAATACTTTTAATTTAATAGGCAACATAGGAGTAAAGTAAGTTCCTTCATAAGATTTAAGATCGCTTAAGGCAGGTTCATACTCTTTTTCAAAAACTGGGAGCTTATATTCTTCATTAAAATAGATCTTCAACGATCCTTTTACCAATTCATAAGAATTCATATCCAATCCATTCAAAATATAAGAGTAGCTTACCTTCTCTTTCGGAAAATAATAGGAAATAGATGAAAAACCGTCAATCCCACCATTGTGTCCGTAGACCAGTTTATCATCAAAAGCTATTTTTAGGATCCCCAGTCCATATCTATCTTTTATATCGATCATTTTCAACAAAGTCTCTTCCTTCAATAATTTACCATTAAACAAAGCTGAAAAAAAGATATTTAATTCTTTAGGAGTAGAAACTATGGCACCGGCACCAAGAGAAACACTACTATCAGTTTCTGTTTCCTGCATCCAGATTTTTCGTTTTTTATAAGAATTCGCTTCGTTATTATTAGCCATTATCTTCCCTCCGTAAAACGTATTTTTAAGAGCTAAAGGCCTTACTATTTTCTCTTTTAGTACTTCCGCATAACTCTTCTGAGTTAAGTCTTCAATAATATAAGTGAGAAGGGCATAATTGGTATTAGAATATTCAAATCGTGAACCTGGATTAAAGCTAGTCCCATTCTTTTTAAAAAGATCCAATAGCTCTTGTTTAGATTTTGGAGATTCCATGTATTCTAAATACGCTTGCTGATTGGTATAATTGAATAACCCGCTATGATGATTCAGCAAAAATTCCATAGAAATATCAGATGCATTTGGAATTTCAGGATAAAACTGAGTTAGTTTAGTTTCTAAACTCACCTTACCTTCTTCCACCAACTGTAAGAATAAAACAGCAGTAAAGGTTTTACTTATAGAACCAATTCTATATCTTGTTTTAGCGGAAGCTTTGCTATTTGAGGCAACATCTGCAAAACCTATAGATTTTTGATATACTTCTTCTCCATCTTGAAATATGGAAAAGCTTCCCATTGCTTTTTCATTTTCTTCTACAAGCGTAAAAAGGCTATCCAGTTTAGCTTTATTAATCTCTTGTGCATTTACACAAATACCCATCAATAAAAAGCCAATTGCAATAACTATTCTCTTCATATTTTCAATTTTTGAAGGATTACATTCCGGTTCTAATAGCTTCTACAGGATCTAATTTGGAGGCAGAAATGGCGGGAATAATTCCTGAAACCAAACCTATAATTACAGAAACTATGGTTCCTAAAAACATATTCCAAGGAGAGAGCACAAATTCGAATTCACCGGTAAATTGAGAAGCTACTATAGAAATTATCCAGACCAGAAAGAGTCCAACCAATCCACCTATTACCGCAAGAATTACAGCTTCGAATAAGAACTGAGATAAAATAAACCTGTTCTTGGCACCCAAAGATTTTTGAATTCCAATTAAATTGGTTCGTTCTTTTACGCTTACAAACATAATATTGGCAATTCCAAAGCCCCCTACAAGTAATGAGAATCCGCTAATTATAAGCCCGATAAAGTTCATCTGACCTGTAATATTATCTATAAGATCTGTAAATCCTTTTAATTGGTTGACAAAGAAATTATCTACTTCGTCTGGTTTTAATCCTCTGTAGGTTCTAAGTTTTTGAGTGAGCACAGCCATAAATTCGGCAGTATCCACATCATCATTCGGTTTTATTATAATTCGAGGAAATGTAGTTTTATTATTATCTCCATAAATTCTTCTGGTAATATTAACGGGCAGAAAAACCTGTGAATCTTTAGAGTTTCCAAAAAGACTGGATCCTTCTTTCTTCAAAACTCCTATCACAGAAAATCTTCTTCCGTAAAGACGTACCTGTTTCCCCATCGGATCTATTTCTCCAAAAAGATTGGTAGCAATCTCATCTCCTAAAATAATAACCGGAGAACCACTTACAGATTCAGATTCATTAAAAAATCTACCTTCTGCCAATTGTAAGGCTTCAATTTGGTAATATTCGCTGGTAATTGCGGCAATATCAACAGAAGTCACCAGGTTTTCATTGTATTTAATAGATTCTCTTGGCACATTCATCACAAAACTTACAGCATCCATATCGGGCACATTTCGTTTTATAAATTGATATTCATCATAAGTCATATCGGGAAATTGCTGCCATTTCCATCTAGGAATTTCGGTAGGTCCAAAAGATATTCTTGCTAAAATAATAGTACTTCTATCTAAAGAACTTAAACTTCCTTCAATATTTTTCTCTAAAGAATCTACTGCGGCAAGCACGGCGATAATAGAAAAAATACCAATAGTTACCCCCAAAAGCGAAAGAAAGGTTCGCAACTTATTGTTTCGTAATGCGTTAATGGCAAAATAAAAACTTTCCTTTAAGACCCTTAAGTAAATCAGCATAGTAAAATCAGGTGTTTTGCTTCGATTAAAGATAAGACGCCGGCATAAGTTTTTCGTTACATTTTTTTTAAGAAATAAAAGTGTAGATCTTTAAATTTTGTAGTGATTTAATTACTTTTGCATCCTTAACAAACACAACACAATGAGCGATTTAAAATTGGCGAAATCAGCCCTAATTTCTGTATTCAGTAAGGATGGTCTGGCTCCCATTGCAAAAAAATTAGATGAGTTAGGCGTTACTATCTATTCTACTGGTGGTACCGAAAAATTTATTAAAGATCTAGGAATCAATGTTATTCCTGTAGAAGATCTAACTTCTTACCCGTCAATTTTAGGCGGAAGAGTTAAAACTTTGCACCCAAAGGTTTTCGGCGGGATTTTAAATAGGCAAGATCATGAAGGCGATGTTGCAGAGATGGAACAATATAAAATTCCTCAAATAGATATCGTTATTGTAGATCTATATCCTTTTGAGAAAACCGTTGCTTCTGGAGCTTCAGAAGCAGATATTATCGAGAAGATCGATATCGGTGGGATTTCATTAATTCGTGCTGCAGCAAAAAATTTTAAAGATGTAACCTGTGTATCTTCAGTTGATGATTACAGCGAATTTTTAGCATTGTTAAACCAAAAGAATGGAGAAACCAGCTTGGCAGATCGCAAGAAGTTTGCAGGTAAAGCGTTTAAAGTCTCTTCACATTACGATACCGCAATTTTTAACTTCTTCAATTCCGAAGAAAAAGTTTTTAAACAAAGCTTTTTACAAGGGAAAGAACTTAGATATGGTGAAAATCCACATCAAAAAGGTACTTTCTTTGGAGATTTTGATGAAGTATTTGAACAATTGCACGGTAAAGAATTATCGTATAACAACTTATTGGATGTAGATGCTGCTGTAAACTTGATGAACGAGTTTAAGAATGACGCTCCAACTTTTGCGATCTTAAAACACAACAATGCCTGCGGACTTGCGCAAAGAGAAACATTGCACCAAGCATATACAGATGCTTTGGCTGGAGATCCGGTTTCAGCTTTTGGAGGTGTTTTAATTAGCAATAAAGAGATTGATAAAGCAACTGCTGAAGAAATTCACCAATTATTTTGTGAAGTGGTCATTGCACCTTCTTTTTCTGCTGAAGCTGAGGAGATTTTAAAAGGAAAGAAAAATAGAATATTATTGATTCTTAAAGATGTAGCTTTACCAGAGAACATGGTTAGAACCTGTTTAAATGGAGTTTTAGTACAAGACAGAGATAATAAAACCGATGCTCTTGAAGATTTAACAACTGCTACCAACAATAAACCAAGTTCTGAAGAGTTAAATGATTTGATATTTGCTTCTAAAATCTGCAAGCACACCAAATCTAATACAATCGTACTAGCAAAAAATAAACAATTATTGGCCAGCGGAACCGGACAAACGTCTAGAGTAGATGCGTTACGCCAGAGCATAGATAAAGCAAATTCCTTTAATTTTGATCTAAAAGGAGCCGTGATGGCGAGTGATGCATTTTTCCCATTTCCAGACTGTGTAGAAATTGCAGGAAACGAAGGAATATCTGCTGTTATTCAGCCCGGAGGATCTATAAAAGATCAATTGAGTGTAGATTATTGCAATCAAAATAACATCTCAATGGTAATGACTGGAACACGCCATTTTAAACATTAATTTCATTACATTTACCTAACCTCAACTTACATAAAATACTATGGGATTTTTTGATTTTCTCATTGAAGAAATAGCAATAGATTTAGGAACAGCCAACACATTGGTCATACACAACGATAAAGTTGTTGTAGACAGTCCGTCTATTGTTGCCCGTGACAGAACTACGGGAAAAATTATTGCCGTGGGAAAAGAAGCTGCCATGATGCAGGGGAAAACCCATGAAAACATTAAAACAATTCGCCCGCTTAAAGATGGTGTAATTGCAGATTTTGATGCCAGCGAAAAAATGATCAGTATGTTCATTAAAGAAATTCCGGCATTAAAAAAGAAAATGTTCACTCCGGCATTAAGAATGGTTATTTGTATACCATCTGGTATTACAGAAGTTGAAATGCGTGCTGTAAAAGAAAGCGCAGAGCGTGTTAACGGTAAAGAAGTGTACTTAATTCACGAACCAATGGCTGCGGCTATTGGTATTGGTGTAGATATTATGCAACCTAAAGGAAATATGATTGTAGATATAGGAGGTGGAACCACCGAGATCGCAGTTATAGCCCTTGGAGGTATCGTATGTGATAAATCTATTAAGATTGCAGGAGATGTATTTACAAATGATATTGTGTATTACATGCGTACCCAACACAACTTATATGTTGGAGAAAGAACTGCAGAAAAAATAAAGATCCAAATTGGTGCTGCTACCGAAGATCTAGAAGTTCCGCCAGAAGAAATGAGCGTTCAAGGACGTGACCTTTTAACTGGAAAACCAAAACAGGTTCAAATTTCTTATAGAGAGATTGCTAAAGCATTAGACAAGTCTATTTTAAGAATTGAAGATGCCGTTATGGAAACGCTTTCTCAAACTCCTCCAGAATTAGCTGCCGATATTTATAATACCGGTATCTATCTTGCAGGTGGTGGCTCTATGTTAAGAGGTTTAGATAAGAGATTATCGTTAAAAACAGATCTTCCTGTATACATTGCAGAAGACCCTCTTAGAGCCGTAGTTAGAGGAACAGGAATATGCCTTAAAAGCCTTGCCAGATATAAGGGAATTTTGATAAAGTAGTAGTAACCACTTATGCAGCAGATATTTAATTTTCTTATCCGCAATAAGAATAATATTTTATTCCTGTTGCTGCTGGTACTTTCTTTGTTTTTAACAATACAGTCTCACTCCTACCATAAAAGTAAATTTATTAGCTCTGCTAATTTTGTTACCGGTGGTATTTATGGCTGGGCCAATGGCGTGCAATCTTATTTTCATTTAGAAGATTATAATAAACGCTTGATGGAAGAAAATAAGCAGTTGCACAACTTATTAGCTGCTACTAAAGATTCTATCACCCTAGAACAAATTACAGATTCGACTTCTTTCAATAGCGTTTATCAATTTAGAGTAGCAAAGGTTATTAATAACAACTATTCAAAAATTGATAATTACATCACTATTGAAGGTGGAAAGAATTCCGGTTTAAATCCTGAAGATGGTGTAATTACAAGTCAAGGCATCATTGGTATTGTAGATAAAGTAACTAATAACTACGCAAGAATTATATCTATTCTAAACACTGATACCAAGATAAACGCCCAATTAAAAAAATCTGATCATTTTGGATCTCTTATTTGGAATGGAGAAAATCCTAATGTGGTTCAACTTATAGATGTTCCAAGATTAGCTCCAGTAAAGAAAGGAGATACTATTGTTACAGGTGGTAAATCGCTCATCTTTCCACAAGGAATTCCTATTGGGCAGATCTTAGACTTCAAACTAGATAACAACGAGAGTTATTACACTATAAACATTCAATTGTTTAACGACATGACCAACATTGGATATGTATATGTAATAGAAAATAAAATTAAGGCAGAAATTAAAGAATTGGAATCTGTAGATGACTAATACAATTATCACAAATACGCTAAGATTTATCTTCTTGATTTTATTACAGGTATTGCTCCTTAATAACATCAACTTTCTGGGGTATGTGAATCCGTACCTTTATGTTATTTTTTTGATCTTATATCCGTTTAACACACCACAATCTTTATTTATAATCGTTTCTTTTCTATTAGGTCTTTCTATAGATACTTTTGAAGATAGCGGAGGAATAAATGCTGCTGCATGTTTAGTAATAGCCTATATAAGACCTACTATATTAAGATTCTCTTTTGGGGTGAGTTATGATTATCAAACCGTAAAATTATCCAACACTCCCTATGGAGCAAGATTGGGTTATATTATGATCTTGGTTTTTCTGCATCATCTTATCTTATTTACATTAGAAATGTTTGATTTTTCTCATAGTTTCTTGATTTTGAAGAAGACGTTATTCTCCGGAATATTTTCTATCCTGCTTATTCTTATTAGCTTAAGCCTATTCAAACCAAAGAGACGATGAGAAAGATTTTACTTTACATATTAATCATCACCACCGGAATTATCTTTCTGTCTCGCTTGTTTTATCTTCAGGTAGTAGACACTTCTTTTGCAAGACTTTCTGAAAATAATGCTATAAAGGTGGTATATGATTATCCGCAGAGAGGTTATATTTTCGATAGGAATGGAGAACTTTTAGTTTCCAATCAGCCGTCTTATGATGTGATGGCAATCCCCAGAAATGTAAAAGCTTTTGATACCGCTGAATTTTGTAAAATTCTGAATATTTCTGCTGAAGATCTTGTGAAGAAATTAGACAAAGCAAAGATCTATTCTCCGCGACTTCCTTCTATCATCATTCCGCAGTTAACAAAATCTGAATATGCTTATTTTCAGGAGAAAATGCGTAAATATGAAGGTTTCTATATTCAAAAACGTTCGCTTAGAGATTATCAAACCAAAAATGGATCTAATGTTTTAGGATATATTACAGAGGTTAACAAAAAAATAATCGATGAAAACCCATATTATATCTCTGGAGATTTAATTGGGAAACAAGGGGTTGAAGGATATTATGAAGAATTACTACGCGGAGTAAAAGGAGTAAAATATATTCAGAAAGACCGATTTAACAGAGATATTGGAGCCTATAAAGAAGGAATATTTGATACTATTCCCAAAAAGGGAAAAGACATCAATATTACAATAGATGGTATTCTTCAAGCTTATGGCGAAAAATTGATGGAAAATAAGCGTGGAGGAATTGTTGCTTTAGAACCAAAAACGGGCGAGATCTTAGCGATGGTTACTGCACCTTCTTATGATCCTGCTCTATTAATGGGGAGACAAAGATCTGCAAACTTCACAAAACTTTATTACGATACCATTGCAAAGCCTTTGTATGATAGAGGTCTACTTGCAGAATATCCTCCGGGATCGCCATTTAAAACGATAAATGCATTGATAGCGCTTCAAGAAAATGTTGTTACTACAGAAGATCGTTTTTATTGCAATCGCGGATATGCGTATGGAAGAGGTAGAAAATTAGGATGTCATGCACACCCAAGTCCATTGTCTATGATTCCAGGAATTGCACAATCTTGTAATGCCTATTTTGCGAATGTATACAGAAGGATTATAGAAAAATATGACACTCCACAAGAAGGAATGGATGTATGGTCCAATCATTTAAAAAGTTTTGGATTAGGTGGTTATCTTGGGTCTGACCTTTCTACAGGAAGACCGGGAAAAATCCCTAATGCGGAATATTATAACAGAATTTACGATTACCCTACTTACAAATGGTTTTCTACAGCCACGTTATCTAATGCCATTGGACAGGGAGAGATCTTGATGACTCCAATTCAGTTAGCAAATATGACGGCTGCTATTTCTAATAAGGGTTGGTATTACACGCCACATATCTTGAAAAAAATCGAAGGGCAGCCAATAAAAGACGAAGCTTTTACTAAAAAACATATTACCACTATAGATGCGAAGAATTTTGAACCTGTTATAGAAGGGATGCATCAAGTTTACATGAATGGTACTGCTGCTGCTTTAAGAATTCCAGGAATTGAGATTGCAGGAAAAACAGGAACTGCAGAAAACTTTGCTAAAGTAAACGGTAAAAAAACGCAGCTTACAGACCATTCAATCTTTATTGCCTTTGCACCAGTAGATAATCCTAAAATTGCCATTGCTGTTTTTGTAGAAAATGGATATTGGGGAGGAAGATATGCCGGTAGAATTGCCAGTTTAATGGTAGAAAAATATTTAAAAGGAACCATTACCAGAACCGATATGGAAGACTGGATATTGTCTCATAGTCTAGAAGACGAATATGCAAAACCGTATAGCGGTCAACCCTTCTCAATAAACAATTAATAGTGAAAAGTTCCATAAGTTTTGATTGGATAACAATATTTATATACCTCCTACTAATTAGTTTTGGTTGGATGAATATTTATTCTGCCTCTCTTGGAGATGCTCCTTCATCTATTTTCGATTTTAGTCAAACATACGGCAAACAAGCTGTTTGGATCATATTAAGTTTAGTATTGATAGTTATTCTGCTCTCTATAGAAGCTAGATTCTATATGAGGTTTTCCAGTGTAATCTATATAATATCGCTACTATCTATTGCAGGACTCTTTGTCTTTGGTAAAACTATTAACGGTGCAACCTCATGGTACGTATTTGGAGGGATAAGCATACAACCTGCCGAATTTGCCAAGGTGGCTACCGCTTTAGCTTTAGCAAAATACCTGGGAGATATTCAAACCAACATCAAACTTTTCACAAATCAGATAAAGGCATTTATGATAATTGCCATTCCGGCGCTTATTATTCTACCACAACCCGATGCCGGAAGTGCTATGGTGTATGCTGCTTTCCTATTTCCTCTTTACCGAGAAGGACTTTCAGGAATTTATTTAATATTGCTATTTGCTGCTATTGCCATTTTTGTATTCACTTTAGTATTTGGACCTATTTACGTCACTCTTGCTGTATTTGCTATTCTTTTACTTAGCCTGTTCTTAAAAAAACGCAATAGACCAAAGCCTTTATTGATCTTATTGATAGTTCTAGCCGCTATGGCTTATTCTTTTTCTGTAGACTACATCTTTCAGAACGTTTTTGAACAAAGGCACAGAGACCGCTTTAATATTGTTTTAGGAAGCGAAGTGGATACCCGCGGAATTGGATACAATACCAATCAAAGTGAAATTGCCATTGGTAGTGGTGGTTGGCTTGGAAAAGGCTGGACCGAAGGAACGCAAACTAAAGGACAATTTGTGCCGGAACAGCACACCGATTATATTTTTAGTACTGTAGGTGAAGAATGGGGATTTTTAGGATCTTCTTTAGTAGTAGCACTTTTTATGCTATTATTACTTAGACTCATCATGCTTGCTGAGCGGCAAAAATCTGTATTTAACAGAGTTTATGGCTACAGTGTCACTGGGATAATATTTTTTCACTTTCTGATAAACATAAGCATGGTAATAGGTATTTTCCCTACAGTGGGTATTCCTCTACCTTTCTTTAGCTATGGAGGATCAGGATTATGGAGTTTTACCATTCTTCTATTTATCTTTTTAAAGTTAGATTCAGAAAGAATGTCATTCTGGTAGGTACTAAGAAATATTACCTTAAATCTTTAAGAACATCTGTCTACCATCAAAATAATGGCTGCCACTATAAGAATCATAACAGGATATATATATTTTCTTTTCATAGGTATAGTTATTAAACTTTAAAGTTATTGAATTCGTACAAAATAAAAACGCTTCAAAAGTTATGATACTTTTGAAGCGTTTTTATTTTACTCTGAAGCTATTAATTCTTAATAGCTACTTTATTCTTTTTGATATTATTTACTTTGATGTCATCTAATACATTCAGCGCTTCTTCTATATAAGCATCACTGCTTAAATTTTTATGCCATCTTTCTCTTTTCTCTTTTAAGATAGTATCGCTTTTTACAAGATCTAACTCATAAGGCAATGAAGTATAATCTAGATTAGAGCTGTAATTTGAAATAGCGTCAAATTTCTTAGCTTCATCTTCTATCATATCTCTTCTTGTTTTATAAGAGTCATAGTTTAGAGGATATATATCTTTATCACTTTGCTCTTTTACCCATTTAGCATTTTGAGCTATTAACCCTAATTGAGCACTTTTCTCCATTCTTGCTTTGCTATTAGTAATAGCTTGATCATAATCTATATAACCATTCCAAACTTTATATTTAGCTGGAGCAATTTGATCCCAAGGCAATGGATTTTCATTATCTTTTTCTCCCACATCTATATAACTATATCTATCTGGAACCACCACATCACTCTTAACTCCTTCCAACTGCGTAGAACCACCATTTACTCTATAGAATTTTTGGGTTGTAAGCTTAAGCGCTCCAAGATCTCCATACTCACTACTTCTAACGGTTTGATTAAGATCTATTACATTTTGAACAGTACCTTTACCGTAGGTTTGTTTACTACCAATAATAATGGCTCTTTTATAATCTTGCATTGCTGCAGCTAAAATTTCTGATGCAGATGCAGAAAGCTCATTTACCAAGATAACCATTGGTCCATCCCATAAAATACTTGGATCTGTATCTTCTAAGATCTCTTGACCTTCACCTTTAGATTTCACCTGAACTACCGGCCCTTTTTCAATGAACAAACCAGCTATATCTACTACAGTTTTTAAAGATCCACCTCCGTTATTTCTAAGGTCTAAGACTAAACCTTCCATACCTTGTTTTTTAAGGCGAATGATTTCTTGTTTAACATCAGACGCTGCATTACGCTCGTCATAATCTTCCATATTGAAATAAAACTTCGGAAGATTGATCAAACCAAAAGTTTTTCCATTTTTTTCTACAACCGCAGATTTAGCATAAGTTTCTTCCAGCTCTACCACATCTCTTGTAATGGTGATATCTTCAATATTCCCCATTAATTTCTTCTTAACGGTTAAAGTCACTTTAGTACCTTTTGGCCCTTTAATAAGATTTACGGCATCATCCAATCTCATTCCTATAATGCTAACAGGATCTTTCTCTTTTTCTTGCTTCACTTTCAAGATCACATCACCTTCACTTAATTTATCTGTCATCCAAGCTGGACCTCCAGAAATAACTTCCATAATGGTTATGTTGTCACTTTTCTTCTGAAGTCTCGCACCAATTCCTTCTAACTTCCCAGACATTGCAATATCAAACCTATCTTTATCTTGGGGTGCAAAATAGAAAGTATGAGGATCAAATTCTTCAACGATGGAATTCAAGTAAACCGTAAAATAATCTTTACGCTCTAACTCCTCGCTAAAATCAAAATACTCATCCATGGCGGTAAGAGTAGATTCTCTCGCTTCTTTTTCCAGCTCTGAATCAGATTTTTCTACAACCTCTGCACTTCCGGAATCTTCAGTGCCATCTTCAGAAGTAAAGGCTGCAGTAGTAGCATCTTTAGCGTCTTTAGATTTGTTTGCTAAGGCTCTTTCCTGATCTTCCTTAAGATCTGTATAGGCACCAAGAGTTGTGAATTTTAATTGTTTTCTCCAACGTTCTTTTAGTTCTTCTCTAGAGGTAATATACTCTACATCTTCATAATCTGTATTAATGTCTTCATTTTCACTAAAATCGAAAGGCTCATCAAGAATTTCTTTATATATACCTCTAACTTCTTTCATTCTAGAGATGAGACGCTCATGAGTTATATCAAAAAAGCTAATATCTTTACTTCTAATTTGATCATCTATTTTATCTTCAAAAGCAGCAAATTCTTCAATATCTTTTTTGTAAAAAAACCTTTTTAACGGATCTATATCAGATAAATAATCTTTATAAACAGCCTTAGAAAAAGTATCGTCTATATTTTTAGCATCATAATGTCCACGTTCAAGAACATAAGTGATTAGTTCCATCAAAAGTTTGTCTTTATCAGGATCTTCGAATTTTTTAGTGGTAAAACTACAGGAGGCTGCTGCCATCAACAGTAACAACACTAAAATTTTATAGTTCCTTTTCATAAATCGCATAAATTTCAACATTAATATCAAGGTAATTATATAAAAAATTGTGCCAATCCGGTTGAATCTCACAATTTATTTGTTAGACGTCTAAGATAAGCTTTCCTTTGGAAATTATTATTTTAGCAATCTTAAATTGTACAAAACATGGCGCAAAAGAAACCACTTATTTTGGTAACCAATGACGATGGAATTACCGCTCCGGGAATTAGAGCCCTTATAGATGTGATGAAAAAACTGGGAGATGTAGTTGTGGTTGCACCAGATAGTCCTCAAAGTGCCATGGGACATGCTATTACCATAAGTGACACTCTTTATTGTGACCCTGTAAAGATTAAAGAAAATTATAGCCATAAAGAATATAGTTGTTCTGGTACTCCGGCAGATTGTGTGAAAATTGCAACACAAGAGATTTTACATCGCAAACCAGATCTTTGTGTGAGCGGAATAAACCATGGCTCTAACTCTTCTATAAATGTAATTTACTCTGGAACAATGAGCGCTGCGGTAGAAGCAGGAATTGAAGGGATCCCTGCTATTGGTTTTTCTTTATTAGACTATTCTCTTACTGCTGATTTTGAACCTACTAAAAGATTTATAAAGGCGATCACACAAAAAGTGATCAAGAACGGACTTCCAAAAGGAGTTGTCCTAAATGTGAATTTACCTAAACTTTCAGAAAAAGAAATTAAAGGAATCAAGGTTTGCAGACAGGCAAAAGCATATTGGAAAGAAGAATTTGACAAACGTACAAATCCGCAAGGGCGTGATTATTATTGGTTAACAGGGCAGTTTGTAAATGAAGATAACGGTGAAGATACCGATGAATGGGCATTGGCAAACGGATACGTTTCTGTTGTACCGGTGCAATTTGATCTTACCGCACATCACTACATTCAAGACTTAAACGGCTGGAATCTTAATGATTAAAAAACATGTTTTTACCGGATTTTTAATCGGAATTTTAGCCACCGCAATAGGAATATTGCTATGGATTTCATTATTCTCTAAACTTGATATTGAAAGCACTCTTTTAGATGCTCGAGAAAATGATTATTTAGGAAAGATCATTGCCTTGGGAGCTGCATTAAATTTTCTACCTTTCTTTATATTTATCAAAAAGAATCAAATTTATAAAGCTAGAGGGGTGCTTTTGGCAACCGTATTAATAGCCGTGATCATCGCAATTACTAAAATAGTATAGTTCTTTATGAAATATTACCTAATAGCTGGCGAAGCCTCCGGAGACCTTCATGCATCCAACCTGATGTTGGCCATAACAAAGGAAGATCCCAATGCGGAATTTAGATTTTGGGGTGGAGATCTTATGCAAGAAGCCGGCGGAACTTTGGTAAAGCATTATAGAGAATTGGCGTTTATGGGATTTTCTGAAGTGGTAATGAACCTCCGTACCATTTTAAAGAATATTACTTTTTGCAAGCAAGACATTAAAGAGTTTAATCCAGATGCCCTCATCTTTATAGATTATCCTGGATTTAACTTAAGAATTGCTAAATGGGCCAAAAAAGAAGGTATTCCAACTCATTTTTATATCTCTCCACAAATTTGGGCTTGGAAAGAGAATAGGATCTCTGCCATTAAAAGAGACATAGACCACATGTATGTGATCTTACCTTTTGAAAAAGAATTTTATGAAGACAAACATAAATTCCCAGTACACTTTGTAGGTCACCCCTTAATAGACGCCATCGCCAAGAAAGAATTAGTAGATCCAAAGGCGGTAAAACAAGAGTTCAAGTTAGACGAACGTCCCATAATAGCATTGCTTCCTGGTAGCCGAAAACAAGAAATTTCCAGAATGCTGGAAACCATGCTTAGCATTTCAGACGATTATAAAGAATATCAATTCATAATTGCAGGAGCACCAAGTCAGGATCCAGAATTCTATGCTAAGTTTATCAAGAAAAAGAACGTTCATCTGGTAATGAACAGAACTTATGATATTTTAGCAATGGCTACAGCAGCCTTAGTTACCTCTGGAACGGCTACATTGGAGACTGCTCTTTTTAAAGTTCCGGAAGTAGTATGTTATAAAGGCAGCACAATCTCTTACGAAATTGCTCGCCGGATAATAAAATTAGATTACATTTCGCTAGTTAATCTTATCATGGATAAAGAAGTAGTAAAAGAACTGATCCAAGCTGATTTTAACACGGAAACTTTAAAAACAGAATTAAATAAAATATTAGATCCTGAAGTTCGAAAGACAATATTTGGACAATATTTTGAGTTAGAAATGAGGTTAGGTGGCGCAGGTGCCAGCAAAAAGACCGCAAAACTTATATACAATACTTTAAAACACGAATAAAATTGATGAGAAGCAGACTTCTACCCCTATCTGTGCTACTAATTTTCTCATTGCTCCTAACATCATGTGGAGCATCCAAAAGCCAAATTCCTCATACTAAAGAAACCAGTACTAAACAAGCCCGTAAGCTTGCAAAAAAAGTAAAGTACAATCCACCTGCTCCGGCAATAGCCATTAATACAGCAGAGCCAGATGAAATGCCAGAAGATGATAGAGTGTACAAAATTACCTCTTATGCTTTAGACTTTAAAGGCACCAAGTATAAATTTGGCGGAACTACCAGTAATGGGATGGATTGCTCCGGACTTGTATACACTTCATTTTTAAAAGAAGACATTCCACTTCCAAGAACCTCAAGAGCTATGTCTTTAGAAGGCGAGCGCTTGTCTTTAGAAGATGTAAATATTGGAGATCTCCTCTTTTTTGAAACCAATAAGAACAAAAAAGTGGTAAATCATGTAGGCTTGGTAGTAGAAATTCAGCCAGGCCAAATCTTATTTATTCACTCTACTACATCTTTGGGGGTCATTATTTCTTCCCTTTCTGAAAACTATTGGTTCGAACATTTTGTAATGGCTCGTCGGGTGATATAATATTTTATTTATCTTGAGGGAGGATTCTTAAAATTGAAATTTGCTCAATTTTACGGTTATAAAACTTTCCATTTCCCTACTCTTTGGAATTGTGCTGGAGTTTTATTTCAAAATTCCGGTAGTCACTTTATTGCCTTTAGGTTTCATACTGCTCGCAGTATTCAGCGCACTCTATTTTAGATCAAAACGAATTCTTATTCCAGATGTTTTCTTCGGAATTTCTTTTATTCTGATAGCTATTTATATAGGAATTTTTGCAGCTGCCATTCAGATCCCTACCAATCAACCAAACCATTATCTTCATCAATTAAAGGCGGAAAATGAAAATGTATTTACTGTAACTGCGGAGGTTACTGAAAATTTAAAACCCACAGTGAACTTCAACAGATATATTATTTCTGTTCGAAAATTAGATAGCCTTAGATCTTCAGGAAAGGTACTACTCAACGTAAAGAAAGATTCAGCCAAAGCTGAATTGAAAATTGGAGACATTATACTACTACCGATTCAAATTTCTGAAATTCGCACACCTTTAAATCCGCATCAATTCAACTATAAACTTTATTTAGAGCGATCTGGTATTTTACATCAGTCATATTCCAAAGCCCAAGATATTCAACGTATCACATTTAATTCTTATAACCTTTTTAGAATTGCAGATAGATTCAGAAATAAGATTATTAAGAAACTGGAAATGGCACATTTTTCTAAGGCTGAATTTTCAATTATCAAAGCACTTTTACTGGGGGAACGTAGAGATATTTCTCCTTCCACTTATTCTAATTATGCGTCGGCTGGAGCAATTCACATTTTAGCAATTTCAGGATTACATATTGGAATTCTTTTATGGCTTATAACAGCTATTCTTAAACCTTTAAAGAGATTTAGAAATGGTAATACGTATAGTTTTATTCTTACCCTACTTTTCTTGTGGGGTTTTGCACTATTAACGGGACTTGCACCTTCTGTAGTTCGTGCTGTTTTCATGTTTTCTATAATAGCTTTGGGAATGCAAATGAGACGAAAGACAACGATTACCAATTCACTTTTTATTTCATTATTCTTTCTCTTACTCATCCATCCAAGCTATGTTTTTCAGGTTGGGTTTCAATTAAGCTATTTAGCAATGTTCGGAATTATAGCCCTACAACCTTTACTTCAAAAAGTATGGAATCCAAAAAGCCGAATTATTCTTTATTTCTGGAAATTACTAACGGTAAGTTTTGCGGCTCAAATGGCAGTGCTCCCATTAAGCCTCTATTATTTTCATCAATTTCCCAGTTTATTTTTTGTTACAAATCTGGTAATTCTCCCATTTCTGGGATTAATTTTAGGATTAGGACTTGTCATCATAATTTTAAGCTTAATAGATTTGCTTCCACCTTTTTTAATAGATGTCTATGAATGGATCATCCTCCAAATGAACAACTTTGTTTCTTTAATAGCTTCTTTTGAAAACTTCATTATTAAAGACATATCCTTCTCTTTGATGATCTGTTTGGCTTTGTATCTTTTGATGTTTTCAGCATTTCAGGTTTGGAGTAGCCGAAATATCTCCAATCTAGTATTCGTGCTTTGCGCAATCATTCTCTTACAAGTGAACATGATCTCTGAAAAATCTAATTTAGCTCGTCCTGAAGCCGTTATTTTCCACATGACAAAAGAAAGCCTTATTGGAATTAAAACTGAGCGGAAATTGAAGTTATATGGCGATGAAGTATTGAATGATTTCAATAAAGCAATGGTATTGAAATTTATTACTGAAGAGCATATCCAATCAACTGAAAATTTAAGGTTAAATAATGTAATAAAGGTCTTTGGAAAAAAGATCTTAGTGATAGATTCATCAGGAATTTATGACATTAAGAATTTTAATCCAGAAATGGTGTTGCTAAGAAATTCACCAAAGATCAATCTAAATAGAATGATGGAGGAATTGAAACCAAAGGTGGTGGTTGCAGATGGAAGTAATTATAAGAACTTCATAGAACAATGGAATAAAACCCTAAAAGCTAAAAACTCCCATTTTCATGCTACTGCAGAAAAGGGAGCTTTTATATTTTCTCCTTCTATAGATACAGAAGGGAAGAATTAACACTTAATTTTTAAACGTGCCTTTAAAATTGCTGGAGTATTTTTCCCAAGCTTCGGCAGTAGTTAATTTTTTATAATCGTCTTTGGCTATCATTTTTAAAAAGATCTCCACTTGCTCTGGAGTTCTATAACCCATAATAGGGGCAATAACATCAGAATTTTCATCAAAGAAAACCAAACTTGGATAACCGGTGATCTTTAATGCATCGGCTAAAAAATGCTGACTGTTTCTACCCTTTCTATTAGGATCGTAGTTTGGATTGGTATAAGTAAAATCTTTATAAAGAATTTTCTCTGTACCTTCTGCATCAAACTTCACCGCATAAAAATTCTTGTTGATATAGGCAACCACATCTTTATTGGTAAAGGTGTTTTTGTCCATCATTTTGCATGGCCCACACCAAGTGGTATAAGCATCCATCATGATTTTCTTAGGCGCTTTCTTTTGTGCAGCCAAAGCATCATTCATACTCATCCAATTAATTTCTTGTGCTTGCGTAAACCCAAACACCAACATCAATATTAAAATGCTAATTGTCTTTTTCATCTTATAAAATTACAAAGTCTTATTATTCAATTATCATTCCGAAATTATCGAATATCATGCATAAGTCTTTTTAACAGTGGATTTAGCAATGCTACTAAAACTCCTCCAGCAATAGGAACTATGGTGAATATTAAGAAAAAGGTAGAAAGATCATACTCTTGAGTAACCGTTTCAATCATTCCTCCTAAAGAACCTGCTAATTTATTTCCAATTGCGATCGCCAAATACCACATACCAAACATAAAGGCGATCATTCTTGCCGGAACTAATTTACTAACGTAAGATAAACCTAATGGCGACAAACATAATTCTCCTAAAGTATGCAATAAGTAAGCTAAGATCAACCAGATCATGCTCACTTTGGCACCTTCTGCCACCCCGCTAGAACCTAGCGCTAAAAGTCCAAATCCTAAACCTAATAAGATCAAACCAAAGCTATATTTAAAAGCGGCAGACGGATTGTATTTACTCTCCCACCATTTGGAGAAGAACGATGCAAAAACAATAATAAAAAATGAATTCAGAATACTAAACCAAGACACAGTGATCTCTGTAGTATCTGCAGTAAATTCTCTAAACAGCATCCAAACAACAAGTGCCCATATACCGGCAAAACAAATTCCTAAAATAATATTAGAACCCGGAATCTGTTTGAAGGTTTGTTTCCATAAAAGATATAACACCCAAGTAATGATTGCCAATGGCACAACGGTTAATAATGCATTTACCACATTAAAAATAGTAGCCGAACTTCCTTCTAATACTCTATCTACATTATCTCTTGCAAAGATGATCAATGAAGACGCTCCTTGCTCAAACGACATAAAAAAGAAAACAGTAAAAAAGGCGAAAATGATAACGGCAATCATTCTATCTCTTACAATTTTAGAGTATCTGGAAATTCTTGAAATTACCAGAACTAGAAATAAAATTAATCCTATAATAGCCATTCCAATGGGGCCATCTACCGGCTCCCCTCCTAAATCGAAAGGCATAACTACCGGGAATAGGTTAAGATTGGCTATTCTTGATAAAGGGTCGTTAAGAAGGTATATAAAACCAATACTTGCTGATGCTGCTATTAATATCTTATCTACTAAAGTAAATGGGTTTGAAGTATGTGCTACACCTTTACTTTCTTCTTCGCGCAAATGTTTTGCAGCCAATTCTTTATCTGGCACTCCTCCAACTTTACCAAATAGTGGTTTAGATAACCAAAATTGAATCGTTCCTAAAAACATAAAAATTCCGGCAAGACCAAAGCCCCAACTCCATCCAATTTTTTCAGCAAGATATCCACAAAGCATCATTCCGAAGAATGCTCCAGCGTTAACACCCATATAGAAAATGGTATAAGCTCCATCTTTTTTATCAGATTTACCCTCATACATTTCAGAGATAATAGAAGTGATATTAGGCTTAAAGAAACCTGTACCTATCACTAATAATCCTAATCCAAAATAAAGCGAAAATTCAGTCTCTAAGGCCATAGATGCATGACCTAGGGTCATAATTGCAGCTCCTATGATCACAGCCCATCGATATCCCGTAAACTTATCAGCAATTAAACCCCCCAGAATAGGAGTTAAATATAATAATCCAGCGTAGGTACCAAAAAGTGCTCCTGCATTTTCTGCAGACCAGCCCCATCCAGGATTATCTACTCCTACAATTGCCATGGTTAAGAAATTCACCAAGAGGACTCTCATTCCATAGAAAGAGAATCGCTCCCACATTTCAGTAAAAAACAATACGAAAAGACCAGCCGGATGACCTAAAACATTGGTCTTAAAAAAATCGGTTGAAGTAACTTGCTCTGCTGCCATTTTAAAAGATTAAACCGCCGGTTCCTCATTAAGTTCGTAATTCTCTTGCTCTTTTAATTTTCTTTCATTGTCTTCTGCTCCATGAGTTAAACGTTTAAGAGGTTTCAACATCAATAAAACGATAGCAGCAAAAACAACTGTGAAAATCGTGATTCCTGCAAAAGTTGCAATATCTCCAGCTTCAGATGCAAAAGCTCCTACTTCACCTGCTACTTTATTACCCAATCCTGTTGCAGCAAAATAAACACCCATCATTAAAGATGCATAACGAACCGGTGCTAATTTTGTAATAAATGAAAGTGCAACCGGAGAAGAACATAACTCTCCAATAGTGTGGAATAAATACGCTAATACCAACCAGTACATTGCAGAAGAGCCATTAGATTCAAATTGCAAAGCTGCAAATACCATGAATACAAATCCTAATCCCATAATAATAACCCCAATGGCCATTTTAAAGATAGAAGATGCTTCTTTACTCTTAAGTTTTCTTTTTGCCCAATAGTTAGCTACCAAAACTCCAAAAGCAATAATAAACAAGGAGTTTAAAGATTGAAACCATGATGCAGGAATTTCATTTCCTACCAATGGTAAACTAAAAGGAATCGTTCTATTTGTATTTTCTAAAGCATAGATATTCATTAATCCACCAGCTTGTTCAAAAGCTCCCCAGAATACAATTACTAAAAGGAAAGATAGTAACATGACGATGTAACGATCTTTCATAATTTGAGAACTAAGGTCTTTATAAACCATCATCATCATAGCTACAACAACGGTAAGAAAGATAAATAACAATCCCCAACCAAATCCTATTGCGAACCATCCGTAAATAGAAGCCACAAGCAAAATAAGTGTAATCACTAATTGCATAGGCGATTTTAAAAGATCTGAAAATAGATTCCCAAGAGAAGCACCATCAGCCATTTCAGCTTTAGACAATAAGTTTCCAACATTGGTTAAATATTTTTGTCCCCATAGGTACACTATCAATCCTAAAGCCATTGCAATTCCTGCAAGACCAAAACCATAATGCCATCCAATCTTTTCACCAACAGTACCAACAACTAAACTGGCAATGAAAGCTCCAAGGTTAATACCTATATAAAATATAGTAAAACCTTTATCTCTTCTAATATCACCTTCTTTATATAATCCACCAACCATCGTAGAGATGTTAGGCTTTAAAAGTCCAACACCAGCAATGATCAATCCTAAACCGGTATAAAAGGCCCACATTTCTTCTACAGCAAGTATCCCGTGTCCTGCTACCAGTATTATACCACCAATAAGAACAGCTTTTTTCTGACCAAAAATTTTATCGGCTAAAATTCCACCAGGAATAGAAACCACATAAACCAACATCGTATACCATCCATAAAGCGCTAAAGCTTCGGTCTGAGTCCAACCCAAACCTGCATTTCCATTGGTAGTGGCACTTACAAGATAAAGTACAAGAATTGCGCGCATTCCGTAGTAAGAAAAACGCTCCCACATTTCTGTGAAGAATAAGATATAAAGACCAACCGGATGCCCGAATAATTCTTTTTGATTAACTGGAGGTGCAGTATTTGCCATTTATTTAAAAGTTAGGTTTAGATTATTATAAATTCTCTTCGATGAAATTCGTCATTTTGGTGTACAAGTGTAATCTTGTATTTCCACCATAAATTCCATGATTCTTATCTGGGTAAATAGCCCAGTCAAATTGTTTGTTAGCCTGTATTAATGCTTCTATCAACCTCATGCTGTTTTGAAAATGAACGTTATCATCTCCAGAACCATGAACCAATAAAAATTTCCCTTTCAATTTCTCTACATGGTTAATTGGAGAATTCTCATCATATCCTGTAGGATTTTCCTGAGGGGTTGTCATATATCTTTCGGTATAGATGCTGTCATAAAATCTCCAGCTAGTAACCGGTGCTACAGCAATGGCCATTGAAAATACATCATTCCCTTTTAAGATAGCGTTGGTAGACATAAAACCACCATAGCTCCATCCCCAAATACCAATTCTGTCTTGATCTATATAATTACGAGCTCCTAATTTTTTAGCTGCAGCAATTTGATCTTCTAATTCAAATTTCCCAAGCTCGTTTTGAGTCACTTTTTTAAAGGCAGCACCTTTAAATCCTGTTCCTCTTCCATCTACAGAAGCTACTATATATCCTTTATCTGCCAAAAGCTGATACCAATAATCATTAGCTCCGAAATAAGAATTTGAAACCGTTTGAGATCCAGGTCCAGAATATTGGAACATCAATAATGGATATTTTTTAGACTCATCAAAATTAGATGGTTTAATCATCCACATATTTAATTCATTCCCATTAATCTCTACTGTAGATAGTTCTTTTGCAGAGAAGTTATAAGCTTTCTCTTTTTCTAATAATGCTGAATTATCTTTTATAACTCTCACCAGTTTCCCGGTTTTTGCATCATGCAACGTATATCTATTTGGCGTGGTAGTATTTGTGAAGGTGTTGATGAAGTAAGAATAATCTGCGCTAAAGTCTGCACTATTGGTTCCTTCATTCTCTGTTAGTCTTTTCTTATTCTTTCCATTCGCCTTGATAGCATACACATCTCTGTTCACACTTCCATTTTCTGTGCTTTGGTAGAAGATGGTTTTAGACTTTGGATCAAATCCGTAGTAATTAGTTACTTCCCACTTTCCTTTAGTGATCTGATTGATCAGTTTTCCATTCTTGTCGTAGTGATAAATATGGTTCCATCCATCTTTCTCGCTAGTCCAGATAAAACTATTATCATCTAAAAATGTAAGATTATCGGTAACATCTACATATGCTTTATCAGAATCGTTTAAAACCACTTTAGACTCGTTGGTTTTAGTATTCACAAAAATAAGATCCAAATTATTTTGATGACGGTTTAGCACCTGAGCGCTTAATACATCAGCATTATTGGTCCATTTGATTCTTGGAATATAGAAATCATTATAATCTCCCAACTTCACATCATTAGTTTTTTCAGATTGAAGATTGTAAACATGCAGTGAAACCTTAGAATTTGCTTCACCTGCTTTTGGATATTTAAAAGTAGTAGCTGTTGGATACAGATCAGTTCCGAACATATCCATAGAAAATTCAGGAACTTCTCTCTCATCAAACTTTAGAAAAGCCAATTTTGAGCCATCTTTATTAAAATCGAAAGCTCTTACAAAAGCGAATTCTTCTTCATAAACCCAGTCTGTAACTCCATTAATGTTCTCATTGATCTTTCCATCTGTAGTTACTTGAGTTTCTTTACCAGAAGCAAGGTCTTGAATATAAATATTGTTTTCAAAAACATACGCTACTTTAGAACCATCAGGAGAAAAAGTTGGTTCTTGAATTTTTCTATCAGTTAATTTTTTCAAAGATTTTGAAGCAACATCATATACAAAAAATATTCCGCGAGAAGAATGCCTGTAGATCTGCTCCATTTCGGTTCCTAAAAGAGCCTTTTCCTCAGTGTCGCTTAACTGATAACTTGAAAATCTGTTAATATCTTCTAAGTTTCCACTGTTTACTAAACTTCTTTCTTTCTCTCCAGATTTATAGGCATACACATCTATGCTTGAAGTTCCTTTAGCTCTGTCTTGGTTTAAAACAATATATTCATCGCCATTATTTAAAGAATTTAAAGATTCTAGCCGTTGCTGACTAAATTCTCCATTCCATATTTCTTCTAAGGTAACTTGTTTTTCCTGAGCGAATACTGCTGAAGTTCCTACAAATAAGAAGGCAAGTACAATTTGGGATAATTTCATAAAAAGTTGAGAATATTTTTTCTTGGCCAAGTTTACTAAAAATTGAGCAAAAAACAGGCGTTTTGTGTGTTAAATACTAACAATTTGTTAAACTGAAAGCTCTCGATATCTAAAACATTTTACTTCACAAGTAAACATTTAATCGGGTTTTATGAATACTAAGAGTAATTGTATCTTTGAAATTCTAATTTCACCTAAATGATTACACCTATATCCGGCTTTTCTAAATTCAGCAAAAAAGAAAAGATCAACTGGTTGTCTCAAACCTACCTTAAAAGCAGCGATCAATCTGTTTCTGTATTAGAACAATATTGGCATGAAGATGAAAAATTACAGCAACTACATGATGAATTTACAGAGAACACTTTAAGTAACTTTTATTTACCGTTTGGACTGGCTCCAAATTTCCTAATCAACGGAGAATTGTTTGCCATCCCAATGACCATCGAAGAAAGTTCTGTGATAGCTGCTGCCAGTAAAGCTGCAAAATTCTGGCATTCTCGCGGTGGCTTTAAGGCAACCGTTCTTAATACTACCAAAATAGGACAAGTGCATTTCTTATTTAAAGGAAATGAAGAGAACTTGAAAGCATTCTTCACCTATTGTAAACCAAAATTGCTAGAAGCTGTTAGTAGTATTACCAAAAACATGGAAAAACGCGGGGGTGGAGTTACAGATATTGAACTAAGAGATAAGACCGACTCACTTGAAGGCTATTTTCAGTTGCATTGCAAGTTTGAAACTAAAGATTCTATGGGAGCCAATTTTATAAACTCCTGCTTAGAAAAATTTGCAGACACCTTTAAAAATGAAGCTTTAAATTTTGAAATATTTTCTTCGGAAGAAAAGCAACTAGAGGTAATTATGAGCATTCTTTCCAATTATGTTCCAGAATGTATTGTAAGAGCAGAAGTGAGTTGTAAAGTGGAAGATTTATCTGATGATAAACTTACAGACCCAAAACTGTTTGCTGATAAATTTCTAACTGCCATGAAAATTGCAGAAATAGAACCTTATCGTGCGGTAACCCATAATAAAGGGATCATGAACGGAATCGATTCTGTAGTACTTGCAACAGGTAATGATTTTAGAGCTGTTGAAGCTGGAATTCATGCATACGCTTCCCGAAACGGACAGTATAGCAGCTTAACTCATGCAACTATTGAAGACGGAATCTTCAAATTTTGGATAGAAATACCTTTAGCTTTAGGAACCGTGGGTGGGTTGACCAATTTACACCCTTTGGTAAAAGTTGCTATGGAGATCCTTCAAAAACCTACAGCTTCTCAATTAATGCAAATTGTGGCGGTTGCCGGTTTAGCTCAAAATTTTGCAGCAGTAAAATCGTTGGTAACTACCGGAATTCAGCAAGGACACATGAAAATGCATTTAATGAACATTCTAAATCAATACAACGCTTCTAATAAAGAGAAAGAAGAACTAGTTCATTATTTTAAGCATCACACTGTTACCCATAGTAGTGTTTCTGAACAACTTGAGAAAATAAGAGCCTAAGACCAATTTTAAATTTAATTTCATTGAAGACATTTAGAAGCAACGGCAAACTTTTAATAACCGGCGAATACACCGTTTTAGATAATGCTTTAGCCTTAGCTATTCCAACAAAATTTGGACAAACCCTGGAGGTAATTACTACCAATTCTAAAACCGTGAATTGGACAGCCCTTAAACATGATGGTGAACTTTGGTTTAAGGCTATTCTTAAAATTGAAGACATTAAAAATGGTTCAAAATCAGACCTTAAGACAAAAGAAGAAATACGTTTACTCGAAATATTACAAGTAGCCAATACTCTTAATCCAGAGGTATTACTTTCAGAAACGGGATTAGATGTTACTACAAGGCTTGAATTTCCACAGAATTGGGGCTTAGGAAGCTCATCTACCTTAATAAACAATATTGCTCAATGGTTTGAAGTTGATGCTTACCAACTGCTCTCCTCCACTTTTAAAGGAAGCGGGTACGATATTGCAGCCGCTAATAGTAATTTTCCAATCACATATCAGCTTACCGAATCAGGAAGAAGCATTCTTACGTCTAATTTCAACCCTACATTTCAAGATGAGCTGTTCTTTGTTCACTTAAATCAGAAGCAAAATTCAAGAGAATCTATAGCGCACTATAAAGCACAGTCCAAAGAATCATTGGTAGCAGATATCGAAAAGATTTCAGGCCTAACGAGAAGCTTTATTACCTGTGAAAATTTAGAAGAGTTTAAAATACTCATGAATGTTCATGAAACCATTACTTCAAAACTAATTAACACTCCAAAGATCAAAACTCAGCTCTTTCCAGATTTTAATGGCGCTATTAAAAGTCTTGGAGGTTGGGGTGGAGATTTCATCTTAGCTACAGGAAATACAGAAGCGCAAGGATATTTCAGAAATAAAGGATTTTCTACGATTCTTACGTATTCCGAAATGGCGTTGTAATTTTCAATTTCTATAATTTCAGATTTAAGTCAACTTCATTTTATACCCTGAAATAAATTAAGAGGATACGTTTTTAAAGTAGTAATTAAACGAAATAATATTTCATAAAAAAACCCGAAGCTAATAGCCTCGGGTTTTTCAATATGATAAAACTAAATTCTACTAGTAGAACTTAGCTCTGTTATCTTCAATATCTGCATTGTCTTTAAGCGCAGTAAAAACTCTTGCATTAACAGATTGTCTTCTTGTTACAGTCTCTCTGTTTGCGTAAGCTCTATAAGATTCCATTTTTGGAGCTTTATTAATAGCTTCTACTTTTACCACATACACACCTTTATCTCCAGCTATTGGTTTGCTTAGCTCACCAACTTTTTGAGAGAAAACCGCACCAACAACTTCAGGCTCGCTACCTGCTCCAGCCAATGTTGGGCTTTTTAAGTTTACAGCACTTGCCGTTTGTACACTTGAATTTTGACTTCTAGCAATTTCTTCTAAAGAGTTTCCATTAATTTTCTCTTTAATAAGTTTTGCTTTCTTTTCTTTCATTAAAATTGGCGTAACCTCAGAAGATGCATCTTCTGCCGCTTGAGCTCCTTTTTGTTTTACAGAAGTAACTTGAGCTACTACGTAACCACCAGGCACTTCAAATTTCTTGATATCTCCAGCTTTAGCTTCATCTTCAAAAGCCCACTGTACAATTCTTCTTTGAGGACCAACTCCAGGAATGTTTTCATCAAGAGCCTTCATATCTCTTACAGTTCTAACATTGATGTTCTCTGATTTTGCAACATCGTTGAATCCTTTATCTTTAGCATTCATTTCGAATTTAGTCACCTTGGTAAATAAATCGTTGATAGACTTTTCTGAAGCTTCAATTTTTCTAGCGATAGTCGCCACTTTTACAGCGCGCTCTTCAGCAGTTTTATCCTCAATAGAGATTATATGATATCCAAAGTCTGATTCTACTACTCCAATTTGACCTTTAGTATTATCAAATACAAAATCGTTAAAAGGAGCTACCATTCTACCTGGTCTAAAATACCCAAGGTCTCCACCATTATCTTTAGAACCTAAATCTCCAGAAAATTCTGTTGCTAATGCAGCAAATTTAGATTTATCTGCTTTTACAACTCCCGCAAGACTATCTGCTAATGCTTTTGCTTCAGCTTTAGTTCTATTAGTTCCGTTTGCAGTTTGAAGCCCTTGCCAAGAAATCATAATATGACTTGCTTTTGCAGAATCTGACATTTGCTTAGCATCTACCATTTTCGTTACTTTCCAGTAACCAGCTTCTTTATAAGGTCCATAAACTTCACCTTTGTTCAAGTTTAAGATCTGATCTTTATAATCACTATTGATCTCATCTTTGAAAAAGTACATGTCTTGATATTGGATATCAGAGTTTTGATTTACATACGTTTCAACATTCTCTGCATCTTTAAAGCTCGGCAATGTATCGTTTTGATTAGAAGCAGCATTAAACTGAACTCTATTAGACATCACATCATCTACCGTAGATTTTGCTTCCGCTTCATCTTCTGTAGATGCTTCTTCAGAAAAATAAACATACTGGATATCTCTAGATTTTTCAGTTTGGAATCTTTCTGAATGCTTCTTTACGTAATCTCTAATTTCATCTTTACTTACAGTAACGTCTGCATCTGCAATACTGCTGTAAGGAATTTGAACATATTTAAGATCTACATTATCATTCTCCAACTGGTATGCCTGCTCACCTTCTAAAAGGGTAGCACCAACACCAGCTTTAATTAAATTATAATAGATATTCTCTTTAGCAGCTTCTGCTACAGAATTCTCGTAGCTCAACCATTGGTTGTAAGCTTCTGGAGAAGTTGCTTTAAGATTGGCAACATACTGCTGAAGCTTGCTTTCATCAAACATTCCAGCCTCATTGGTAAAATTAGGATTATCTGCTAATTGCTGACTCAACAATTGTTTTACCTGAGCTTCCCCAACGTTAATTCCAAGCTTTTCGAATTCTTCTTTCAAAATAACTTCTCTCAACTTCATGTCCCAAACCTGATTCACCACTTGCGCAGTTGTTGCATTTGGCCCCATGTTTCTTTGGTAAGCTTCTACTTGTCTCGCAAAATCTTCACGACCAATTTCTTCACCATCTACCGTTGCAATTACGTTTTGAGATTTCTGAGAGCTCATGCCTCCGTTACGAATTACATCGGCAAGAACGAAAGAGAACAACGCCAGTGCAATTATAATTATTAAGAAAACTGAACGCTGTCTAATTTTATTTAATACTGCCATTTTTAGTTATAATTTATCTAATATAGTGGGCGAAAATAGTGTTTTTAGCCTAATTATAAAACTTAATATTTGCAAAATATTAACGTATTATACAAATTAGTCTTTATCTCTTAATTCTAGCTCTACTAATTCTATTTTTGTGTTGGAAACTTCTAAGATCTTTATTTTAAAATTCTCAACCTTAAGCTCTTCGAATTGTTGAGGAATCTCTTCGGTATGATTGGTAATAAAACCTCCTAAGGTTTCATAATTCTCACCTTCAGGAATATTTAATTTATAAGCTTCATTTAAATAATCTACTTCTAAACGGGCGGAAAACTTATAATGATCTTCAGCTAATTTTTCTTCAATAAGAACCACAGGATCGTGCTCATCTTCTATTTCACCAAACAATTCTTCAACTATATCTTCTATAGTAATCATTCCGCTGGTACCACCATATTCATCTATAACAACAGCGATACTTTTTCTTTTCTTGATAAGAATGCTCAAAACATCTTTTACCCACATGGTTTCCGGAACAAAAACAACCGGCAATAACGTAGATTTTAATGTTTTTGGCTTTTTAAAAAGTTCGAAAGAATGAATATACCCAATAATATCATCTACCGTTTCATTGTAAATAAGGATTTTGGAAAGACCGGTTTCTGTAAAGGTTTTAATTAGATCTCGAGGAGCCACAGCCTGATCTACTGCAACAATCTCTGTTCTTGGCACCATGACTTCACGCGCCTTGATATCTGAAAATTCTAAAGCATTTTGAAAGATCTGTATCTCAGAATCTACTTCATCGTCAGACTCTACCGTTTCCATTTGCTCACTAATAAAATTTCCCAGTTCCAATTTACTAAAAGCAAGCTGTACCTCGTCACCTTCCGTTTTAAAGAACCTTTTCAAGATCACATCGGAGATCCAGATCACAAAAGAAGAAATAAAACTAAATAGCAAGTAGAACAAGTATGCGGGTAATGCAAAAAATTTAAGCAAGGAGTTAGCATAAATCTGGAAGAATACCTTCGGAAGAAATTCTGCTGTAAATAAGATAACTAAGGTAGAGATCACGGTTTGCGTGAATAAACTAAAATCTACCACCAGTGCTCTTAAAAATGAATTATCTACTGGCAACAAACTACCAAGCCATAGCATGATGAGATCTCCCATGTAAAAACCATAAACCACCAAAGCAATATTATTACCTACCAACATGGTAGCAATAAATTTTGAAGGTTTTTTGGTGAGTTTCTTTAAGATCTTGGCAAGAAAGCCAGATTGTCTTTTTTCGATCTCAATAAAGATCTTGTTAGAAGAAACATAGGCTATCTCCATACCCGAAAAGAATGCGGATAAAACCAGCGTACATATAATAATGATAATGTTTACTTCCATAAATTATTGGCTGTTCCTATCCTCCATCTTTTTCCTGAACCGACGTTTAAAGAAGAACATAAATATAGCTAGTAACACAAAGAAAATAAAAGTATAAGCTCTGCTTCTTTCTGTATTCCAGATTCTAAAGGTTTCAAAAAGAAAGAAAGCCGCAGTAATTAAATATGCATATTCAAAATACTTATAAAACTTCATCATTTATTTTTTTCTTCAATTACCTGAATTCCCACATTAGTGCGAGAACGGAAATTACTAAAATTTAAATCGGAATCAAAGCCCTGACCATCATTACGAGCACCATTAGCAAAACGTATGGTATTGGCTCTATCTGTAAAAACCCATGCTAAAGTTTGATCCCAAAAAAGCTGATCTGCTTCTAATTTGGTACTATCGCTAGTTACCAAAACAACATTCCCCTGAAGATCTATCAATCCAGGTTCATCATAGATGATAGCATAATTTGCAGTAACGGTATTTTTCTTATTATTCTCATCATAAAACTCCACCTTCACTCCATCTGGAAATTCTCTATAAGGAAAATCAAGATTAGTATAATCTAACATTTTGGGGCTTTTTAGCGTAGCCACCACTCTACCAGAATCTGTATATTTCAAAAACATCTCTTCTCCTATAGTCTGCGGACTATCGGCTTGCTGATCAAGCGCTCTAACCTTATTAAGATTGCCCTGACATGAAAAAAGCATTGTCACAGCGAGAACTGTGACAATGCCTGAAAATATTTTTTGATATGTAATCATTGTTCTTACAATGAAGGTACTCTTACACTCTCACCAATCCAACATCCAATGCTGATGGTTTGACCAGCTTTTCCTGCTTGGAAAATATCTGATTTTTGAGGTGCTCTACCTTTGTATGCTGCAACAGTTTCATTAGCAACTCCACTTAACGATGGATCTACACTTCCTGCTTTAGCAGCATAGTTAGCAGCTAACCAGTACACAGCTCTTTTGCTAAATGCATCTGCACCACAACTGTTAGCGCTTTGTGCATACATATTTGCTATGTGTAAGTATGCTCTACCTGCAGAAGGTTTAGCCTGAAGGGCTTTTCTATAATAAGTTCTAGCTTGTCCAAAACTTCCTTTTTTCTTGTAACTATCTGCAATCTTCATATAAACTCTAGACTTATCTGAAGAATTAGTTTCTAAATCTGCAGACTCGTTATAATATTTAAGAGCTTGTGAACCTTGACCTTTAGCATCTGCTAATTGACCTAAGTAAAGTGCAGATTTTGCAGATGGCTCAGCTTTGTGTAATGCTTCAGATAATTTGAAGAAAATTGGATCTTCAGTACAATCTTTAGCAGACAATCTTCCTGTTGCAATTTTCAACCAAGCTACATCGTCTTTTCTTGAATCAAAATCTTTAGTGTAAAGAGGAATCAAGTTATCACAATCTGCTCTCTGACCTAATTTACCGTTGATACTACTTTTTACAGTACTATACGCTTTTAAGTTGATCTCTGAGTTATCTACTAATTTCTGTTCTTTAGCAGTTAATGCTGTACCAGCTTCTTGCTTCTCTAAAAGTGGTGCAAGATTTTCAGCTAAAGCATTTTCTTCTTCTTCTACTTTAGAAACTACTTCATCATAGTTTGCAAACACATCTTCTAAGCTTCTTTTACCATCATCTTGTAAATCTACAAGTAGAGAGAAGTAAGCATATAATGCACGTGCACTAGTAAAGTTTGCTCTATCTGCTTTAAAAGCTTCGTCAAAAGCTTGGAATTGCTCTTCTTTAGTACCAATACCATTGTCATACTTTAACATGGCGATTGTAGCTTGAACATCTCCAGCACTAGTTTTGTTTGGGAAGTATTTCAAACGATCATTCATTAACTGAATCATCTCTTGAATAACAGCAGTTTTTTGATCTGCTTCTGCATTGTCTATTTTATAATTAAGCACTCGTTCCAGATATTGGAAAGTTGCTAAACTATAAGTAGGGCAATTTTCTTTAACTTCCATTAATGGCTTGTAAGCCTGCTCATATCTTTGAGCCTTTGCATCGTCATAAGCAAGTGCTGCTTTTGTAGAACAATCAGCATTAGATTGCGCATGAAGCATACCTGATCCTAATAGCAATCCAGAAAGGGCAATTATAAATTTAGTTTTCATTTTCTTATTTTTATTGTGGTTAATCAAATTTACGTTGCTGGAACCATTTGTCGTTCAAAGATAAACTAATTGAAACTTTAAAGAAGTTTTCTTTAATCAAACCAGAACTTGATGTACCGCGCTGTCCATACTCTAGTCCTAAGTTTACATTAGAAAAATCTGTTCCTGCTGGTAATCCTAATCCAAAAGATATGCCAAACTCATTAATGTCTTCATTATTGAGGCTTAAGCCGGTTTCTTCATACCTTAAACCAGCTCTATAAACAACTCTGCTTAAGTAACTTGTTAACGAATTGTATTTAGGAACAAAAAATCCTCCCAATCTAAATTGAGAAGCATCCTTATAAGCAACATCTTGTGCGGTAATATTAGAGTTAAAAGCAAAATCGCTTGATTTCAAATTGGTATATTCTGCTCCCATAAACCATTTATTAGCTTTCCCTAATCCTGCGCCAATAGTAAGTTGTCCCGGTAAAGTCAACTCATTTTCTACAGAATTTACATTTACTTGATCTGTCACAATTTCAGATCCATCACTCGCAAGGGTAACTGTTGCAGTATTCAACATCTTGTCTAAGTTGATATGCATCGTAGGAGTATAGGTAACTGCAGAATACATTCTAAGATTTTCTGTAAGATCGTGTTGATAATCTAATCCGAAATTATAGGTAAAACCTTTAAAATCACTTCTTGCAATTTGTCTGGTACCATATTGTACTCCAGCTTGGAAGGCTGAAAAAGTATTTTGAGCATTTCCGAAGTTATAATCGGCCTCTACTCCCACACTAAGATCTTCGGTAAGGGCATAACCGGCAGTTAAGAACACTTTGTTCATACCACCTCTACCAATAAATCTATTTGCTGTGTCCTCGTTTAAATCTAAAATTCTATAACCTACTGAAGTATAAGGAATAAGACCTAACCCAAAATTAAGTTTTCCTGTTGGAATTCCTATTGCTAAATAGTCTAACGTAGTAGTCTTACTATTTTCAGATCCTTCGTCTCCAGTAAGTTTGATACTTTGCATACTTCCGGCAACAGTGTAAGTAGTTAACTTCAATCTTCCGTAAGCAGCAGGATTTCTAAGGTTTACGTGAATACTATCAGAGAAAAGCCTTAGCCCTCCCATGGATTGATTTTCTACAGTTCCTTTAAATTTTGTGAGTCCAATTCCGTAATAAGAATATGGGGAAGAAGTTCCTTCTTGCGCAGCCATTAGCACGGTAGATAAAAAGGCTACGATTAATATCAATCGTTTAATCATTGAGATTTATTAAATTCTAAAATATAATTCAATCCTTCAAGGAGGAAATTAGAGTTCGCAAAGATGCTATTTTTTAATCGTTTACACAAAAATTGTGCGTCTCCGCCTGTCAAAATAATTGTTAAATCTTTATACTGAGCACTATAGGCATTTATCACTCCATCAATTTCTGCCGTAATCCCCAGAATAACACCAGAATGCATGCTATTTTTGGTAGAATTACCAATTAGAGCAACATCTTCTTCCGGTTCTAATAACGGTAAATTTTGCGTAAACGTATTTAAAGCATTGTATCTCATTTGCAAACCGGGGGAGATGGCACCTCCCAAATATTGATCTTGAGCGTTCTTAAAGTCGAAAGTTATACAGGTACCCGCATCAATAATAAGCACATTCTGGCTAGGATAATGAAACGCAGCCGCAGAAACTAATGCCACCCTATCATTTCCTAAAGTTGAAGGTGTTGCATAAAGGTTATGAAACACTTTTGGTAGCTCCGAAGTCAAAATAGTCAAATCTAGCGTTTCTTCGATCTTTTGAATCCACTTTGGAGATGTTTTAGCCACTGAAGAAATCATACATTGAATGATTTCGGGGTGCTTTTGAGTTAATTCTTCAAAATTTTTAAAAAAATCTTGCTTGAGGCAAATTTTTTTCTTGATGAATTTACTTTGCTGAAAAACAGCCATTTTCACCAAAGTATTTCCAATATCGATGACCAGATTCATAGGTTTTCTTTAAAAAAGCGAAGTTACAAAAGCATTTTTTTAAAATTTCATTTGTGAGAAAGTAAAATTGAAATTATATTTGCACCCGCTTGAGAGGCTTACTACAAGTTTTTAAAGCAACTGGTGCCTTAGCTCAGTTGGTAGAGCAAAGGACTGAAAATCCTTGTGTCCCTGGTTCGATTCCTGGAGGCACCACCTTAAAACCCCGAAACAATGTTTCGGGGTTTTTTAATTTTATACCCATATCAATCCTGATATCTCCTATTAAAAATAGATGGTTTTATATTGAAATGCAATCACTTACACTTTCCTTCTAATTCAACATAAAATAGAAATCTGAATTTTTGAGACTAGACCTCTAAATTTATTATTGTGGAATACTTAGAAAACGATTGTAAACTATAAACTTACAATCTCCCTAACACCAATTTAAGGCAATATCCAACACACAATCAATCATCTTAATAATTGGGCTTGGTTTTTAAAACAGCATCTTACACAAGCTTTAAAAGCGTTTAAAGCAACTTTTATAAAATTAAAAAGCCGAAACTAAGAGTTCCGGCTTTTTTTATTATTAAGATTTGCGTTGTTTATGCCTTCCCTCTCAATTTCTTCCAAAAATTTTGTTTCTCTACACCGTAGGCATATCCATACTTATTACCATATCCAAAATTGGCAAGCTTAACATCATTAAGAACAAAACTAACATCATGCAGTTTTCCATCTCTTTTAGCATCAGACGCAAATTCTATAAGTTTCTTCTCTGTATATCCAGCCCTTACAACATATAAGGTTAAATCTGCATACCTATTTATCAAGAAAGTATCTGTAACCAACATTACCGGAGCCGTATCTACCACGATATAATCATACTCCGATTTTAAATCTTCAAATAATGAGGCGGCTTTAGCTGTTCTCCAAAGTTCTGAAGGATTTGGAGGTATACTTCCTGATGCCAAAAGATCTAAATTTTGATGCAGCTTAGATTTCTTTATTAATGATTGCAGCGATAGATCATTATCTACCAGATAATCGCTTATCCCTTTAAATGCTTTAGAATCCATTTCATATCGTTGTAATTGTGGATTTCTAAGATCTGCCCCCATAATTAATACCTTTTTACCTGAATTTGCCAATGTCAAGGCCAAGTTAAACGCTGCAAAAGTTTTCCCTTCTCCTTTAACTGTAGAAGTAACAAATAAGACGTTGGCTCCTTTAGTTTCTCCAGCGTTTACTAATAAATACTGCAAATTGGTATGTAATATTCTAAAAGCTTCGGAAAGTACAGACCTATCATTCTTAACAATTAATTCTTCCTCATTTCTACCAACTTTAGGTATTTCTCCAACTAGAGGAATATTCTTAATGGCATTTTGCATATCCTTTTGACTATGGATCTTATTATTGAAAAGATATTTTAGATAAATAATCAAAAATGGAATTATAACCCCTAAAATTAAGGCTGCTAATAGAATGATTTTACGTTTTGGTGAAACAGGTTCTTCTAAACTATATGCTCTATCTACAATCTTAGCTTTTGGTGCCGTTACCGCAAGAGACAAGCTCGTTTCTTCTCTTTTTTGTAATAAGAATAAATACAAAGCTTCTTTTATGTTCTGCTGACGCTCTATACCTCTATATTGTTTTTCCTTTCCTGGAACCGAAGCTATCTTAGATCCCATTGAAGCAGCTTGACGATCTAAGTCGTCTTTTGCAATACGCAAGTTAGAACGCATACGTTGTAAACTTTGAAGCACATTAGCCTTTATTTGCTCGATCTGCATATTTAAATCTACCACAACAGGATTTTTTGCTGTAGATCCGCGAAGTATTCGGTTACGCTCCAACACCAAAGTATTATATTCAGAAATCACCGAATTCACTCCAGATTCTGAAATACCAAGATTTGAAGGTAATAGATCTGAATCTGAATCTTTAGTGATATAATCAATCATTGCATTGCTCAACTCTAATTGAGTATTTACATCTTGCCTTTTCTTATTAAAATCGCTGGCGTTCTCGATAAACAATTGAGATTCTGCCTGAATATCTGTTAACTGATTTGACTCCTTAAATTCTTCTTTACCGGTTTCAACTGAATCTAATTCTCCGGTAATAATATTTAATCGATCCTCAATAAAACTGGCCGTGTTTCTGGCTACTAAATTTTTATCTTCAATGGCCTGACGATTATATTCCAGAATTAACTGATCTAAGATTTCCTGTGCTTTTTTCTTAATAGGATCATTTAAATTCAATTCTATTAAACTAGAATTTTTATCGGTTAAGTTTAATTGAATTTTTTCTCTATAACTATCGGCTACTTTCGCCACAGTATTGAAATTGATAAGAATTGGATCTTCAATTTTCTTAACATTCGCAGCTTTATTAATTACAATTGTAGCAAAACTAAGGGTTATTGGTTCTCCAAATTTTATAGTAATTTCTTCGTCGGTTTCTTCATCTTTTAGACTAAACCCCGATTCGGTTTGCTTTACAACACGAAAATTTAAACTTTCCTCTAATTCTTCTGCATTCTCTTGAAGTATTTGAATTTCAAAAGGCTTATTGATATAGATCTCGGAAGTATTTATATCTCCTTCCGAATAAAATCGCACATTTAACTGAAGCTTCTTAGTAACATCGGTAATAAGTTGTTTAGAGCGCAAAATTCCCATTTCGTTCTCTATACTATTTCCGCCACCCATGCCACTAAAGATTCCCATATCTTCAAAAGCAGATAATTCAGACATTATTCCACCTTTCTTTTCATCTTTAATTATGATGGTAGCTTTGGTTTGATAGATAGGGGTAGTATATCTTAGATATAAAAATGCAAGAAAAACACAAATTAAAACGCTTATCAAGAACCATGGCCAGTATTTAAAATACTTTTCAAATTCTTCTCTTAAGTTGATCTCTTCTTCTTGAGGTTGTTGGGTGTAGGTTTGTTGGGACATTTTATTTGGCAATAAGTACTATTAAAGATATTAATACAGAGGCTATAGATATATAAACTCCGGCATTACGGTTATAACTCGCGCTCTGTATTTGAGCTCCGTTGGGCTCTACATATATTACATCGTTTTGTTTTAAGTAATAATATGGAGAGTTAATAATATTAGCATCGGTTAGATCTAAATACGCGTGCTTTTTAATTCCATTTTCCTCACGCATTACAAGTACATTTTGTCTTTCACCATAAATACTCATATCTCCCGCTAACCCAAGCGCTTTTGGTAAACTTAAGTACTCATCTTGCACACTAAAAGTTCCTGGCCTGTTTACCTCCCCTAGAACACTTACTTGAAAATTCACAATCCTAACGTTGACTATAGGATCTTTTACATACTCACTTATAGATATTTTAAGTTTGGAAGCCAACTGTTGTCTATTCATACCTATTACCTTTACCGTACCTAATTGTGGAAATTCTATATTTCCATCACTATCTACTAAGTAAGGTTGTAATTGTGGTGTACCACTCACTCTTAAACCTGCATCTAAACCACCGCCTGTTGCTCCAATTACAGGCAAATTAAAAGGTTGGGCCGCCTCCATATTATAAGCTGAAACAGAGATTGTTAATAGGTCATTAGGCTTAATCTCCAATCCATTCTGTAAAGCAACCGCCTGATTTTCTATTTTATCTAAGCCTTGGAAATAGGCAATATCTTTGCGAGAAACACAAGATGAAATTGAGATAGCAAATAAAAGAGCTAAGAAAACTTTAAAATAATATGTTGAGAACTTCATTTTTTAATATTTGCTGCGAAAATAATTAATTTGATTTAACTAAACTTTAAGAAAAGACATAACTATTGCCATATTCTAAAAATTAACAGTATTTATAGTATAGTTATTATAAAGAATGTAAAAAATGCTGATTGTATTGTCTTAGCACATCAGATAATCTTGGCATTCCTAATCTAAAATTTTGCCCGACCGGATCTACATTATTATACGTGTATTCCCATCTAAATTCTTCGGTAGTTCTTACCTCTAACTTTCTGGTTCTAATAATTTTACCCGGGAAGAGCGAGAACGCAAATTGAAAACCGGTAGTAGTACCCGCATTTGTAGCAGAGGCAAAAAGCCCAATCTCGGCCGCTGCAAATTGTTTAATGAGATCTAAACGCACTCCTTTATCTTTATATAAAAACTGACCTGCTGTAAGCTTTAGATTTAGATTCTCAATTGGCAATCTATATTCTACATCTGCAGTAAGATATAAATCATCCATTGGTTCATTATATAAATTCATTCCATTAAACCAATAAAAACCAGTGATACCACCCGCAACGCCATAACTCCACCTTTTACTTAGATCTGCATGACGATATTCCAGATCTAATCCATACCTATTATTATAAAAACTACCTACACTGGCAGCAATAAAATTATAATTCCAAGGTTGATTAAAATAATGAACCATAGAAGGAGCTGGACGTAATTGTAAACTCTGGTTATCCAGATTATTTACAATTGGCACGGCAATTCCGGTTTGCACACTCAATCCTCGAGCTATATAAATTCGAGTATCTAAGTTAAGATTGAATTTAGTTTGAAAGGGATCTGAATAAAAACCAAATCTAGAGATCACTTCTGGATGAATTCTTATACTGAATCTATAATTTTTAAAAACTTCATTCTGACGATTATAAAATTCCTTTTCATCTTTATTTAAAACTGAATATTCGTAATCTTCAGAATTATATTTTCCTATTGGAATATTATGATATACTGGAATATAGGAGACGTCTTCTGTTTCTTCTAGGGATTTAGTATTTACTACCAAACCTGCAAAACGCATACTATAATAAGGATTTCTAAATTCCCGATGTTCAAAAAATACCTTTATTGAATCATGAGCCTCTACAATTTGTACATTTTCAAAACCTGCAATGCGAAGAGAGTCTTTAAAATCTTGGGCTTGAGTACTAAAACCAAGTAAACACAACATAATTTTAATCCAACTTTTTCTCATATCTTCTTAATGTATGTGGAGCAAAATTGAGTGAGAAATTTAAAGAAGTGGTAAAAGCTATTTCTTTACCTTCAAAGGTATAAGCTTGCAGATACAACCAATCTTTAACTTTTATAAAAGCACCTGCATTCATGGTTTGTGTATCATATTCTACCATAATGCCGGCAAAATTTACAGGCATGTAAGAAAATGCTCCATAAAATCCGGAGAGATATTGTTCGCCATAAAGTTCATTCTTTTTCTGAACTTTTAGATCGAGAAACTTCCCTGTTCTTTTCTTTGAAAAAACATAAGGTGATCCATAACCCAAAGAAGTAGAAAAATTACCAAAAGTAGTATTTAAATGCTTGGTAGCCACTAAATAATCATGTGCTAATACTGGTGAATCTGATCCTGGTGGGGTCCATCCCAAAACTATAGAAGGCCAAAACTCTTTCTCCTTTAATAATCTAAATCTAAAATCGAGCTGCCTGTCTCCCACTCCAATCTTATTGTTAATCTCTGGTCTGTATGCAATGCTTAAATTCACTTCAAAAAATGACGTAAGAGTCGCTCTTACATTGTAAAAGTTTAAGGGAGTATTCTCTGTAGTTATTCTAGGAGTAAATAATATATTTTTAGAATACTCTGAAGGTATATAAGAAAATGTAAAACCTAAAGGTTGACCTTCCAACCAATCTGCAGAAGGGGTTATCATATAACCAGGTTTTCCCATAATATTTATTTGCGCTTTACTTTTATTAAAATAAAGCAAGGCTAGCAATAAGGAAAAAAACAAAAAGAACGACTTAAATGTCATATTAGATGTAGAGATTACTTAGTAAATAAGTAATAAAAACAGGCTTGCCTAAAGAGACAAGCCTGTTTTATAATTAAATTATTAAGATCTAGCTTCCAGACCCTTGATTGTGACATTTGTTATATGCAGCAGTTAATAAAGCATCTGCTTCTGCTTTTACAGCAGCAAAGTTAGATTCTGCCAAAGCTGTTTTGTCTTCTTTAATGGTTTCTACCTTTTGTGTTTCCTCAGCTTTTCTATCTTCAATTAAATTGGTAGCCTCTTCTTCAAACGTTTTAATAACAGAGGAAGATTTAACTACGTATAATAAAGCAAAGGTTCTCAATTGCTCTTTACGATCTTCATCTGCAAGAGCTGCATAATCTAAAATTGCATTAGTATTCACTCCAATCTGTTTTGCAATGGTTGCAGTCAAAGCGCTTAATAAATCCAATCTATCATCATATCTAGTATCTACAGCTGAAAGTCTAAAATTAAGATTGGTTGTAAAAGTTACCACTTGTGCATCTCTTTTTGCAATAGGAGCTTCCATCGCTTTATCATAAGCAGCTTTTGCCATCTCAAAACATGGACCTGTTCCAGACTGGCTCATAAGATCTGTCATCAAGTCATTAATAACAACCCCAGATTTATTTTGGGCTTTGTTATAATCTGCACTAAAGGCAATACTTGGAAAAAGAGCAGCAACCTCTGCAGGAAGCGTTTCTAATTCTGCAGCTAGAGCAGCATAATCTCCAGTTAATTCAGCGCTATTTAAGATCTCTTCAATTTTAGCAGCATCTAAAGCAGCTGCTTCATCTTGAACATCTGTATTTAGTCCGTCTGCAAAATTACCAACAGTAGTAAGATTGTTTTTAGTTGTTTCACTTAGATCACCAGATCCGTCTTGAAAATCTGTGATCATCGCTTTAGTAGCTTCAGAATCGTTGATAGTTCCAAGATCTGGCTCTGCAAATTCAGGATCTGGATCTGCAACATCAGGCAATTCACTTAAGTTTTCGAATTCTTTAAAGTCATAAGATACCGGACCATCATCGTCATCATTTTTGCTACAGTTAACAAGCAGCAAAGCAAAAAATGCCAAGGCCAAAAATTTTAAATTTTTGTGGGGGAAAGTTGTAAAATTTGTTTTCATAAAAATGTTTAATTGATTAGTAAAAAAAGTAATTGTTAAATAAAAAAAAGTAATTGTTGTTAACCCTCTAATGCACTTTCATTATGAGTTCTTCGTGCAATCCCACGACTTATGCTTTTAAATTGCGAAAATAGTAAAAAACCACAGCCATACAGCAAGACTACAATAAAACTCAACCAAAGTGTAGTAAAATGGGTAGAAAGATATAAATAAGTGATTAAAACTATAAGATTGATGAGTGCTAAAGAAAGACTCGCTTTTAAATGAGAGAAGCCAAGATCTAATAATACATGATGTGCATGATTCCTGTCTGCTGTAAACGGACTATCTCCTCTAAAAATTCTAATGATCATTACTCTTAGCGTGTCAAAAACAGGAATAAAAAGAATGCATAATAAAAGAAGAGGTCTTGAAGCCGGTTCAAATCCATTAAATATTTTAGAGGCTGTTGGAGCCATTACCAAGAATTTTATACTTAAAAATGCTAAAATAAGACCAATTATAAGAGAACCGCTATCTCCCATAAAGATCTTTCTGTGACCGCGAGAAAAGTTGAATCTTAAATATGCACTTAATGTACCCGCAACACTCACACTAAGTAGCACATAAAACGGATGATTGGTAGTGTAAAAGATCCAGGCATAAATAGCAGAGATTAAAATTCCTATAATGCCCGCAAGTCCATCGATACCATCAATAAGATTATAGGCATTTATGAGCGCAATAACAATAAAACCGGTGATCATAATTCCTATAGAATCAGGAATTTCATATAGCCCTAAAAACCCGTATAGATTATGAAGTTGCAGTTCTGGAGAAAATATAACAAAACAAGTAGCCGCTATTTGTCCAAAGAATTTTACACGAGCAGTAGACACCACAAGATCATCTTTAATTCCAACCATAAACAAGATGGTGATGGCGGCAATAAGATGATTCCCTACATAAGTAAGACGTAAACTTTGTATCATAGCTAACACTAAAATAATTGTCATATAAAACGCCACCCCTCCAAACGAGGGAACTTCTACTTTATGAGAGCTTCTTTCATTTACTCCGGCTGTTAGGTTTTTCTCTTTACTTACCCATAATACTTTAGGTATAAGATAGTACGTAAAACTACAGGTTGCTAGAAATAAAGCAGCAATAAACAGCAGGTAATTATTCCGGAAGAGCTCCAGAATGATGTCTTGATTTAAAATATTCATTTAGTTATAATGCTGAGTTTGTAAATTGATAATTTACCAGTTGTAGAATTGTCGTGATGTAATACAATTATTTATAAATCTTTAAAAGTTTAGAGATAATTCTACCAGAAGTTTTTCCATCCCATAAAGGTATCTGTCCGCCTTTTTTCCAATCTCCAGTCATTAATCTATCTAAATATGGCTTTAAGCTTTTAGGGTCTGTACCTACTAATTCATTGGTGCCCAAAGTAATAGTCTCAGGTCTTTCTGTGTTATCACGCAAAGTTAAGCAAGGAACGCCCATTACAGTAGTTTCCTCTGTTATTCCTCCGGAATCAGTAATTACAGCTTTTGCATTCTTTACCAGATAATTGAATTCAAGATATGATAGTGGCTCTACGTAATGCAATCTATCATGGGAAATTCCTAAACCGGTTAAGATTTTGGCTGTACGCGGATGAACAGGGAATATAATTGGATGTTCTCCTGTACCATCCATAATAGCCTGCATCATATGTTGAAGTTTTCCTTCTTCGTCTACATTAGCAGGACGGTGTAAAGTAAGAACAAAATAATCCTGATTTCGTAATGGCTCATCTTCGATCTGAATATTAGGATTCATCAAGTTCTCCATATTAGATAGCAAAGTATCGATCATGGTATTCCCCACAAAGTGAATACGATCTTCTTCAATTCCTGCTTTTCTTAAATTCTCGTTAGCAATCTCGGAAGTGGTAAAATAATGATCTGTAATAGCATCTGTAACCATTCTATTGATTTCTTCCGGCATTGTAAGATCTCCCGAACGAATTCCCGCTTCTACGTGTACTACCTGAACATTTAACTTTTTAGCGGTAATACTACAAGCCATAGTAGAGGTAACATCTCCTACTACTAAAACAACATCTGCCGGATTATCAATCAATTCCTTTTCGAAACGAACCATGATATTAGCGGTTTGCTCCGCTTGACTACCACCACCAGCTTCTAAATTTGCGTTTGGTTCTGGAATACCTAATTGCTCAAAGAAAGATCCAGACATTTTTTTATCATAATGTTGCCCGGTATGCACTAATCTAAAATCGATATCCTTTCCTTCAGTTTTAGCTTTGTTAATTGCTTTAATAATTGGAGCGATTTTCATAAAATTAGGTCGCGCTCCGGCAATAATGGTGATCTGTAGCATGTTATTATATTTTAATATGTAATTGTGTATCAGAAACTTTGATTCAGAATCTATTTTTTATTTTGAACCTCTCTTAAACATTCAAGCATTTTACTTGCAATTTTACTACGATCAAAATCTTTAACAAGTTTCTTTGAACCTTTTAGTGTTGCTAAATAATGCTCTTTCTTAGTTATTGTCTGAATTGCCTTGAAGAAAGAATCTTGATCTTCAGGGGTGAAACATACTCCGGCATTGTATTTTTCAATAATTCCCTTAGTCTCACCTTCCAGTCCTAATAAAATAGGTTTTTCCATAGCAGCAGCCTCAAAAATCTTGGAAGGAATTACTGTTTTAAAGGTATCGCTCTTCCTAAGATTAACTAAAGCTACATCCATTAAACTCAAGTAATCTACCACCTCTTTCTTTGAGACCGAATCTACAAAAACTGCATTTTTTAATTCCAACTGTTCTGCTTGTTTCAAGAGATTCTTCTTTTCCGCACCATCCCCAATAAATAAAAACGCAAGTTCAGGATGAGTAATCTCCAAAGGCTTAATTGAATCTAAAATAAAGCTTAATCCATGTGCCATTCCGTGTGTTCCTATGTAAGCAAAAACAGTTTTATTCTTTAATTTCAGTCTCTCTTCAAGCTCTATCTTTTTAGCTTGTGGTTTGAATAATTCGAGATTCGCTCCATTTTTAAATACTGAGATCTTATGCGGGTTAATTCCTCTTGCTGCAATTTTCTTTTTAAAAGTATCTGTAACCACTATAATATGATCTGCAGACAAGTATAATCGTTTTTCTAACCATTCGAAAAAACGAATAGCCCGGTTACGTTCCATAGCGCCTACAGCAATAATAGATTCAGGCCACAAATCACGAACTTCAAATACCCACTTCTTTCCTTTGAAAAAAGCAAGCCATCTCCCAGCAATTGCTGTAAAGAATTGTGGGGATGTAGCTACAATAAGGTCAGTCTTAATAAAAAGTCCAGCAAAAAATGCCATAAAAGCAAAACTTATATAGTCAAGAATTCTTTTAACAAAACCCTCATTAGCGGTTATATAACTCCATACGCGAATAACTTTAATGCCATCAATTATTTCAGATTGGTATAATTTATTTTTATAGCCAGTATATACTTTCCCTTTCGGGAAATTAGGAGCACATGTAATCACAGTTACTTTAACACCTGCTTTTGCCCATTCTTTACAATGCTCATAGGTCCTGTTTGCAGGAGCGTTAACTTCTGGAGGGAAGTTATCTGTTACGAATAGAAGTCTCATTAAAGAATAGGGGTATTAATTTTCTGTTGTATTTTTATTACACCTGAAAAAAGATTGATATAATTTTTTCCAATCGATTCCCAATTAAACGTATCAAAGTTAATCTGATCAATTTCTAATTGTTTTTCATTTTCCATTAATTTTTCAATTTTCAGCGCAATGTCATCAATATCATGAGGTAATGCAGCTTCTCCAATATAATTAGGGAATGTTCCATCAATACCTTGATTTTTGGTAAAAACAACAGGTAATCCTTGTGTTAGAGCTTCTATATATACTAAACCAAAAGTTTCATAAATTGATATCATCGTATAATATCTATGCTCGCGGTAAATTTGGAGTAACTTTTCACTATCATACACTTTACCGTAAAATTTTATCCATGATTCATTCTTTTTAATTAATTCGATAATCTCTTTTTCTTTATTGCCACCCCCTCCAACTAAACTTAAGGAAATATCAGAATATTTATCTCTTAATTTTGATAAAGCATGAATAAGATTTAGTGCATTTTTATGCTTGTCAAACCTTCCAATGAATAAAAATTTTCTGGAAAATACCGTGTTCTTTATTTTTCTGTTTTTTAACCAAAATTTATCTACCCCATTAGGTATAACGCGACATTTCTCTTCTAATAAATTCTCATATTTTTTAAATTCGTAATGTTTAAAAAGTGAACGTTTGAAAGAGGGACTTATAAAAATTATATTGCTAGCATTCCTCAATATCTTCAAACCTAATGGAACCAGATCTGGTCTATATTTTAAAAATAAATTTACATCTGTATGCCTAACTGTTACTATATAAGGAATATTATATTTTTTCCAAAGCTTATACGCAATGGCACCATCACTGAACAATGTTGTAGCATTAATTAAAGCTATTGACTTTAAATCAATTTGTGTTTCTATATTCTTTTGAAGCTTTTTTATTTTAAGTCTAAAAAAAATACGATGATATTTTTTTAAAATTGTAGAATAAATAAGAGCTGAACCAGAAGTTTGAAATTCAAAAGTATTTTTACCAATATTACTTTTATCGCGTAATGGATGAAATATAATTTGCTGGATACCTTTACTGTCTAGTTCGGTATATAAATTTTTATAAACCTTAGAATATGAAAAATCGTTACATATATGAAGTAAAGCCATTATAAAAAATTAAAATTGAGACATTTAAATTAGTTATTCTTAATTTTTAAAGTAAAATAAAATTAGTTCCCCGAATCTCTCTATATCAAAGCTTTTATATTTTTAAGCACAATTGACATCATCTAATTACTATAATAAATTGGTAATAAATTTCCACCTAATATTAAGATTATATTAAAAAATCTTACAATTTATAAGTTATAGTTATAATTCTATAAATTTCAATTTATCCAAAATTGCATTTAGTCTATATCAATTTTTATATTGAGATTTTTCCAAGGATAAACACTGAATAGCAATATCATTAAGAATATACCATGTGTCAGAAGAATTGTAAAAATTCCGGAGCTATTAAAGATTTGAAGAATAACAACAGTCATAACTAAAATTATAATGTTTTGACCACTTCTTAAATAGAGGTAATCAAGCCAGTTCATAATAAATTTCATTATAATTGAAACTATTAACATCCCCATTAGTCCGAAAGCAGTATAACCATCAGTCAAAAAACCAACCACAGCTGTCATCTCTGGTCGATTAAAATATTCATCTCCAATTACATTTGGTGGTAACATTTTATAAGGGTAGTCAAATATATTTTTGAAAATGGAATATGCATAATGAGTTTTAGGATTTTCCGAAAAAAACTCAACATGATAATAATTAAGTTGTGCTGGAATTATAATTGCTCTACGAGTAATTAGCATTTCCATAAATGTACTACCAATTAAAAGATCAATTAAAATCAGAATAAAAAGAAGCATTGTGGCTAACAAGAACATATTCTTCGTTTTAAGCTGTGGCCTTCTGTTAAGATAATAAAATACCCCTACAGCTAAAATCATCACCGCTAAGTGAGACTTTAATGCCATTATTGTAAATAAGTACAGCTGCACTAAAATCGCAATTATTATAAAAATTTTTTTCTTTTTTAATAAACCAATTAACAATACGAAAATATTTATAATATAACCTAACCAACCTATTAAATACTTAACATATATATTATTTTCAGCAGTATCCTTATAATCGGACCTTACATCATATACCTCTGCGATGCTAGGTAAATTAAATCTTAATCCAAACGTAATAATAAAAGCACTTATACATAAAATGTAAAAACTAAAGATTAAAATATTAACTGTTTTTTGATTTAATGTTGGTACTATTTTAAATATAACGCTATTACTATTTTTAGCTGACAATATGAAAAAACTTATTATTAGAAAAAATAAGTAGTATAAATAATGATAATCAATAAACTTATATTCAATAATAAGAAAAGGAATTATAATTGAAGGAAGAAACATAAAAAAGTAAAAGAAAAACACTATAAAATCACTTGGCAATTTAGTGAATCTATGAAATTTGACTAATGGTAATGTAGAAATTAAATAAATAAAAACAATATTTATTACAGATGGTTCTTTATAGGTTATTCCTTGATATGCAAATTCTAAGGTAAGTCTCTGTACAGAAACTATAAGTATACTGATATATATCCAAACTAATAAAAGCATGAAAATTCTATCATCAAAAGACACTTTTTTATTTAGCATATTAAGCTTTACTTATTGAACTTTTATTTTATAAAAATAGTTATAGAATAAGAATGGTATAATTACAACGGTGGACCAATATAAATTTAAATTGCAGTAAACAATTATAATTAGTGCTATACTCAAAATTAAAACTTCCAATAATTCCTTATTTAACCTGTATCTGTTCGAAATAAATACGAATAAAATGGATTGTAAAATATAACAGATTAGTGTTGTAAATACTGCTGCATAAATGCCATAAAGTGGTATAAAAATTATATTCAAAGAAATATTTAATATCGCACTTGAGACTGAAGTCACAGCTATTGTCATTGACTTTTTCTCATATATCATTTTATAATTTGATTTCAGATAATAAGGGTAAACCAAATAAGAAATAGCAATCAAAGGAATATAGGAAAAAACATTGTGATAGGATGTGTTATAAATCATAGGCAAAAGATATTCTGTTGACATTGCTATTAACAAATAGACAATTAATCCAGATATCAATGTGAAAAATAGAAATTTATTTAACAATAATTCTCTCTTTGAGGAGACATCTTCTTTATAAATTAATGGTTCCAAAAAAACTGATATTCCTACAAATGCGAAAATCATTATGGAGCCATATGAATAAGCTAATGTATATTGACCAACTTGACTTAAATTAATATACTTTTCGAGTATAAACTTATCAGCATTACCCAATAAGTTAGCAGCAACTCCATGAAATATAAATGGCCAAGAAAATGTAAAAAGAGTAGTAAATGTTTCTCTACTAAATTTTTTACCCGTTTTAACAAAGGAAGATATTTTTGTTCTAAAAAATAAGGAAGTCAAAAAAGCAGCTATTATCGCACCGTAAAGATAACCTTGATAATTTCCTATTAAATATATAAATGCAACAACTAATAATAATTTGATTACTTGAAAAAATAGACGTCCACTAAAATATTCATTATGCCTTTCTTCAACCCTTAATTTATTAAATGTAATTAAGATATCACCTTGAAAATAAATGAGAATTATGACTAAGAATAGATCAGGGAATACATTTAATCCAAAAAACATTTTCCACCCCAAAAAATATAAACTGGATATTAAAATTAATAATAGTGCGTGAGTGTAAATTATTGTTTTTGAAACTGTTGAACTAAAATTTACAAAGTCTACTTTATCGTTATAAAACCTTAAAACAGCTCTTTCTAATCCAAGAAGTGAAATTAACGGAATAACCATTTCAATTGAAATTAATAAGCCTATTTTTCCATATCCTATTGTGCTTAAAAATAGAGGTAATATTAAAATAGTTAGCTTATTAAGCCCCTTTGAAAATCCTTCAAAGAAACCGTAAGAAAGAATTTTCTTTAACAATTATATTTATTTAAAATTAAAAAAACAAGTTGGCATTTACAGCTTTTTATCAGCGTCTATTAGTACACCTTTCACATCATAAACGACATTACATATATTTTTTAAATTTTTTAAATCTAACTTCAAAAACTCTTTATGAGCTACCGTTAAGACAATAGCATCAAATTTTTGAGAAGGTATTTTTTGAGTAGTTTCTAAATTATACTCATGTTTTACTTCTACCGGATTAGCAAGTGGATCGTATATAGTTATATTCGTTCCATATTGTTTTAGTTCTCTAACAACATCTACAGCCTTCGTATTTCTTACATCAGGGCAATTCTCTTTGAAAGTGATCCCTAAAACAAGAATATTAGCTCCTTTAACTTTTAGGTCATTTTTAAGCATTAACTTAATAACTTCTGAAGCTACATATTGCCCCATAGAATCGTTCATTCTTCTACCAGCCAAAATGATCTCTGGATGATAACCCATTTCCTGTGCTTTTTGAGCTAAGTAATAAGGATCTACACCTATACAATGCCCGCCAACTAAACCTGGTCTAAATGGTAAAAAGTTCCATTTTGTACCTGCTGCTTCCAACACGTCATTGGTATCGATCTCCATTTTATTAAAGATCTTTGCCAGTTCATTTACAAAAGCAATATTGATATCTCGCTGAGAGTTCTCTATCACTTTTGCTGCTTCGGCTACTTTTATAGTTGGTGCCAGATGAGTTCCAGCCGTAATTATAGAATTATATAATCCATCTACTTTTTTTCCAATCTCTGGCGTTGAACCTGCAGTTACTTTTTTGATCTTTTCTACTGTATGTTCTTTATCTCCCGGGTTAATACGTTCTGGTGAATATCCAACAAAGAAATCTTCATTAAATTTTAGTCCACTAAATTTTTCTAATACTGGAACACATTCATCTTCCGTAACTCCCGGATAAACTGTAGATTCATAAATGACGATATCTCCTTTTTTTAAAACCTTCCCAACGGTTTCACTACTCTTATATAAAGGTGTTAATACCGGACGATTATTTTTATCTACTGGAGTTGGTACAGTTATAACGTAATAATTACAATCTGCTATAGCTTTGAGGTCTGCAGTACAATACAATCCTTTCTCTTCAGACTGTATTCCCTGTAGATCATTATCTACAGCTTTAGCATGTTGATTTAGAATAGGATTAGCTTTTAACAGAACTGACTGTAAAACATCAACTTCCACCTCTAAAGTAGAATCATGACCATTCACAAGCTCATTAATTCTGTTTTGATTGATATCAAATCCTACTACAGGATATTTCGTGGCAAAAAGACGTGCTAAGGGCAGGCCAACATAACCTAAACCTATTACTGCTATTTTAATATTCTTCATTATCCTAATTTTACTTCTTTAAATTTGTCCTGGTTTTTTAAAAACCAGTCATAGGTTCCTTGAATGCCCTCTTCCAGATTTACCGAGTATTTCCAGCCGGCATCCTTCATTTTGTCTACGTTCATTAGCTTACGTGGCGTACCATCTGGCTTAGAACTATCCCAAACGATCTCCCCGGTATGACCTACCGTACTTTGGATCAATTCAGCAAGTTCTTTGATGGTAAGATCTTCCCCGGTTCCTATATTATAAAGATTCTCCGGTAATTTATTTTCTAAAGCGAAACATACAGCATTGGCAAGATCATCTACAAATAAGAATTCTCGCATTGGAGATCCGCTACCCCATAGTTCTACAGTTTTATTACCGCTAATCTTAGCTTCGTGAAACTTGCGAATCATTGCAGGTAATACATGTGAGGTTTTAAGGTCGAAATTATCATGGGTACCGTAAAGATTAGTAGGCATAAGACTCACATAATCTTTCCCAAATTGTTTTCTTATCGCTTCACAAGCTTTAACTCCGGCAATTTTAGCTATCGCATACCATTCGTTGGTAGGCTCCAGGCTATCTGTAAGCAAATATTCTTCCTTTAAAGGTTGGGGAGCCATTTTAGGATAAATACAGGAGCTTCCCAAGAATATAAATTTTTCTACTTCGGTTTTATGTGCAGTATCTATCAGGTTATTCTGGATCTGTAAATTCTCCATTAAAAACTGATACGGATATTCACTGTTTGCTAAAATACCTCCAACTCTCGCTGCTGCATCTATAACTACTGCTGGTTTCTCGGTTTCAAAAAATTCTGCTACTGCTATTTGATCACGAAGATCCAGATCTTTTGAAGTTTTCCCTACAAGATTTGTGTATCCTTCAGCTTCCAGCTTGCGCCAGATCGCAGAACCTACCATGCCCCTATGACCGGCAATGTATATTTTTAAATTTTTGTTCATGTTTTGTAATTCTAACTTATGAAAGGCCCTTCGACTCCGCTCAGGGTGACATAGCTGACTAGTTTTTGATCTGAGAGCCTTTAACTGCGCTCAGGCTAACATTTACGTCTATTCAAAATAGTTTAACGTTTTAAAACCACCTTCTTTTAAATACTGGTCTTTCTGCATAAGTTTAACATCGCTCTTCATCATATCCTTCACTAGAGCTTTAAGATCGTACTCCGGAGTCCAGCCTAATTTATTGTTAGCCTTAGATGCATCTCCAATTAAAAGTTCTACTTCAGTTGGTCTGAAATATTTAGGATCTACTGCCAGTACTTCTTTCCCAATTTCAAGTTGAAATTCAGGATTACTACAAGACTTTACATAAGCTTTTTCATCGACCCCTTCACCTTTAAATTCAAGTTCAATTCCCACTTCACCAAAAGCCATGCGTACAAAATCCCTAACAGGAGTTGTTTTACCGGTAGCGATTACCCAATCTTCTGCTTCCTCTGCCTGAAGGATCATCCACATCATACGTACATAATCTTTGGCATGTCCCCAGTCTCTTTGTGCATCTAGATTTCCTAAATAAAATTTATCTTGAAGCCCTAAAGCAATTCTAGAAGCTGCTCTGGTAATCTTACGCGTTACAAAGGTTTCTCCTCTAAGTGGAGATTCGTGGTTGAACAAAATTCCGTTACAAGCATACATGCCATAAGCTTCACGATAATTTACCGTGATCCAGAAAGCATACATTTTGGCCACAGCATACGGAGAACGCGGATAGAAAGGAGTAGTCTCAGACTGTGGCACTTCTTGCACTTTTCCATAAAGTTCTGAAGTGGAAGCCTGATATATACGTGTTTTCTTTTCCAGTCCTAATAATCTAACCGCATCCAGAATACGTAAGGTTCCTAAACCATCTGCATTTCCAGTATATTCTGGCACCTCAAAAGACACATGCACGTGACTCATTGCTGCCAGGTTATAGATCTCATCGGGTTGGATCTCTTTTATAAGACGGATAAGATTTGTACTATCTGTCATATCTCCATAATGAAGAATAAACCGTTGATCCTTTTCATGTGGATCTTGGTATAAATGATCAACTCGATCTGTATTAAAAAGAGATGATCTTCTTTTCAATCCATGAACTATATAATCTTTCTTTAAAAGAAACTCACTTAAATAAGCTCCGTCCTGACCGGTTACTCCGGTAATTAATGCTACTTTCATCAGTTATTCTCTGTTATTCATCTTCTCCAAAATAAGTACCGTGTTGTACTTCTATAAATACACATTTATTATTTGAAGCGTTTTCTATTCTATGTTTTGCTCTCAAAGGAATATTGCCAATTCTCCGGTATTGTAATCTTTAATTTCACCATCTAAAGTTATTCTTCCTACTCCTTCTACAATTATCCAAACTTCAGCTCTTTTTTGGTGATATTGATGGGAAAGTCTTCCTCCCGGATTAACTTCAATTCTTTTTACTTTATGAGTATCTGAATCTTCTAATACCTAATATTGACCCCAAGGCCGTACATCGTGTTCCATCTTTATTTGATAAGTGGAGAGCTAATGTCCTCCAAAACTTGATAAACATCTTTCACTTTTTGAGAGGCTTCTGTAGTCAGTACCAGATTTGCATCTGGAGTGCAAACTAAAATAGAATTTTCTAAACCTACAAAGGCAGTATATTTATCGTTTCCAATCACCATATTCCCGGCTTTATCTACAGGGTGACCATTTTCTTTTAAATGATCATATAACGCTTCAAAACTCCCCATATCACTCCAATCAAAAAGCGACTTTACTACCTTTATCTTATCGCTATGTTCCATCACTGCATAATCTATGCTTTTCGAAGGGATTTTTAAAGATGCTTGTAAATCCAAATTTCCATTTTTTGATATCTCCCAAGCTTCTTTTGACATCTTATAAACTTCTGGCGCAAACTTCTCTAATTCCTCTAAATACACCGAAGCTTTTACACAAAACATCCCGCTATTCCATAAAAAATTACCTGCTTCCAAGAATTTAGTAGCATTGTCTGCGTTTGGCTTTTCCCGAAAAGATAGCACTTCTTCTCCTGAGTGTTCTATATATCCAAATCCAGTTTCAGGTTTGGTAGGAGTTATTCCGAAAGTTACAATCGAACCTTCTTGCGCCAGAGTTATCGCTCTTTCAACCGACTCTTTATAATTTTCTCCTGCTTTAATAATATGATCTGCCGGAGTTATTAATAAAACGCTTTCCGGTGCTACAGCAAAAGCAGCGAAGGCTATTGCCGGAGCAGTATTACGAGGGGTAGATTCTACAATATTGGTATATTCTAAAACTTTTAGCTTTTCTAAGCTAGCCTCAGATAAATTAGTATTTTGCTGATTTCCAACCACAACCAATCCCTTTGAAAAAGCTTTATTCCTTTGGATAGCCAATTCGAATAATGAATGATCAGAAAAAAGTTGTAAATATTGTTTAGGCCGTGATTGCCTAGAAAGGGGCCATAATCTGCTCCCAATGCCTCCTGTTAGGAGAACGTGAATAACATGCTGCATTGATTTATACTAGGTTAAATATCTTTCAAGAAGTAGGGCACTTCAATAGAAGAAATTAAATTTAATGATTATTTTTAATTACGGCTTCGCCGTTCTAAGTCCCATTATAAGACTCGGAAGGCAAAAAAAAATAGAGAGAATATCTCCTCTCTAGGTAAGCGCGCGCAAAGATATAAATTCACATTTCCTTAACAAGTTAGGCAAATGTTAAATTTTTGAATTATAAAATTAACTTTAAGCACATAAACGAAATTAAAATCTTAACAAATTGATTTTATGATAATTAGATTCGTTTACCAGAAATTAAATAACTTGAGATATTTTAACATTTACAACAAGCCCCAACGATTTTAAGATTAGTTTAAGTCTTTTCTTACCAACTTCTACTACCTGAGCTTCTTTTCCTTTAAAACTTCCTTTGGCTATAATAAGTTCATCACCAGGAGTTATGCTCGATAACTCTAAACTATATTCATCTTCCGAAAGCCAAGTTTTTAAAATGTTGATCTCCGATTCTTTTACAATAGCAGGTTTCCCCAACCAAAATAAAAATTGAACAGCACCAGGAGCCTCAAAGACCTTGTCTCTTTCAGATTCATTTAATTTTACAAAAACGTAGGATTTTATTAAAGGAGTGGTCACTTTTTTCTTCCGGTCGCTCCATTGGCGAACCTCAGTAATCATAGGGCAATATACTTCTATACCCATTGTATCCAAGGCAGTAGCAACCGCCTGCTCTTGGCGCGACTTTGTATAAATAACATACCAATTCATAAACCTTACTTAAAATTCGAAAACTGTAGTAAATGCCGTGTAGGGTTAAACGAACGATGTACTTATTTACTTTATTGCAAATCTAAAATTTATTAATGAAGAAGATTATGGTTTCCCGTAAAAATTTAAAGTTTTTCTCCCAACTCTTTTAGTTTAGAGACACTTACCGGTTTGCTTAAAAACCCGGAAACTTCGGGTATAGCTTTAGCCTTCGCTTTGTCTGAGGAGGCTATTGAAGATGTTACTATATAAATTTTTGTTTCGGTAAAAAAGCTAGGTCTATGCTTTTTTAATTCAACTAAAAACTGCCAACCATCCATTTCGGGCATATTTATATCTAAAAGAATAAGGTCTGGGAGTTTGGCTTCCGATTTTTTAAAATGTTTTAATGCTTTTTCTGCACGACCATAGATTACCGCATCATTGAAAATATCTGTACGACTGATCATTTTTTTTATGATCATTTGGTAGATCATATCGTCATCTATTACACAAATTTCCTTTTTCATTGAAAGAACACTTTAAAAGTTGAACCTTCACCAAGCTTACTTTCAACAGCAATTTTGCCGCCCATGGCATCTATTTGATTTTTAGTGATAAACAAACCAACTCCTCGAGAGTTTGATCTTTTTGTAAAAGTTTTATACAACCCAAAAAGCTTATCTCTGTTTTTATCCAGATCTATTCCTATTCCGTTATCTTTTACTTCCAATACCCATAATCCATTTTCTTTTCTTCCAGAAACAGTAACTTCCAAACGCCTATCATTATCACTATATCTCAAGGTATTACTTAAAAAATTTAATAATACACTTTCCATATAGGCAGTATTAAAGTTCACCACCATTTCTCTTGGTATTTTCACATTAAAAATAGCATCTTTTTTATCAATCTCCACTTTCAACAAATCTAAGGTTTGATTTACAAGCTTAAGAACTGAAACAGGTTCTTCAATAAGATCTATATTAGAATGTATAGAAACCACATCATTCAAATCTACCAACGTCTGATTAAGAGAAACTGCCACCTTAGATAGCATATCTATGTATTTTAATTTCTCCTCCTCCGATTCTGCAAAATCGTATAAATTTAGAATAGACTGAATATTACTGGAGTGCGATCTTAAGTTGTGAGAAACAATATAAGAAAAATTAAGCAACCTTCTATTTTGCTCCATCACCGTTTGATAGGAGCGCTTTAGGTTTAATTCTGCTTGTTTTTTCTCTGTAATATCTTCAGCAATGGCCACATGTGTTGTTGGAGTTTCCCCCTCCAACCACATGGCAGATACTGTAAGTTTAATCCAAAGTATTTCTCCATTTTTACGGATAATTCTTTTTCTTATAGTGAACTCACTAAACTCCCCATCCATCAAGCGCTGCATAAGATCTAGATCTTCCTGTAAATCTTCCGGATACGTAATTTGCATGAAATCTAAACTCATCATCTCCTTCTCACTATACCCTAAAAGCTCTCTATATTTTTTATTGGTATCTAATATTTTACCAGATTTAGAGTCTAACATTGCCACTCCAATAGCCGCCTGATTATAAATACTTCTAAATTTCAACTCACTCTTTATTAACTCTCCTGCCTGAGATTCTACCAAAACCTGTAGTTTTGCAGGTTGCTCTAAGAGTTTAAACATGGCCCAACCTAAAAATATGGAAAGTATCAGTACAAAAAAGAGGAACGGAAGGAGCGTAAAAAATATCGCCTTTTGATTTATTAAGGAAATATAAAATTTCCAATCGCCATCTGGAAGTATTACCGTTTGGGAATAAGATTTATCAAAATTGATAATCTTAGGGAAATAAAACACCTCTTCTCCTGAGTCCTTATTAATTTTCGAAAATTGAAAGTTGTATTTATCTCCGGTAAGTTGTTTAATTCCTGCTTTATCAAGAAGATTATCAAATTTGACGATAACAGCAGAAAAACCCCAAAACTTATTTTTTATAAAAACCGGTAGTCTGCCAATAATTGCCAAACCACCCTGCCGCAACTCAAAGGGTCCTGCGAAATACATCTTTCTAAGCGCTATGGCTTTAAAGGCCTCTGCATTTCTGGTACTATCGATTAAAATATTATAATCTATTACACTTTTATTTTCCTCATACGGATACACTTTTTTGATGATTCCATCGGGAACCATTTCTACAGCGTCTATATAGGGATTGTCATCTACTAAAGAAGGCGAAACGTCATCAAAATTATTCACTTCTCCATTGTCATCAATAAGAAGCGCCAAGCTTAATGCAACCGAATAACTATTCTTAAGGGAGTGATTGATGTTTTGCTCAACAAGTTTAATGATGTTGGACATTTCTCTTTGGTCTGCTTCCTTCAGTATTTGATAGCGTTGCCAAATACCATACAGGCCAATTGTAAGGAAGAAAACAGTTGTAAGAATGCCTAAAACCAGTGGACTCTTAAAAAACCTAACATTTTTTTTAACGTGCTTTGGGGTTAGGTTCATGAATAGAAAAAGAGATTAGCTAAATGTAATTCTACAACAATATTCGAAATATTTTTTGGAATTTACTAAAATAAGATCACTACAAGCATAGTATTCTTATTTTTTTGAATTACTGAACCTGTGTTTTTCTGGTTTTTAAGAAGTACTTAGGATTAACCCCATATTTTTCTTTAAAAATCTTTGAAAAGTAGCTTCTGTTATTCAACCCTATAGATATTACAATTTCAGAAATATTCTTTTCTGTATTTAAAAGCATATCCTTTGCAGCCTCTAATTTTTTATGCTGAATGTATTTATTTACGGTAAGATCATACACATATTTAAAACCTTCTTGCAACTTATTTACATTGGTTCCTGCTTCTTTTGCCAGACTTTCTACCGTAAGATTACTACCAAGATCACCAAGAATTCTTTTTGCCACATAATCTACTTTCTGAATATCAGATTTTCTAAGCATTGTGGGCAATCTATCTTCTGCTTCATCATCTTGATATTGGGCAATTTGAGTAACCAACATATGAAACGACTTTCCTTCTAAGAAAAGAGTTCTTAAGAAGCCTGTGTAATCTGGTGTATTCATCTCTTCCATAATATCTGCAGCTTTAATACTGTAGTTACCTTGATAGAAGAATTTATTTTTGGAAACAGCGTCTTTAAAAAGATCTTTTAAGGTTGGATCTAAATCTTTAAAATCATAATTAGTTCTATGCGCAAAGCGAGACCTTATAATTTCTAAACTAGAAACGTGAGTTTGAACATTGGCTTTAAAATAAAGCACATGCCCATTATATCCACTACTGGAAACTATAATGTTTTGATAAGCATCCATTTCATGCATTTCATCGCTTTCTTGAAAAGAATGCGCTACCTGCCCTTCAGAACAAAAAATAAATTTAAGAGGATGTACCGTATTTAAAGAAAAATGTATAGAAACATCTGTTTTAAATTTACAGAAATAAGAAACTATTCCCATACCACAATCAAAGCTCGCTCCTTTAATGTAACCTTCACCCATTTCTTCTGGAATATGAATGGTAAGTTCTCCACTTCCATTAGTAATGGGCGCATTTAAGCTTTCTGAAATATCTCGGATGATCTCTTCTACTGGTAAAGTCTTAACGTCTATTCTCATAATAATACTTAGACTCACTTATTGATCAAGCGAGCAACAGATGCAAAATTAACAATAATTTATAACTTTTGATGTTATTCAAAAGACTTGTAAAAATAATATAGCAGTAATCCTAAAAACAACTTTTCCAACAAAATAGAAGCATTGCAGGTAATATTTATGCGTTTAACGTTATTCTATACAAAATAAGATAAATATAATATTTTAAATTTTTGTTAAAAACCGCAATTTAAATTTTAATACCGTTAACTACTAGCTTACTTATTTATGATCTTTGTATATACAAACCCGAGACAAAATAAATTTACTTCGGTTTGACTCAATACATATACCATGGATATTTTATATATTTTATTGGGATTTGAAATACTGCTCATCGTATTCTTAACAGTTTTTTTCTTTCGTAAAATAAAGAGAACTCTTAGAAAAAGAGATCATTAATCTGAAAGATTGATTAGAACTTTCCTTTTATTTAATTACTAATTATTAATCTAAGTTTAAATAGCTCTTGTAGCTTGATAATAAAATTCTTTTAATGGCTGAGCCATTTAGAAAAATCAAAAGGCAATTACTTCTCGTAATTGCCTTTTTTCATTCAAACCAATCTGCTAATTAATATCCGGGATTTTGTTCTAAGTTTGGATTAGCATCCATCTCTCTTAAAGGTATTGGCAACACCAATCTATTCGAGTTATACGGAATTTCTCCTACACTTCGTTTTAGTCTTTTAGCATCAAATAAGGCAAAACCTTCAAATGAAAGTTCTCGCTGTCTTTCTAATAGAATAGTATCTAAATCTACCGCATCAAACTCACTTGCATTCGCTCTTTTTCTTAACACGTTAATATCATCGGTTGGACTTGCACCAATTTCAGTATTCAACCTAAAATTGCTTTCTGCTCTTATTAGATACATTTCAGCTAATCTAATAAAAGGAATATTTGCAAATTGAGATTGCCATTTTGTAGTAGCCACCAATCTTGAAGTTTCATAAAAGAACAGCCCTCGCTCATCCTCTGGATCGTCATAAATAGCAAAATGCTCTTCGTTAATAGAAATATCTGGATTTCCAGATCTACCGCCATACGCCTGGCCTGCCCAAAACTCATTAAAAGAGTTTATACTTTCATCTTGACTGGTTACTTGCCAAGCAAAGATATCTTCAGGAGAATTTTCGTTATTATTAAAAGCGGAAGCGAAATCTGACGTTAATACATAAGGAGATTCCATAATAACCTCATCTGCCGCATCTCTTGCATTTTCATAATCGCCCATTTGTAAATAAACTCTAGCCAGTAATGCCTTAACCGCATATTTATCTGCATGCGTATTGTTGCTTTCTGGCAATAGGCTGTACGCCTCATTTAAATCATTTAATACTTGAGCATATACTTCTTCTACTGTATTTCTTGGTGGTTTGGTAATTCCTGAAGCATCTATTACAGGCTCTAAAACTATAGGCACTGCCAATTGAGAGTTTGTTTGTCCCTTCTCATAAGGTTTTGCGAATAATCTTACCAAATCAAAATACGCCAAACCTCTTAAAAATTTAGCTTCCCCTTCAGTAAGATTTCTTAAGTCTTCATCTTCAAAAACATCTAAATTTGCAAGTACAATATTAGACGGATTGGTGATTTCATAGGCATTCATCCAAATATCTTCTACATATACATTGTCTGAAATTATTGCCTTTTCGCTATATTCTGCTGGTTGGGTATAGGTTCCATTCCATGAAACGTCGCCATTATCTCCTAATAGATCTGAAGCCATGGCTATTCCTCCTCCGTAGCTGTCATTATCTCGAGCTTCATTATAAATATTATTTAAAATATTTCTGATATTCGATGAACTGCTTGTGGCTACATCTGGTGATAAATCTTGTTCCGGTTCAATATTTAAATTATCATCACAAGAACCTAAACTCAATGTAAGTAATGATAAGATGGTATAATATATAAGTTTTCTCATAATTCTTGTTTTATAGATCAATATTTAAACCAACTGTAAACGTTTTAGCCGGGGGTGCCGAGTAAAAAGTAATACCTCTCTGGATGTTAGAATCACCGTTATTATCATAAGTAGATTCTGGATCGTACCCACTATAATCTGTAAAGGTTAAAAGGTTTAAACCGGTTAAATAAACTCGAAGTCTATCTACGTGAAACTTTGTAGTAACATTAGAAGGGATGGTATACCCCAAGGTTATATTTCTCAACCTCACAAAATCTGCCTCTTCTAAATATCTTGTGGAAGCTTGCTGCCCGTTGGTGGTATATAATCTGGCTTGTGGCACATTTGTAATATCACCAGGATTTTGCCATCTGTCTAACTGATCTACAGTTTGATTATCTTCATATCTCATATTTCCAGATTGAAATTTTCCTCCTTCATTATATAGAGAAGCTCCAAATTCGCCTTGAAAGGTAAAAGAGAAATCAAAATTGAAGGCATTTAAATTACTTGTAAATCCTGCCATAAATTCTGGATACGGACTCCCTTTAATAACTCGTTCTGCCTGTGCGTAATCGTTGGTGGTACTTCTATCTCTAGTGCCATCTTCATTTAAAGTATTTGTGTAAAATAAAGCATCTCCATTATCTGGATCTACTCCCGCATATTCTACCACATAAAAGGAAGAAATAGTTTCTCCTTCTCTTACAATATTTCTTCCAGCCACTATATCTCCGCCCGGAAGATCTTTAACTTCATTTTTTAAAGTAGAGAGGTTTAAAGAGGTTTTCCACGTAAGATCATCATTTCTAACATTAGTGGTATTCAATACAAATTCAAAACCTGTGTTGGATAAAGCACCTACATTTTTAAGAAGCCCTGGAGTTCCTGTAGTTCCAGGAATTGGTTGATACAATAATAGATCATTAGTTGTTTTTACATAATAATCTATCTCACCACTAATTCTATTATTAGCAAAACCATAATCTAAACCAATATCAAATTGTTCGGTACGTTCCCATTTTAAATCTGGATTGGCTAATTGATTAAATTTTAAACCTGCTGTTTTATTGTACGAACTTCCTCCAAAAAGGGCTAAGCTCGCAAAATTACCTATTCCAGCATTTCCTGTAATACCCCAACTTCCTCTCAATTTTAATAAAGAAACCGCAGATGCATTCGATAAGAAATCTTCTTCAGAAATAATCCATCCGGCAGATGCAGCAGGAAAGAAACCATATCTATTATCTATTCCAAATCTTGAAGATCCATCATACCTTAAACTTCCTTTTAAAAGATATTTATCCAAAAAGGAAACTGTAGCTCTCCCAAAATAAGAAAGAAAATTATATCGAGTACTGGAAGATAGACCTGCAGTAATATCTGAAGCGCTTTCTACCGTTTGTAGGTCGTCTGATGGATACCCTGTTCCGGCAACATATTGTCTTTTTCTTGAACTTTCTTCAAAGCTCATCCCTGCAACTACTTCAACATCATAATCTTCATTATAAGTAGCATTATAGGTAAAGTAGTTGGAGATATTATATTTATCAGACTTTACAGAATTTGCATCTGCATATCCATTGGTAGAAGCAGATTCTGTCAAACTTCCTGCAAAATATTCTTCAGTTTGATTATTATTATCATATCCAAATTCAGTTCTAAAAGATAACTGCGGAATTATTTGATATTGCGCGTACGTATTTAATAAAACTCTAAAGATGTTCGCATCCCAATTCCCATTATATTCTTGCATTAAGAAATTATAATAGATAGTAGTTTCATTATTTGGCACCACACCACCATCTAAATACGCTGGAGATAATGGAGTCTGAGCCACTGCTTGTAAAGGAGTAGAAAATGAATTATCGGTACCAATTCTAGAAATCTTAGATTTTGTAATTCCTGAATTCAATCCTATTCTAAATTTTTCTGAAATTTTATGATCTAAATTACTTCTAAAGGAATAGCGTTCCAGATCATTCCCCCTAACTATCGCTTCTGTTCTATTATATCCCGCAGACACAAAAAAGGTAGTTTTCTCATCTCCTCCAGAAACAGACAAACTATGATCTTGAACAGATCCATCAACTAAAGCATAATCTTGCCAATCTGTATCCACCTCTAAATTTCTCCAATCTTTTCCGTTGGATACAAAGTCGAAGAAACCGCCTTCTTCCGTTAAATAAGTATCTTCAGGTCCGTAAGAATTAGCATTTGCTTCAGAAAGCAACTCAATATACTGAGCAGAATTTAACCAGTCTAACTTATTGGTTGGAGAACTCCATCCGCTAGAAGTGCTAACAGAGACCTTGGTTTTTCCAGATTTACCAGATTTAGTGGTAATAAGAACCACTCCATTTGTTCCTCTAGCACCGTAAATAGCTGCAGAAGAAGCATCTTTTAAGATTTCTATAGAAGCAATGTCATTTGGATTTAAAGAAATAAGAGGATTGATTGGAGCTTCAGAAACACTTTCATTATCATTTATCAGCGGCATTCCGTCTATTACATACAATGGTTCCTGAGAGGAAGAAATTGTGGAAACCCCTCTAATTCTCATTTTTACTCCTCCTTCAACTTTACCATTAATCTGCGTAATTTGCACCCCAGCTGCTTTACCAGTCAAAGCTCCCTGCAAACTCGGAATTGGTATTTCATTGATATCTTCAGAAGAGATGGAAACGATATTATCTGTGATGTTTCGCTTGGATTGAGTACCATAACCCACCACTACAATCTCATCAAGATTTTCTGAAGTTTGCATAGTGACATTTATAGTAGAACTCTCACCAACAGTTCTTTCTGAAGCAGAAAAACCTACAAAAGAAAACACTAAGATTTCTCCAGCATTCGCCGAGATAGAATAGTTTCCATCAAAATCTGTTTGCGTTCCCCTGGAGGTATTTTTAACAATTATATTCACCCCTATTAAAGGCAAACCATTTTCATCTGTAACGCTACCAGAAACATCTTTTTCCTGAGCAACGAGTAATGATGAAATAAAAAATAGACCAACTATTAAGTAGTTTTTAATTCCCATACACCTAAATTTATTAATAATTAAAATCCTTATTATTTAACATATATGTTAATATTAGCCTAATGTAGGTATAAAACTTGAATTTTATTAATGTAATATTCAGATTTTGTCTTAGTAATTTCCCTTTTTAATATTTAAGATATCCGGAATACTTTAATAATAATTATCAATTATTACCGCTCCCTTTTATTTACTTATATATTTACTTTTAAAACCAAAACAGACACAGTTTCGTAAGTATTATAATTACTTGCGATTAATTCTAAATACAAACCTTACTTATTATGTCTAAAACTTATTATGATCCAGCCGATCTTAGAAAATTTGGAAAAATTACAGAATGGAATGAAGAATTAGGAACCAAGTTCTTTGATTATTACGGAAAAGTATTTGAAGAAGGAGCCTTAACCGCAAGAGAGAAATCACTAATTGCCTTAGCCGTTTCGCACGTTGTACAATGCCCTTATTGTATAGACGCTTATACAAAAGACGGACTCCAAAGAGGAATTAATAAAGAGGAAATGATGGAAGCTGTTCATGTTGGTGCTGCCATTAAAGGTGGAGCAACCCTAGTTCACGGAGTGCAAATGATGAATAAATATGACAAATTAAGCATGTAAGATGGCTTGGAATCTCAATTCTTGCTGGATCGAGATTATAATATATTGAACTTATATCTATGACCTTATTAAAATCGTTGTCGGCTAGAAAAGATGATCTATCCAGTCCAGACAATCAATTAAAATTTTTAAGCAACGGAATATTTCGTGAAGGCGAACTGCCTTATTTTAAAGATAAGATCGCCGAAACAGGACATTTTCCTCTAAAGCCTAAAAAACTAGAGATCCTTCAGCTTAATCTTGGTTATATGTGTAATCAGGTATGTTCTCATTGCCATGTAGATGCCGGTCCGGACAGAAAAGAGATCATGACCGTAGAGACCATGAAGCAGTGTTTGGAAGTTATAAAAACTACCGGTGCACATACGTTAGATCTTACCGGTGGAGCGCCAGAGATGAACCCAAATTTTAGATGGTTTGTTGAAGAAGCGTCTAAAGCAGGTATCAAAGATTTTATTGTAAGATCTAATCTTACCATCATCCTTGCCAACAAAAAATACCACGATCTTCCGGAATTCTTTAAAGAACATAATGTCCATGTAATTTCATCTTTACCATATTATAAAAGAGAGAAAACAGACAAGCAGCGTGGAAGTGGCGTTTTTGATAAATCCATCAAAGCTTTACAAATGCTGAATGAAGTTGGGTACGCACAAGAAGGTACCGGTTTAAGATTAGACTTGGTCTACAATCCTTCAGGAGCTTTTTTACCAACAGATCAGGAAGCGATGGAGCGCGACTTTAAAGAAGCTTTAAAAGAAGATTTCAATATAGATTTTGGGAGTTTATTTGCTATTACCAACCTTCCTATAAGTAGATTTTTGGAGTTCCTTATAGCTTCAGAAAATTATGAAGATTATATGTATGCCTTGGTAGAAGCCTATAATCCTGCAGCGGTAGAAAATGTTATGTGTACCAATACGATCTCTATTAGTTGGGATGGCTGGTTATACGATTGCGATTTCAACCAGATGTTAGATCTTAAAGTAAATAGTAAGGTGAAGCATATTAGCGAGTATAATGAAGATCTGCTTAACGACAGAAATATCATCATTTCTCAACACTGTTATGGTTGTACCGCAGGCGCCGGAAGCAGTTGCCAAGGAACAGTTATAGACTAAACAAAAAAATTATAGAACAACGCTAATAGCTTTTACGAAGCCACCTCTTTTTAAATGACCAAAAAAACTGCTGTCTTGATATTTGCAAATTCTTCTGCGGAAGAGCAAATGCAAAAGGCTATTCCTAAAGGTCAGGCATTATTTGATGTTCTAAATAATAAGACACTTAAAACTGTTCTAAGATCTAAATTGCCCTATTTTCTTTATACTGAAAAAGAGCAAAAAGGAAATTCGTTCGGGAGTAGATTTGTAAACGCAATTCAGGAAGTATTTGATCAAGGTTTTACCAATATTATAACTATTGGAAATGATACGCCACAGCTTACAACATCTCATTTAATTGCTGCCGCAACACAATTAGAAGCAAATAAAGTTGTAATAGGACCTTCTACCGATGGAGGTTTCTATTTAATGGGAATTGAAAGATCACAATTTGATGCAGCAACATTTCTAAATTTACCCTGGCAATCTTCCAAACTCTGTAAATTTCTGGAAGCGGTTTTAACCGAAACTCCTACTGAAATTGTAAAATTAGAAGTCTTGAATGATCTTGATGGTTTTAAAGATCTCTCATATTTTAGAAATTGCTTTACAGGAATTTCAGTAGAAGTTACAAAACTGATTCTTGCTCTCTTCAAATTCCACAAAAAGGTTAATAGTTCTCAGAATTTCTTAGTCTCACTTTTACAATTCCGAATCTTATTCAATAAAGGCTCTCCAAACCTTATTGTTACTTCCCTATAACCCAACCGACATCTTTCGGTTTTCGATTATTTATTATTTCACATATATTATCTGATGAAAATTATATTCATGTGCCTGGCATTTTGCCTTGCAGCAACCGGTTTTGCTCAAACTAAAATTACAGGAAAGGTTTCAGACGCTTCTGGAAATGGAATTGCTTTCGCCAACGTGGTACTTAAAAACACCAATACAGGAACCACCACAAATGATGATGGTTTCTATAGTTTAGAAGTTCCCGACCTCAACGGAACTTTAGAAGTATTTACTCTTGGTTACCAAACGGTAAGCATTCAAATTAATGGTCAAAATAATATCAATGTTACTTTAAATGAATCTGCTACAGGTTTAAATGAAGTAGTGATCACCGCTCTCGGACTCAAAAGAGAAACCAAAGAATTAGGATATGCCGTGCAAAGCATTCAGCAAAAAGAAATTTCTGAGGTTAAAGCGGTCAACTTCTTGGATAATCTTAGCGGAAAATTAGCCGGAGTAAGTATTAGCCAAGGTGCTACTGGGGTGGGTTCTACTTCTAAGATCACTATTAGAGGAGAAGCTTCTTTCTCTAATAACAATCCGCTATTTATTGTAGATGGAACTCCAATTAACAACAACACTGTTTTTGCTAATACTTCTGAAGCTGCCGCAGGATTTCAAGAAGTAGATTTTGGTAACGGAGCGATGGAAGTAAATCCTGATGATATTGCGTCTGTTTCGGTTTTAAAAGGAGCAAGTGCAGCAGCTTTATATGGAACTAGAGCTTCCAACGGAGTGATAATTATCGAAACTAAGAACGGTTCAAAAGCTAAAGGCATGGGGATTAGTATTAATACCAGTCTTTATATAGATACCGCTTTTCAACTTCCGGAATTTCAGAATGAATACGGACAAGGGAATTCCGGGAAATTTGAATTTAAAGATGGCCTTGGTGGTGGAGTTAATGACTTGATTACATACAGCTGGGGCCCAAGATTGGATCAGGGAACCTTGATTCCTCAATATGATAGTCCTGTAGTTTTACCAGATGGAACTATTGTTCTAGGCGGTGATACTTCGCTGTATAGCGACCTTCCAATTACTCCCACTCCTTTTAATTCGCATCCAGATAATTTAAAAGATTTCTATGAGACCGGTGTTACAACAATCAATAATATATCGGTTTCTTCCGGATTTGAAAAAGGAGATTACAGACTTTCTTTTACAGATCTTAGAAGTGAATCTATTATTCCGGGTGTAAATCTAGATAGACAAACCGTGGCTGCTAAACTCAATTTTAAGCCGCTACAAGGAATGAGCATCAACTCCACCATTAACTATGTGAATTCCGGAAGTGATAATAGACCTGCCAATGGATATGGTTCAGAAAATCTAAATTACTCTCTTGTAGCTTGGGGCCCGAGATCTTTGAATATTCAGAATTTAAAAGATTACTGGCAACCGGGTCTGGAAGATGTGCAGCAGATTTCTTATAATTATACCTATTTTGATAACCCATATTTTATGCTATATGAAAACACCAACTCCTTCAACAGAGATCGTGTTTTCGGAAATCTTTCTATCAAACAAGAGATCACAGATAATTTAAGTTTAGCGGTACGTACCGGAATGGATTATTCTAGTGAAAATCGTCAGTTCAAGAGAGCATTCAGCTCCAATAGATTCAAAAATGGTGCTTATGGTGAACATGAGGTTTTCTTTAGAGAGATCAACACAGATTTCCTTCTGAATTATAACAACGTTTTTGGAGCTATTTCTGCTGATATTTCTTTAGGTGGAAACAGACTAGATCAAACTGCTTCTACCACACAATCTCAAACCACCACTTTGGCACAGCCCGGAGTTTTTAAACTGAACAATGCTGCCTCTCCAATTGAAGTTTTTCAATATGAATCTCAAAAGCGAATCAATAGCTTGTATGGAATTGCAAAATTTGGATATAAAGATTTCTTGTTTCTAGATGTTACCGGAAGAAATGATTGGTCTAGCGCTCTTGCCACACCATATTCTGTAGCTAATACTTCATTTTTCTATCCTTCAGTTTCGGGAAGTTTTATTCTTTCAAATGTTACAGAAATGCCTCAATTCTTCTCTTTTGCTCAGCTTAGAGCCAGTTGGGCACAGGTAGGAAATGATACAGATCCATACCAAACCACAGGAGCTTTTGTTTCACAAACACCTTACATGTCTCAACCTACTTTTAGCGATCAGAACATCATCTCGAATCCTAATTTAAAGCCAGAGCGAACTACCTCATATGAAGTTGGTGCAGATATCAGATTCTTTAAAGACAGATTGAATTTTGACCTTACATATTACAATGCCTTAACAGAAGATCAGATCTTATCTTTACCAATTGGGATCTCTTCAGGATATACACAAAAAGTGGTGAATGCAGGAAAAGTTAGATCTCAGGGAGTTGAGATCATCGCAGGAATTACACCAGTAAGAAATAGCAATTTTAGCTGGAATAGCTCCTTGAATTTTAGCAAAAATGTTTCTAAAGTAGAAGAACTTCCGCAGGAAGCAGGAAGATTGACGTTGGCTTACAATAGAATTTATGACAATCCGGATCAAACGGTTTGGTTACAAGTAGAAGAAGGCGGAAAAATTGGAGATCTATATGGAACCGGATACCTAAAAAATGAAAATGGAGATTTCATCTTAACGGAAGCCGGAAGA